>Ga0307517_10000887_pt1 | contig 50878 bp, 37 predicted proteins | sample 23_EM_MG_FD_194515 | JGI IMG/M metagenome (GOLD analysis project Ga0307517, IMG submission 194515) | Populus trichocarpa ectomycorrhiza microbial communities from riparian zone in the Pacific Northwest, United States - 23_EM | ecosystem: Host-associated > Plants > Roots > Unclassified | place... | reverse complement strand
TTGAACAACTACTTCTAAAGAATGAAAAGAGCATGATTTTTGGGTTTGTAGAGGAGAGAATTTGTGTTTATTCTCTGCTGGCTGCTGCCTCCTTCTGCTCTCCCTCTTTTCTGCTGGCTGCTGCCTCTTCTCTCTTTCTTTTTATATGCTAAGAAACCCTAGTCTCTATTTTACAAAATAGTCCTTCCTTAAGTTGGCAGTTTACATTCAAGTACTTCAATAACTATTTTCCCTAAAAAGAAGAAATAGCCTTGCATGAAATCTTCAAGCTCTGACTTAGAGGAGCTAAATTGCTGATATAAAAACTTGGATGTCGGTTAAGATGCTTCGGAATGTAATTTGGACTCGTTTCTTCACGAAACCTGTTTGCTGGCAGAATTCAGTTGTCATCTTTGTAAAATCATATCTCCCTCATAGGACATCGTTTTTAGCTTAAATTTGGAGCGTGGATAGGTATTTGAATTAGGAATCCAAGAAAATTTAGTTTGCATCAATTGGACTTCTGTAGCTCCAGATATTAAATTTTTAATGGCCAAAGGTCAACACTGGCAGAATGCGAGATTTGACTTTGCAGGATGTGATTTCCATGATCTTTCTCTTTTTATTTTTCTTGCATTACATTTCCAGAAAGGTATGGATGTTAGATTTTTAGTGCCACTGGAATCACTTCATTTCGATCTCTAGAACTCACGCTCTGCACAAAACATCGACTAAACGTCAAATCTGCCAATTATCTCTAATTTACTCATTTTTGCATATTTCATCTAAAAGTACCTTCAAAACATAAAACAAAGAATATCAAGACATTTTATATATAAAACATGGACAAAACATCAGGTAGATGTGGGTGAAACTATCGAATAATATGGTTACATCAGGCTTCATGAAAAATCTCCATCGGGGATCTCTATTCAAATTTCTACATCTCCATACAACATCTCATTACATAATTTTTTTTTTATGATCACAAAACATTTTTTATTTTTTAGACAATAATGTCATCTACAAAAATTTATAAAATCTCATTTTCCTTGTAGTAAAAACTCTCATGTTAACAAAAGCCATAAAAAGGCAAGCATTCGTTTCTTATAAAGGTACATCCATAAGATCATAGCTACAAATGTAACAGTTTTCATACAAATACAGCCACAAAAGTAATGTTTATACAATGATTATTTTTCTCCCTTACTTTTATTAGTTAAATTCTTCCAAACATGATTGTTTAAAAGATTTTGAGGAGGATAAATGATAATACCTATAAAATTTTTCTTTGTGGTTGTTTGGGCCAAGTCTAAATGACATGCCTGACATGATATAATAATCAATGTAACCATGATAACATCAACTTTTCTATCAATAATACATCTGTATCTTTATAAAAAAAAGTCAAAGATTCGAGTGTATAAATATACCTCAGTACCGTGCAAAATCAAGATTCCATATTTGACTACAAGATAACCATACAAAGGTTCCAAGCTATAGCCACACAAAAAACATAGCTTGACTTAGCCATTGAAAACTTGACAACACACACAATCCCATCTGAGGTCGTACAAAGGCAGCCTTGTAAGACTATTTCATTCTAGCTAGGCCATTAAAGTCAGCTATACAAGTTCATGTCATTCTAGGCCATGTAAAGCCATAGACTCTTTATCTTCATATTTATTTATTTTAATATAGAACACTCCTTTTCTATATATACTTGTTGACTTGAGTACCAGAGAATTCTCCATTTGAACATGGAAAAACTTGTTGACTCACGATAAAGCCTAGAACCCTGGACGTTAGTGATAGGAAAACCAATTTCTTTTTCGAGTTTTTTTAACAACTTCATCATCATGGTTCTTATGCTTGCGTCATTGATGAGTTGAATGAGGTAGAAATGGACAATCATTGAGATGTGTGGTAGTCACTATGTAATGTGCGGATTAGTGGTGGAGAGAGTATTCGTTGTCAAGGGGTGACGATGGACCAGGAGACTAGTGGCTTCTGTTTGTTTCAACGTGGGTAATTAATGTCGGGTTTTCAAATTCTTATTATTTCTTAGTTTTGTTTTTTTTCTTACTTTCTTAAATATATCGAAACTTAAGAAAACTCGTTTTATTTAGGTTTTTTTTTTCTTTAATGTTGGAGACGTGTGACACAAGTATTGTGTTAGCATATTAATGTCGAAGTTGTTAAACATGGACGGTTTTAACGGTTAACAAAAATATATAATAAAAATGGTGAAAAGATCTAACTAATAATACCCGACACCAGAAAGATGTGATGTGATAAGCAATTTTCTCCTCCGTAATTTACTAGTTGATATGATCTTTATTTTGTAAATTCAACTCCCATTCCAAACCTGTGGCCATAAGCCTCTGTCGTCCTCTCCCTTCTTTTACTTGAGATGTCCTCACGGGCCGCCCTCATCATGAATGCACCGCGAAAACAACGGAAGAGGGCGGCTAGTAAAAGCGGGCACCACATGACGTGAAGAGGAACCCCATTTGTCAATGAAGGGAGTGGAAATACGTCATCAAGCATATAGTCTTGCAGAGTAGTTTTCCCCGCATCTAATCCAAAAATCATTTCACACTATAAAAATATAGCACTAGCACTGGCATTCTATTATTGAAGACCTTTCGTTTCTGTCGCTACCACCAAGACAAACAAGCCCCGCCCTCTTGTCTAAGGTATTCTTGTTTTATACCGGGTAGTTGAAAATGAACCAACTTGTTTTGTATATATTCCCCTTCTTCTACGCTGCTAAATTTATTGTTTTAGCTGTGTTGGTCAGACAGGAAGGCAGATAGTTTTTTAATTTGCTGGTAATTAGAAGAAAGTAATTAGTATTTTCATTTGATTTGTGAGTAAAGCTGATGTGTGCATGTATATAATATACAGGAAACCATAATCATTCATTTATATGAATTTCCGTTTAGTTTATGTGTGTACTCGCCCACAAAGGTGGAAACATGAATCCATGTTTGGTTGGGTGCGGTTTTCGTGATCATTGTCGTGTTCAACATCTTTTTTTCTTGGCTGTGTTTGCGTAGGATTTTTGTAATTTCGTTGAACTGGGATGTGAAATAACTGTTGTTGGGTACATATTAAGCTTTTTTTATTGTTGTTTATTTCAGCTATGGTTGGATCCATGACAGTTTCAGTGAATTCCACACCGCCGGTTGATTTGTATGCAAATGGCACTGTTCATCATGCTGAATTACTTCCTGCATCTGATGATGATCATGGTGGTATCATTGTGGACATGAAGGAGCCTATGGACCCGGATATTTTTCATGCCAAGCTCAGAGCTTCATTATCGTTGTGGGGGCAACAGGTGTTTATTTTGACACAGCTTCCTTCAGAATTTGATTTGCCTTTTAATTTCAATGATGGAAAAGTTTTTCCACAATTTGATTATATCTATGGTGCATAATCACTATTGAAATGCTCGTATATTTCCTGAAATTAACATCTGGTTGAAAGAATGCAAGTTGAGTAACTAAGGTCTGAGTAAAGCACGGAGCAGAATATGTTCTTGCTAACCACTAACTACTATGAGCTGTTGCTGAAAAATCTTTTTTTTTTCATTTATCTCTTACTATTATGAATCTTGCGAGTAAACAATTGAAGTCTGTACAGAGTGGTGATCGGTAATATGCAATTCTTCAAGACTTTAAGTGAGAATTCATTGATATGAGGATTGCAGATGGGTCTATAAATTGATGAGTAAACACACCCAACTAAAGTCATCTACAAATAATATGATCTTGTGGGTTGAACCACCTTTGAAGAGATGCATGGCATCTGATGAATGTAATTGGTCATGTTTTTTTCTCAGCGTAATAATAGTGAACTACCTCTCTGGACGCTTTGTAACATGGCTTGTTTAAAAGATCTTGAAGATTGTCTAACACTTAGTCACAAACTCTTTAGTTATACAGCAGTGATACTCTTTATTTTCATCTTAATCTTTTTTCCCCTGAACATATTGAGTTGGTGGCTAGTTTATCTTTTATTTTATCTTTGCAGGGGAAGAAGGGAATTTGGATCAAGTTGCCAATCGCACTGGCAAATCTTGTAGAAACTGCGGTTAAGGTAATTACTCTCTGCTTCTGCGAAACCTAGATCACCACAGGTAGAGACAGAAATAGACATTAATCATCTAACAACCTATAACCATGCTTCCTTAAACTGAATTCATCATGTGAATTCAGGTTTATGAATGGAACCTTGTCACATGATTATTCACCAAACCATCTCGATTATTGGATCTTTTGTGTATTATATGTTATATTCTCCGCAATCAATTGGAGGCAGCTGAGATATAATCATCCCAGCTTCAGAATAGAAAATCTTTTTGATCTTTTCATTGCTGTGGCAACATAGGTGCCGATCCCTCTTTTCATAATAGAGCACCAGCCAGGAAGATGAACTTACCTTATAATCTTTCACAAATTCTCTCATTGTACTTAATATATATTACATATTTTTCTTATATGGAGACAATAAATCATGTCCCTATGTAGGAACAAGATGAGTGCAAACATGAGCCTGTGAAGTGATAAGATAACTAGGTTTTGATTCTCAGAACCTGGTGCTCAATCAGCCTTTTTGACATGATTCAAGTCCCAACTCTTAAAAACCAATTCTGAACATAAAATCCTATTTTTTGTTTTTATGAAGATAGAATACCAATGGTATATTCATGAAATGTTGATCTCACCTGTTTTCTTCATTAATTTTAAGAGATTTGTTGTATACAGTCATCTCCCATTACTCCAAAAAATGTTATGCTAGTAAACGATGAAAAATGATGACCTCTCTTTGTACCTCTGTTGTCCTGATAACAGAAAGGATTCCAGTACCACCATGCAGAGCCAAATTACCTCATGCTTGTTTATTGGATTCCTGAAACCCCAAGCACTATTCCTGCAAATGCTTCCCATAGAGTATGTGTTGGTGCTATTGTCTTGAATGATAAAAGAGAGGTATTCACTATTTCTGCTACAACTTCTCTTGCTGATTCTGCTTACCCTAATTCTACTTTCATTATATTTGCTTTTTTTTAATTTTATTTCTTGTTTTGTCAAATTCTTAGCATCATTCTCCCCCTCCAAAAGTTGAATTATACATCTATGTTACTGTTTTGAATAGCCAAAATCCCTTTATAGGTACTTGTGGTCCAGGAAAAGAGTGGCATATTTCAAGGAAAAGGCGTGTGGAAAATCCCTACTGGAGTTGTTGATGAGGTACATGCCTAGAGCTAGGAATTTTTATTGTTTAACATTTAATGGATCTCCTTAATCATTTAAATGAGATTTTCAACATGCAGGGTGAGGAGATCTTTATGGCAGCTGTAAGAGAAGTAAAAGAAGAGACGGCAGTAAGTAATTAACTGTATACCAATATACGTTCCTTCTTTTTAATTTCAAATCACATCTTTCTAAAAGCACATGTTTTTGTTGCTCAGATTGACACGGAATTTCTGGAAATTCTAGCGTTCAGGTGTGAAGTTTTTGTTGCTGCTGATGGTTTTTTAAATGTTACTCAAACTATTGATTATGCTTAATTTTTTAGCTATGGAGAATGGATGGTAGTTTGATTTTTGAACACCAATTATATTCTTACTTTCGACTTTTAGACTTGTTCTTGAAGATGGTCTATAATGGATAAACCAAGATATGGATTCAGGGTGATTTTCTTTGCGTAGAGAAAGCAGCATCTAGAGTTTCTCCTTGTAGATTCTCCATGTAATGGCCAAACCTGTTCCGCGTTAAAAAGAAGCCATTCATTCTTGGGAAAATCAGGTTGTCCGATTTTTTTGTTTTCTCATGAAGAGATCACTTGCATCTGTCCAAATTGAATATCATGAATCCCTTTGCCAGATTTCTTTGAAATACATCCCAGTCCAAAAACTCAGATTTCCTGACTCTGCATTTAATGCATGGATTGGATAATTTCGCACTGCCATGCTCTATACATGATCTGATGACGATGTCTCTCTCTCTATATTCTTATCTAAACTCAAGTGTGCATAAAGATTTCTATTTTCTTCCTGTGATCTTTCTGGCTATCTGGTGTATTAAATAAAGTTCATTGACTTCAGTAAGTTTGGTGCCTTGACATTTTCCTCCCATGTTTTGGCTATGACTTGCAGGCAATGGCACAAATCATTCTTTGAGAAGTCAGATTTAGTCTTCCTCTGCATGCTGCGTCCATTATCTTTTGACATCCAGAAGCAAGACTTAGAGATTGAAGCGGCTCAGGTAATCCCAGGCAGTGTAATGTGGCAACACCTGATACATGACAACGTTCTAACCTTCAACATTCTCGTTTCTAGTATTATTGCTTTCCTTAAACTGGTCTTTAAAGTAAAACAAGGCAAACTCATGCAGTCTATTTGCTTCGCTTTGTCTCTGAGTCACTCTGTTATATTCAAAATAATAAATTTGGAAGAGAGAGAAAGCAGTACTCCATGTGCCCAATACAATCAATACATAGCATGTTTTGGTGTTAAGATCTGCCATTTGTTCCTTATCTTTGGTGTTTAAGTCCTGCCTTTTCTTCTAAACAAGAAGATCATTGAACGGTTTAAGAAATAACAAATTGAGTCAAATGGTTCTGCCTGATTGCTCTTCATCTTAGTTTACTTAAGGGCCATATGACAGACTCGACATTTATCTTCCGCTAAGAAAATTTCAGAACTGGGGCATAATCTTCTGTCACTCTGTATACATACAACATGCAGTTATCTGATGCATGCTCCTTGCGTTCTGTTGTGTTTTAGTTCTTTATCACGTTTTTTGCTTGAAGAAACTGGACTTAGGATTGAAGGATGCGATAGCTGATTAAATTTCCTCACGTGGTTGCCATTTTTCTCCCCAGTGGATGCCATTTGAGGAATATGCAGCTCAACCTGTAGCCCAGAACCATGAGCTTTTCACCTATATCATTGATTTATGCTTGGCAAAGGTAGACCGGGATTACATTGGATTTTCTCCACAACCATTAAGATCAACGCTTAATGACCAGATAAGTTACTTATATTCAAACGCCAGAGATTTGAACCAGTCAAGTTCTGCTGATCGCCAATAGAAATCAAGCTTATGTTGTCTATTTGCTGTGTAACCAAATTCATTTATTTACATCTTCACTGTCCTCTTCCATGACTTTAGTAAGTGAAAGTGCATTCCTTCAAGTCACAAATTCATATATAAATAGCGCTTGTGCATGGAAGAAAATATCCTGAAAATGCAGACACTACTAGATGGGAAATCTGTAGGAGTTGCTGCCTGAATAGATCCTCTTTATTCAAAGCTTGTCACAAAGAGCAATTCCTGAAGGTAAGCTTGTCATCTAGTGCACTGGGGATGGGTCCATGGCATGCTTCATCGATCTTGCCCTTGGAGTTGCCAAACGTTGTACTGGCGTGAAAGCAGACTAAAATTGTATTTTGCCGTACAGGCTCGTAACACCCATGTGCTCCTGCAATATTTTGCAGTAACTGTATCTGATAGCATTTTACCACTTACAGCAAGTTGTTCTCCCCTAATGAGTCATAAAAGTGCCATCATTTAGTATCAATCTTGTTTTCATATATATATATATATATGCACATAAAGACATGCTCTATGTGTATGTATATGCTTACATTTGAGACTACATCCCCTCCCTTTGTCTATCCCAGTGGACCACCTCTACCGAAACATGACAGGTGGTCTGCCATGCGGCACAAAAACCGGAATACAGAAGAAAAAGGTATGAAAAATCCAAACTACATTAGATAGCTTATGGTTACAAGTCTCAGCAGAGCTGTAGAGCTTTCTTCATTTCTTGTAGAAAACCACCACATTTCTAACACCCAATAGTTCATCGAACTGGGAAATGGGGTTTATAGTGGCAAAAGATATGTTGCAGACAAGTTTTGCTTTACTTCTAGCACTGTGGCTGTCGGTCTCCAATCTTGATTATGCAGAAACAAGAAAAGTGCACACTATGTCCATATCCATGCCAACCTCTCGCTCCGCCACCTCCCCCACCAGTTCCAGATTATCCCTCATATGCGACTCCACCTCCTCCACTTGCTGGCTACGTTTCACCACCATCTCAGGCCAATTGTCCACCAGTTCCAGTTCAGTGCTGCCAGCACCCCCCCCCCCCCTCCCTATGCTTATGGATATCAACCTCAAGAGAACGGTTCCACGTCATGTTCGCCTTTTAAATTCATTTCAGTCATAGTTTTGCTCAGATCCATTGCTATTTTGTTCTAGGTTTACGTGTTTTGTTTCAGGTTTCATTATACTAAAACAGTACCCACATATATATAGTCTGGCTCAGATCCATCTGCTACCATTTACATCTATGTTCAGCAGATGGGTTGATGGGCGATTTTCTTCAAGTGCCATTAAATGAAAGTAAGAGTACTGTCCTTTACTTTCTCACATGTTTACTTCTCGAGTGTGTGTGTGTGAAGTGGGAGAGAGAGATCTGATGGGTACTGTCTGGTTTTTTTTTTTTTTTTTTTTAAGAAATGTATTAAAATTTATTTTTATTATTTTTAAAATTTATTTTTATATTAAAAACATTAAAAAAATTAATTTTCAACAAAAATAATTAATTTTTTTTCAAAGACAGTACACAAACAAATGGGTGAAAAGTAGCAGAAACTTAATTTTAATGTTCTTTCATCTGATTGCTACTTCAACATCAGAACCAAGTCCACCTTCAATGGAACACGCACAAGGCAACACGGGATGGAATTCACATCATTACTGAGAATTTTTTGGTTCATCTCGTGCATAAACAGTCCTAAACTCTTAAATAAGGAGAGCATATAGAATGTTAAGATGTCACAATTTTCTAATAAAACCTAAATTGACATGGCAAGAACATGAACCGAAACTTGCACACAAGAATTCTATTTTACTAGGCCAAAATCTTCTGGTCGATGACAATAACAACGTTTTTCCATGGATCTACAGTATCTACCACAACATACAGATCACAAACCGTATACAAAAAGGCAAGAAAGAAAGAAATAACACAGGCTAAAACAATAAGACATGAAAAAACAAATAAAACATACTCTAAAGTGATAACTTAGCCATTGAAGCCTGACTTATTCCCCACTGTGAGTAGAAAAAAGAACAATTTGAAAGGACTTACACGCTACTACAGCATCAAAAGCCCTAAGCACAAACTCAATACCATGGCAACAAGTCTTCCACCATCAAGTCTCACACTAGCATTGTTATCAGCTGTTTGGTCTGCTGCGTCGCCATCAGGTGAATCAGCTGGTGAGTCTGATGGCGCATCATCGGCGGAGGGCTTCTTATGCTTGCTAGATTTTGGTGCATCTGCCACCTCCTCCGGGGCAGGTGCTGGAGCTGGGGTCAGTGCTGCTTTAAACAATTCCTTGGGCAACAAGACCTTATCAATGGAGTATATAGCAAGTGGCTGCTCATCGATCAAAGTCCCAACTATTTTTGCAGTGGTACCCCTTGTCTTGAGGGTCACATCCTCGCCATCATTTTGCACTGTGAAATCAAACTTCTTATCCCCATTTGTAGCTAAGGTGTTCATGATTCCATTGTTGGATTTTAACATTGCTAATGACTGATAAACAGGAACACCGAAGAATTGAAGGAGTGACTCTTTGCCAGAAGCTGTTAAATTCTTGAATTTTGGTAAAAAGGCCTTAAATGGATCGTCAAGAGGGCAAAACACTGTTAATCCTCCATCAATAGTGTCCTGAAACCAAACATAGCCATGAGGCCCATGGCATTCAAAATTGTTACTAATAACCTTGAAAAAATAAACTAGAAGAAATCAAGTCCATGTTGCAATTACATTTGATGGTTTTCAACTTGAGACAGAGAATAACAATGCAAGTAATTCGATGGAAAGTTGTTTAAACTTTTTGAAGTTTGCTTTAAAATAAATTATAATAATTTTTATTTATTTTTTAAAATTCATTTTTGACATTAACATATCAAAACATCTAAAAACACTAAAATAATAATCATTTAAAACCAAAAAAATCAATTTTTAATAAAAAACAAGAACACTTGAAAGCAAAAAAAAAAAAGAAGATAAAAGTGGATGTTGAGAAGAAACATTGAAAAAGAGCAAAGAAGAGTCAAAACTCAAAAGTTCACAGTTTGGTCACAGTGTGTCCCCCATCTGCACGTGCGAGTTGTTGAATCTCACTTGTCCTAATTGATTGCTTTTTTGAATTATTGGGGTCATAGCTCACTCTGTAAGGCATTTTCTACATATAAACTGTCTTTCCGAATCAATCATACAAAGTTTTTCAAAGATAGATAGTGGAAAAAACCCAGATCGTGAGCCTTTTTTTTTAAAATTAATTTTTATTTTATTTTTAAAATGATATCTTGCAAGCAAGTCCATATCTAACTAGAATATTTAAAATCACAAAGGAATTGGCCCAATCTATCTAGTTTTTCCAAAGAAAACATTTAAACATCAATATCTTTTATTTACACCCAAGATCTAGAGGAAAAAGCAGCGATTAATAATTCATTGAATCCCATTCACCAATTAATTAATCAAATCAATTGCTCCGCCTGATAAAATAGAAATAAAAGAGAGGTCAACATAATAGTAATTCCTTCGAATTTAATTTGAGATTAATGCATATATGGGGATTTTTCCTATTATAATTTCAATTATCCTAAAAACTAAAAATCAGTATATCTTTTTTATTCATTATTAAGAATATTAAATCATAGTTGAGTAATAATTTCTCTTTAAAAGCAGCTAACTAGATCTCAAAAAAATAAAAATAAAAAGGAATTGAAAAGCAGTATAGAGTACCTGATATGTCTTTGAAGCATCAGGGTTTGCAATCAAAGTATCAGCAAAAACCTTACACCCATGAGCTGACATTATATCCGTTATATTCATAGCACTTGGCTCTGGTGTGGGCGCCGCCGCCACATCCGATGGCAACAACTTACTGATCTGTATAACTGAAATGTTGTAGGGTATCTCCTCTACAGACTTGACATAAAACACATCAAGGTTCCCTCCATTATCTTTCGGTCCAAAAGCCACTTTCCCTCCTTTAACATCCGTTATGTTAACGAACCCGGTAGACCCAGGAGCTGACCCGGTGGCCTGGAACATGGTGGCTGCCAACGCGGTGCCGTCTCTTATCTGGTGGAGCTTCTTGGTACCGAAGTAATCCAAGAGGACGTGGAGGGAAAGGATGTTTTTGATGGTGGAGATTGATGGCTTTTTTGAAAGGATTTCAGACATGGCTGCGTTGTCGACGGCACAGACGGTGATGGTTGTACGCCGATTGATTTCTCCGGCGAGGTGGGTTAGGGTGAGGTAGTGATTGAAAGTGGAGAGAGATGGGTGCTGGCCTAGTATGGAAGTAATGTTGTGGCCATAAGTGATGGTGGTGGCGGTGGAGAGGAGAAAAAGTAGAGAAAGGAGTACAGTAAGCTGCATTGTAAGAGAGAGAGAGAGAGAGAGAGAGAGAGAGAGATGGTGAAGTGAGTTGGAGGAGGAAGAGGAGGAGGATGAGGAGGACAGGTTTGTATAGATCCTGGAGGAGTGCTTTATGAATATGGGTTTGGTTTTTGATTAATTTACTTGTCAAGCCACTGTATGTTATCTTTTGTCGTAGAGTGAGATATAAAGATTTCGCTGCGAGAGAGGCTGGTGTCTTTCAGCCCGGGTATTATTGTAGTCGGTTTTAAAATGTTTTTTATTTTAAAATATATTAAAATAATAATTTTTATTTTTTTAAATTATTTTTTACATTAATAATTTGAAAATACAAAAAAAATATTAAATTGAAATTAAAAAAAAATTATTTAAAAAAAAACACTTTTAAAATATAAAAATAAATAAATTTTTAAAACACATTAGTATGAGCTTTAATTGGTAACATCTTATATATTATAGGTTGATTTTATTAATTAATATATCATAGTATTTTTTTAATTTTGATGTGGAGATAAAAAAAATAAGTTTTATATAAAAGTCAAATTATTTTTTAGTTTTGACGTATAAAAAAAAAGTTTTATTTAGGTAGTTAAATCTTATTCTAATTTTGATCAGATTATATAAAAAGAAAAAAAAAATTAATATAGATAATCAGTAGGTCCTATAAGTTACCTTTATAATTAGTAACATCTTAGAAATTACAGCGGTGATTAATAGTATCATATAAATTACAACTTAGTTTATTAATTAAATGTTATATCATTTTCCAGTTCTGACGTGGACGATTAGAAGAAAAAAAGCTTTATATGAGTAGTCAAATCATCTTTTAGTTTTGACGGATAAAAACAAGATTTATATGAATAGTCCAATTTTATTCTAGTTTTGATGTGGATTAAAAAAAAATTAATATAGATAATTGGTAGCATCATATAAGTTATAGTTATAATTAATAGCATTTTATAAGTTATAGCATAGTTTTAACCCGGTGTGACCCTATCTAAGGCTGGAACCGGGCCGGGTTGAAGAAAAAATAGGGGAAGAAAAAACCCGGTGTGACCCGGAGGGTTGACCCGGCAAGACCCGGTCAAAAACCCGGTTACAACCTGTTGACTTTTATTTTACTAAAATGACATCGTTTTGATTTAAAAAAAATTGACCCAGACGATCTTGTAACCCGATTAAAATTTGGAACCCGAATCTTGAACCAAGCTGAGTCTGAAAACTATGAGTTATAGCTTGGTTTCATCCACTAATATATCATATTATTTTTTAGTTTTGATGTGGATGATAAAAATAAATAAATTACATTAGTAGTTAAATATTATTATAGTGTTGATATGGATGAATAAAAAAAAAAACTTAATATGAGTAATTAGTAGCTTCCTATAAGTTATAACTGTAATTATTAGTCCTATAATTTACAGGTTGGTCTCATTAACTAATATGTCTAATCATGTTCTAGTTTTGACGTGAATGATTAGAAAAGAAAGGCTTTATATGGGTAGTTAAATAATTTTTTAATTTTGACGGATAAAAAAAAAAGCTTTATTTGGATAGTCAAATCTTATTATATAGTTTAAATATGGATGATAAAAAAAGAAAGCTTAATATGGGCAGCCAAATTTTAATTTAGAAAAGGATTCAAAAAATCAAAAGAGAAAAAAAAAATAAGAAAATCATGGGAATTTATTATGCTTTCCAAAAAAATGTAATTATAATTAGTAAGAAATCAAGATCACTCGTATAAAACAAATCCTAGTTTCCAAAAACAAAATACCTTTTAAAAAAAAAATATAAAATCCCTATAGATCATATTCTTGGACTTCCTATATCCCTAGCTTCCTCTTCATCCTCTTAACAAACCCCATAAACTTCTCATTTTCTATCCATCACCAAACTCTACAATATTATAAACACAAGATCAAGTTGTAAACTTATATGGAAGTTTAAGAATATGATTCATATGTTTTTTATAATTCTTTTTTTTAGCAACCTTTTTCTTTAGAAAAAAGTTTTTTTACATGGGTGATCTTGATTGTTTATTGATTATAATTACATTTTTTTAATAGCACAATAAATTCTGATTCCATGATTTTCTATTTTTGATCTTGATTGTTTATTGGTTATAATTATATATTTTTTAATAGCACAATAAATTCTGATTCCATGATTTTCTATTTTTTTCTCCTTTTATTATTTGGATATTCTTTCTAAATTAAGATTTGACTACACATATTAAGCCTTTCTTTTTTATGATCATCCACATTAAAACTATAAGATAATGTGGTATATTAGCTAATAGGTTTAAGTTGTAACTTATAAGATGTTACTAATTATATCTTGAGCACCATAAAATTTATCTTTAAAACTAAACATAAAAGCTAAATAATAATAGAAATATCCTTTATTTTATTTGATTTGATAGAAGCAAAAGATAGTCCAATATAATGAGAATTGAGGAAGGAGATTCGCTTATACAGAAAAGTCATGTTTCAGTTTAGGTGTATTTAGATTCAAAGAATATCTATATATGTATTTTTTAGAAAATCATCTAAAATAGAAAATCAAATATTATACTAAAATAAGTTTTTTTTTTCATAGTTGGATCTTTATAATTCATGTGGTTTTTCATGTAAATACACATTCCATCTTTGAATGTTTTTTAAAATATTTATGAGATAACCAATGAACCATTGTTTTTTGTTTATTCACTAAAAATATTATCACAAATAAATATTTTAGTGCTTTAATTGATATTGGTAGCACATATTGAATTGGACAACAAAATAATAAAAATGTTATGAATAGTATCAATCCTCTGTAATAAAATAAATTCTAAAAGCTAATATAAAAAATTAAACAAGTAATTGTATATATGAAACACTTAAAAAAATATTTAGAGGATAAATTTAATTTTGAACATATTTTTAATTTCTAAGGGTTGATTAGCTTTTGCGAAAATATCAAAAGAACACATTATTTCATTTCTCTATAGATATTTGAAATTGAAAATAAAAAAGAACAAAAGAAAAAGGAAAAGGAAAAAAATACCTTTAATATCTTGTAGTTTGATTCATTTTACACTTACCCATTATATTTTGAAAAATTACAGTTTACATCATAGGCCAACAAAAAAGTTTAAATCTAACAAAATAACTAAAGTATCCTCATGTATATTATATTGGAAATCGACCTCAATGATAAATAATTTCTTCTTTATCATCGACTGACAATATTCTCTTTTTGAAAAGTAAATTTCCCTATCCTCCTAAACCCAAATCAAACAAAAAAAAAAGTTTTTTGCAATTGGGTTATCGCATGATTTCATGGTTTAGTGTGGCTGTCTCTTCTTGTGCAGCGCTATTCGAATCTCGCATGAGTTTCATCCTAAAACCAGCAACAAACATGTTTTGAAGAAAAAAATTAATCAAGACTTTGAAAATCATTGGTCGTTTATTTTTTTGTTATTAATATAATTTATTCATTTGTTTATAGGTTGTTTTTTACTCAAAGAAACTAAAAACACAAAAATTTATAAATGACAACACATCAACGTCGAAGCTCAAAAAACCCTAAAAAACAATCATTCTTATTTAATCAACAATAATAAATATCACAAACATGATTTTGCTAGTGGAAAGCTTTTAGTCTTGTTTATTTGAACACCTAAAAAAATCCCTAATTTGAATGTCACGGGGTAAAGTTCCCTAAACCATAATTTTTAATCTCTATTAAAATGTGTTTAATTAAGCACTGAACCCTTATTTTAAATATGTTTACCCATGATTGAATCTAATTATTAACTTTTTTTTGGTAGCTCTAAAAAAGCCCTAAACTTTACCTCATAATTAACTATTCATATAACCTTAATTATGTAATTTTTACTTAAAAATATGATTGATTAATGTAATAAAACTTTTATTAAATATGATTAACCATTATTTAAACTAATTAGTAATGTTTTTTTGGAAGAACATTACTAATGGTTAGGGTTAGGCATTGGAGATAAATCAGTTGTTAAATATTATAATAGGTGGCGTTATGGTTATTTTAAAGAAAATTAAAAAGCAGTTAGCTTTTTTTTTAAAGTAAGCAATAATCAAATTTGTGGTATTTTTGTTATTTTAATGCAATATGGGTTTTTTAGTCATTAAATAGAAAATAATAGTAATTCTATAAATAATTAAACATTCTTTTTAGTCTTTTGGGCGCGCCAAGTCAAGGATGTAAAATATTACACACACTCCAAAGTTCATGATGTAAATTATAATTTTTCAAAATATAGCAAGTGTAAAATGGAACAAATTACAAGATGTTAGGGGTAATTTTCCTAAAAGAAAAATAAAAAACAAAAGATTATTTCTTACAACTAAAGATTTCATCAGGTATTTTATGAATATCTACAATTTGGTATTCCGATCTATTTAGATTATGTCTTTACAAAAGAAATTAAAACCGGTGGCCTTTCTCTACAATATAAACTTTGTGCACACACACAACACTATGGACCAAAAAATTCAATTGTTGCACGAAAACCGAGAAAAGAGAGGAGAAAAAAGGGGAATAAAGAAATAGTCATCGAAGCAACGTTGAGACTTCATTGATGACATGTACTGACTTAGGAGGAAGAACTCAATAAGAAGATTTCGGTGACACTAAGAAAAGCCACCATTAAAGCTTAAAGGAGACCGCATGCACCACCCTAACATGATTCGTAAAATTTGTAGGTTAACATGGGTCAATGCGATATGTCATCATCTTTTCCTTTCACTCCCTGAATTTTTTACGACTTAATCCTTGGACAGTCTATTGTTTCACATATAATCATGATAAGTTTAGGCAGAGGTTAAAACAACGATGGTGCGAATTTTGTTTTAGCCAGATCGTCATTTAAATGGGGCAATTAATTTGTCTTTTGGCCTTCTAGATCGAACGAGTCACACCAACTTTGTTTTGCATTTATTAATGCATATAGTGTTCAACTGCTGTTATTTAACACATGGGTCAAGTTTTCAATTTGTGTTTCACATTTTTCCATCGTATGCAGAAAAAATTAACTGAAACCCATATGTTTTTTTACGTAATAATTGATTTTTTATTCGACCCGCAGCAAAGTGCTGGCACAAGACCTAGTCATATAAAATACTAAAGGGGATGACCTTTTCACTGTAAACACACCATTGTTTACCTTCTCACGTTTTACTATAGATCCACTATTCAATTTTATTTTTTAATTTGGTCTTTAAACTTTGTTTTTGTTCAATTCCATCCTTTTATGAGCCAAAATCAAGGGAAATTGAATCAAATTTGTTGATTAAGGATAGAATTGAAAGAAATAGAACTAAAGTAGAAAATGTACCATAAATGGATGATGACTTCAAAATTCACACAAAAAAATTAATTTAGTCCTCACACTTAAAGAGAGATCGCTGAATTCTAGCGATAAATAGAGAATAATATCGTTGGCACCAATTTAAACCACTAAAATGATCAATCTTAGTGTTAAATGGTCTCACTTGATGATGGGAGCTCATATTAGATGCTTTTTTTACATTGCAAGTTTCTAAAAAAATAAATCTGAGCTCAATAAAAGTTTTGGTTTTGGGTTGATTTTAGGTTTTGGGACAGCTTTTTAGGTTTTTTAAAGCCATACACACACACACACACATGTTTATCATGGTTCTGGTGTGTTTTATAGATCTTTTAGGACAAAATAAGTTGAAAATTGAGTTTTTAGGTAAAACAATCTTTAGCCCTGATTTTCCGGTCACCATAGTGGTATAATCTAGGCAAAATCAAATATTGTGTTATTTACCTTAGCATGCATCACATAGTGCAATTTAATTTTTTTTCCAAAAACATTAGGGCAGATGACATGTTGCAACAAAAAAAAAAAACCCAAACGTGCGAGCTCTAACAAAATGGGCCAGGCGAGCTGGCCTAACAACGCCTAATCTGTTTCTTATTTTTTATTTTTTAAATTAATTTTTTTTTTATTTTTTCAAATTTTTTTATATATTTAAATTAATATCTCCTCTCTTTTATTTGTTTATATAGCCTCTTTCAAATGATTATTATGTTTTTAGTTATCATGTATAAATTAAATTTTTAAAGAGATTATTCTAATTGATTTATAATGTTTTTTTTTATATTTTATATAAATAAAAAAATATTTTATTTGGATAATATTTCTACTATGTGTAACCTTACATAATATTTTTTTTCTCCCTTTTATTTTATTCAATTAATTTCATGTGTATTTTTTATATTATCATTTAATTGAATGAAAATTTGATAAACAAAGTCATTTAATACAATCGGGTGAAATGCCCGTGTTATAATGTCAAATATCTTAATCTATACATGTTTTTTAAATTTATATTTTTGTCTTTATTTATTATTAATGATTGTATATACGTATAAGCTTTTTGATTTATACCTATAATTGTTTATGTAAAAATACGCGTGGAAAATCTTGCATGTACATTTTTTATAGGAAAAAGAAATACTTGATCCATGGTGTAGTGCAGGTCAAATAGTTACCATAGATTGATTGTTATAGCAAATTAAAATTGATATGTTATTATTTTTATCCTTATAAATCATTTAAATTATAATAAAAACATTTATAAGGTGAACTCAATAATTGAGTTTTGCTTCCTTCAAGGGACTTTTGGTACAATAAACGATGGTGCTATAACTTTTGTTGGGCTATTATTATGTTTGGTTGTGTTTTGGTTTCCTTAAACTTGCCAACGAAACTCAAAACCATGGCTTATGGCTATGGAGGAATCTCCAAATTCTAAAACTTTTCACTGACCACAATATAAACACCATGAAAAATAACAGTCCCTCCAGTAGTTATGGTCGGTGACTTTAAGTAATTTTTTTTTGGTACAAGATCCAAAAAGTAAGTCAATGATTAACATAAGATGGTAGATTAGCCAAAGAGGCACCTTAAAGCCAAAACCAATTAATGCTTAGCATGAAATTGAATCATTGGAATAAAAGGTACCTCCGATGATGGCCAGAACATGTTCTAGGATCCAAAATCTTATGTTATAGTAGAATAACTCTTCTATGACATCATGTCTCTGTTTTACTCGACTCTCCATGATCATTATTGTTGAATTGTTGACCGTGTTTAGAAGTGTTTTTATGGTATAAAAAAATATTTCGTTAGTGTTTCAAGCTTTTCAAGATAAAAAAAGGATAGATAATTAGATGAAGGATACAAAACATAACAAGAGACAAAAACAAAAACATGTTTGATATTGATATATAAGACAAAGTGATTGTCTCTGCATCATGTTTGATTAATAGGGGATATGACAAAATAAAATATAATTTTTTTTATTTTACTTGCATATTTTAAAAAATAGTTGAATATTATTTTTATTTTACTTCACATTTTCTAATGGTTTTCAACCATATCCGACTTTTTAGTTTAACAATAAATTAAAAACCCTCGAGCAATATGTTGAACCATGTCATGAAAAATTGAATTATAAACATAATGAAGAAAGTGTGACTTAAAATACCTTTAAAGACCTTTCTTTATATGTCATAGATGAATGATTTGCTAGCTTAGCTTACCAAAATTTAAGGTAAAATGATTCAATTAGTAATTAATAGAAGGAAAGATAGAAAAAAAAAAATCAATGATGAATGAACATGTAGCTATATTAGTCAATTAAAATAATCTAGTAGAATACCTTCTGTAATATCATAAACAATCACAATTACACCTGTTTTAATTAAGAACGAAAAAAATCATAAGCAAACCTCAAGGAAAAGGACAAGTTACTAAATTTATCAACTTCACAAATAAAATCTAATCATTGTCTCCCTTCAACCAAAGAAAATCTAATCTTTCAAGATTTATTTTTTAAAAAAACCCCTCACATAAGCTTATCAAAGGTCATAAAAATTTAAAACCCCCAAATAAGTTTATCTCCTAATCTCTCATAAGCCCTTGCACCTCTCTTCCCCAATTGATTGTTGGCCACCAGCCACCATGTTAGATTTCATCACCCTTCATACTAGAAATTATCCTCTCATTGTCTCCTCATTTATTTTTGTTGTGCAACACCCTAACAAGAATGCACAATATTTTACATGTTTTAGTCTATAACTAGTTAATTGACTTGCTTTTTTAATACAAAAAAGATTATTGTCCATGCATTATCAATACGTTTTCTAGTTTCAAAAATTATTTTAACTGTTAACTAAAAACTTGATACTTTCATTTAATAAATCAAAACATGAATTATTTGCATTGGTAAATGTTAAAACAGAGTTTTATGCCAATTAAAGAATAAGTTGGGAAGTTGAGAGATAGTTGCAGATTAAAAAATTTGATCTTGTGGAGCGGGAAGCCCTTTAGTTTTTTTATTTAATTATATGGAAATTAATTGTTTTTTTGTAAGAAGAGTAATAATTTAAATCTCATTGAAACAAATTGATTTGCTAATATAATTCCTCCTTTCTTAATTCTTTTATACTAAGGAACATAATTCTTTTGTTCTATTTTCTTTCTTTAATAAAAAGGGAAAATTACATCGAGTCTTCTATAGTTTGATCAATTTTTTTTTATTTTTCCTTCATATTTTGATAAATTATACTTTACATCCTCAACTTTAATAACTCTATAATACTTTACATCCTCCAACTTTGATACAAAAAAAAAGTCAACAAAAAATATTGGAATATTTATAGGCTTGTCATTATTTTCAATTTAATAACTAAAGAGCCCCTAATGCTAAAAATAATAAAATTGCCATTGTATGTCCGTTGTCAATTGTTTTTGAAAAAATAGTCATTAAACAATGGCTTTATATTTACAGAAATATCATTATGTTCATGTTTATAACAAATTCAATTCCTCTTCCAGCTCTCCTACCACCTATGTCAGCTCTCTCACCACCTCTACCAACAATACCACCACTGGAACATTTGTCACCATTGCTAAAGCTCTTGCCAAAACTATTTGAATTGTCAGCACATCTAAAACCCTTGACAAAACCACCACTTGAACTTCCAGGTTTGGTATTAACGAATCCTCTAAGTTGTGTTGCACCATCACTTTAGTATGTCCTTGAATTGTGATCATTTTACTTGCAGATATTGCACCTAAGTGTACATACCCTTTTTCTTATATTCCCAGGTTGATCCTTTTTTTTCCTGTCTATTATTTCTTATCCTACCAACACTTCTTTTCAGGTTAGGAAACAAAACAATGATATCTTTTTCTTAAGGATATAGATCCGGTTTTGGTAATGGGTGCACCACCTTAGTGTATGTCTTTCTAAAAGTCTTAATTGTGTAATACGCACCACACATGTCTTCAATATCAAGTGTCTTATGATACACATAAAGGACCATATGTCTGCAAGGAATGCATGTCTTTATTCACTCACCATATTAACACTCCATTTGATCCAAATCAATATAAAATCTTGATTGTCCTTAAAAAACTTAATATTCATTTGGATCGGCTATAATCATCCTAAGATGTCTAGACTTCTCATCATACATATCCAGTAACTTCCTAACATAAAATGTTGTATATATTTTCAAACTTGCAACTTAAACATACCTCACATGAAACCTAGATATAAACTTCAACCTATTCTTTTTCTAGAAAAATAATAATTGACATACTCTTATATTTTCCAACCCAACTATTTAATGACTCAACCAAATTATTTGTTACATTTTCCACCTCAACCTGATTATCAAACAAATATATATCCCATGTTTTAGCATTGATATTATTCAACCAACCTAGAGTTGCTTTATCTATATCTCTAATATCCTTCAAATAAGACTTGAATCGAAGATTTGTATAAGCTTTTGCTGCACCTTAAAATCCAATTTTCATCTCCAAACCATGAAACCCTTTGTTCTTGAGATTAGCATAGATATGCCTTGCACGTGTTTTAAGTATCATCCTAAGACATTTCATTTATTGACTCTAGCATGCAAGAAACCAATTTATAAATTACATAAAAGAAGAATAATAATTTATAAATTACAGGTTCAATTTAAAATACAGTTTGGATAATAAATTTAAATATTGTTGATAGTATAATTTTTTCCTATCAGAAATAATGCAAAAAAGTCTCTAATGTACCATATTTTTTTATGGATTCATATAATGCATATAAGAACCATTGTCATGTGTTGTCGTTTTCGACTTTCATAATAGCATATGCAATGGAAAAAAGTCTATTATTGGCATCCAACCCAAATATAGATAACAATATACCTCTATATGGACCTTTAAAATGACATTCATTTATGCCGATGAAAAGTCTACATCTATTCACTAACCCTGCCTTCATAGCTTTTAAGCACACATACACTTTTTGAAACTTAATTGGTGAATGATCATATGAATTATCTGATCTTGGGTTATATTACTTTAATAATTGTATATATCTACGAAGTATCTGAAATGACTCCTTATAAATTTCTTCCAGAAACTTTTTCACCTTTGTTATAATTCTTCAAAATGATATCGGGTATGATTTGATCCTAAACTTGTCATCCAAAATTATCATTAAATATGTTTGGATCAACACTTATCATTGATGCTAGCTTTTCGCTATCAAAGTTGAACTTACAACTTTAATTGTTGCAGGTCTAATAAAACTATGCTTATCTTTCAGAGTTTTTACCATGAAAGTCTTACCATCAAGAACTAGAGAAGCATAAATCCTTCACTCATAACTAATACTAGTATATGTAACTTTAATATTATTTTTTCTGATTAATGTATCTCTTCATATGGTACCCATGCTTAACTTTATATTCTCTCAAAACATCTCTAAAACAATTGACATTCCTAAAGTTTTAGCATTCCTTGAACTTTATTGATCCATTAACTTTCACTTTAAATATCTTGCATTTAAAATAAGATGCGGAATTAACCTTCTGCTTCTTCTTCTTATTCATAACATTTTCACTCTCATCTTTATCTTTCTCATAACTACTATATGATTTTGAACTACCTTCAACATCAAAATATCATTGTCACTGCTAATCTTCCACTCATTCTCTAATTATGAACCATCATCCAAACTTTCACCAAAACATAAATAATCTTCTAAGCTATCCATCCATTCATCTTTTGTTTCATTAACAAATTCAAATATTTCCTCATCATAAGGAATGTAATCATCATCTTCCTCATATTCTGTATATTCATTATCAGCATCATCATGCATGCTTCAAGTGCCAACATTAACCCTTTCACTACTTAAATTGCTATTATTTACATTCCTATTAATATTATCAATATCTACATTGTTGCCAATAACAACATCATTACCATCAAGATCCAAATCATCAACATCAAAATCAAGTATGACTTATTACTGATATCAACATCCTTGAAGTATTTTATTCCAGTTTGCTTATTTCCATTGAGCTTAATTATGAAACACCTTGGCATCCTAATTGTTGGAGGACCAACAACATGATCAATATCAATATAGATATGAATCTAGTCTTTGCCTTCGTGCAAACTCAACATCTTTAACATTGATGCATCATCAAATATTTGATACTTTATCATCATTTATTTGAAAACCATACAAGTCTACGCAAAAGACTTGCTTGCATATGAACAATAGGTCCATATAAGCAATATAATCATAACAACAATCTTTCTCAATGTATAACTTGTTGCCATGGTGAGCAATAATAATAACATTTTATATCCTAAAATGATAGACAATGCAAAATTACATAAAGCTTAACAATGTTTAAAACATACCTAATCATATTAAATAATAGTTAAACATAGGTTATAGTAGGGTTCAACATCAATTGACCAAATTGCAATCATATATTATTCAATTAGGGTTTAATATACAGTAACCAATCAACTATAATTTAGGAATTTTTAAAGTTTTGGGGTTAAACTTAGTTAAACAAGTTTTAAAATGCTAAAACAAATGTTATCTAATGGTCAAATATCAATTAATCACATTTTAAGTCAATATCTTGAAATTAGGGTTTGATGAATAATGACTTGCTAGCCTAAATCTTAGGTTTTTTTTTTAATGATTTCTAAGATCACATGATAAATTATTTTAAACAATGACTAAAACATGTTTGGTTTTATCAATATTGTCATTGTCTAAGAAAAAAAGTTAAATTGATTGGGGTTTATTCAAGGTTCAATGTATACTAGTCAAATCCCTAGACATGTTTGGTTTAGATGTTAAATTGCGAGAATAACACATAATTTAAACAAAATTAACAATATTTTAAATAATTTGGGTGGGAGCTGATCCAGTGTGATCTGACCTACTAACAGGTCCAAATAAAACCCAATTTGATTTTAAGAAATATTTTTTCATGATGGTGTCTTTTTAACCCTTTCTTTTTATATATTGAGATGATGACGTTTTGAATTGACTCGGGTCAATTAGGGTTAACCTACTAAATCAGTGAATTAGATCATGGATTTAGTTGAGTTTAATAATTTTTTGAAAATCTATTTTTTATTTAATTATACAACAATCCAAATTGATATGCATAGGAAAGTCATCAAATAGAATTTTAGAAAAAAATTATTATGAAGGGGTTGTACAAAAAGAATGTTTACTAATGTTATATATATATATAAAAAAATACTATACCGTTATTTGAAAACAATTCAAAATAAAATGCTATATAATCAAATAATATCTAAAAATACTCTTGATTAATAATTTATCCTAATAAACGAGAAAGTGTGTTACTCCCTTTCAAATATACAAGTTTTTTTTACAAAACAAATCAATTGTACTATTAAAATTAATGATGTGCCAGATAAATATGAACTCAACTCTCAGTTACTACCTTTCCTAAACAAAATTATTAGTGCCAAATATTTTTTTTTTAAAAAATTATCTATTTTTTTAATCAATTCTCTATTAGACAAACACGAATCAAAACATCATCCCTACATTTTCTAATCAACTAATGTACTAAAATATCATTTTATTCTTGAAATTTTATTTATAATTATTAATTAACACACTAAGTTAAGAATCCTATTAAAATCTCAATGGACTGCAATTAACCTATTAAGAAATCCTATTCCAATTTTATGAATAAAATTTAATGCAAGGATAAAATTAGTAATTTCTAATTTCAATTTTCAAATAGCTTTTTAAATTATTTGTAATTTAATATTTTTATCAATAATTTCATGTTCCCTTTAAATTCATTTTAGTTTTATTTAATCATATCAATTTTGAAAAATAGTAATGTTTAAATTATTGTTAGCTGCAACATACGCAAAAGGATTACTCAAAGACATAAATTACGGACATAATTTTTTGTTGGTAATGAAATCATATTTTGTAATTTTTTTAAATAACACTTTCTCAAATATCACCAAAAAGAAAATAATTTTTAAATTGGAATATTATAATCTCCAATATCTTTTGGAATTAGAATTAAAATTCTATTTTAAGTTAGTGGCGGTATTTTGTAAATTTGGTATTTTTATCAACCAATTTTTTATTTAATTTATCAAAATATTTTATTGTGATTAAGATGTAACTCTCTATACTTATTCAATAAGATATATATATCAATAAGGAGAAGAGATAAAAGTGAGAGAAAATTGATTTTTTTTTCAATATATGAAAACATTCTTATAATTTTTGGGAGGACTAGTGAGAGAGGAAATTAAATAAAATAATTTTAAATAAGAAAGATATTTTTATTATTTTTAATATGACTAAATATGATGGAAATAAATAAATTGAAATAAATTGAAAGAAATAAGATATTTTTAATATGACTAAATATTTTTAATCCATTTTATCCATATCTCTTTTCTTTATTCTATTTTTGTTGAACCCATTAATGGTTGAAAGAAATAAAATAAAATAAATTGAAAAGGAACATGAAATTAAAAAATATTAAATTAGAAATAAACTTGAAAATATAGAAAGTAAATATATAATTCGTAAGACTATGAGGATTAACTAAATATAGAAAGTACATATATAATTAAACTTGAAAATGGATAATTTGCCCTGTTGGCAGTGTGTCGGCGCAGCAAGAAAGAAGGCAGCAAAAAATGTTTAAACCTTGGGGCATTCTCGTAGTTTAATTGAATTAAGAGGGCGAAATCAAGGAGAAGCTTCAAAAGTTGAAACAGCTTGTGCTTAGTTAGCACCGTGGGGGCCTTTCCTTTTGTTCCATTCGTGCCTTTGTGGGCGCGACATCCAAAAAGTGCCAGGCTGGAAGGTACAAATAAGAGGATGCCACCTGGATTCCTCCTCCACCGACAATCTCACCTGGTACTGTTTAACGGTCAGGATTCTTTTCTTTGCTAGCCTTCTCATAGTTGTAACGCTTCCTTCCCTCTCGCTTCGACGTTTTTCTTTCCTCCTAAATTTAGAACTTGAAAATATTGGAAAACCTTTTTGATTTTGAGGGGAAATATGTAGAAAATACATTTACATTTCATTAAAGATTTATAATTAATTTATGATGTTTAAAATATGCTAAATTTTTAAATATAGACGAGAAAATTCTAAAAGGATAGCTATAATTTTATGGAGTCAAAATATCCTTAACTTTATATAATATCCTAAACTATGTTATAACATTTAATTTGACAAATATATATCTGATTTTTTATATGCTTAATGAAATTATAATGAACTTCAAATTTAAACAATATTCTTAATTCGTTTCTTAATTTAAACAAAGCAAATCCCAATATATTTTTTTTTATATATTTCTCTGTCTTTACTTCATGAACTTTCTGTCTTCAAACTATAGCTTTTAAATTTGACCCAGTGATCAACCCATCTCTAGACTCGAATCACGAGTTTTGACTAAATTATTAAGTTTTAATTGATTTATTGAATCATCCCGGATTGACTTCTATTGAAATAACTATTAGAAAATGAACATTTTAACGCATAGATGAATTTAAAATAATTTTCTTTGCAAACTTATTATTCTTTTCATAATTTTTTTATCTTTATGTTAACTCATTTTCAAATCTTAAAAGCATCCATACAATAATATTTAAATTTGACTTTATAATTTTTTTTATAAATAATTTAAGAAAATTAAAAAATATTATAATTCATATGACAAAAAAGAATTCTTGTGCATGTCTGATATTGGTGTGCTTATTAAAGCACAATTGTTTTAACATGCTTTAAAAGCAGTGTTCTGTTAAATTCTATTTTAATTTGAAATCAAAGCACATTTTTAAAAGAAGAAGATAATTTGTTTTTAAAATAAAAATCAAAATACTTTACCATAGAATCTATTATTTTCTGAAGTAAAAAGGAAAAAAAACTTAAGAAATATTTTAACAATTGTGCTTTTATTAATGCTATTTTTATCTTACAGCACAGCGCACACACCACAACACAACAATATTAAATAAACCCTAAAATAGAGTTTGGTTAAATCTACAACCATGCTTTTAATATTCAAGACCAATAAGGACTCCAACACACAAAAAATATTTTAACAAATATACTATATTTATAATCTAACATTTTACATGTGTATGCAAATGCATATATTTTTTTATTAGTGATTTTTAAGTTTAAAAATATAAAAACAAAAAAGTTATGTAGAATGATAACATATACACACCATTTTATTAAAAAGATTCTCAATATGATCAATAATATAGAAAAAACACTACTAGATTTAGCAGCTTTTCTAATGGAAATTTTTGTTAGTATTTACACTAGCAGTCCGTCGGTACGTATATTACTGACGGACTCATGGACGGAAACAGTCCATTAAAAAAGTTCTCGTCGATAATTTATGAATTGTTAGTGAGTCCATCAATAATAAATATACTGATGGATTTATAGAGGGACAAAGTGCGCCAAAACAAATTTAGTAGCTTTATTATGTCGGTATATCCATTGGTAAATATAACATATCACCAACAGAATACCATTAGTAATTCCGTTGGTGCGTTAACAGTAGCAATGAAATTTACAGTAATTCTTTTCCAACCCTCTGGAATATACTGATAGTCTAGTTCTGTTGGTAACCCCATTAATAATAGTGGTATTTACAATAATTCTTTTCCAACTCTCTGGAATATACCGATGAAGTTGTGTCGTCGGTAACCCTATCAATAATATTAAAAAAAATAAATCAAATCTACTAGTAAGTTACACAGATTTAAAAATAACGTACTCTATTTATAAACAAGCTGGAGTTTGAAAAATGAGGATCTTTATTAACTTTCATTATTAACATTGTAAAATGGGCTCTTCTTTTTTCTTTTATTGCTATACTAGGTAAACGTTTTAAAATTATATTGAACAAAAGTAGAAAAATAATTAAAATAAAATAAATTAGTATAAAAATCAAATATTTATTATAAATTTAAACATTTGTACATTCAAATACAATAAATCTAAAATAAAAGCGGCACTAGAGGAGAAAGAGGAGGATGCTAGTCGTTGCTAGGATCGTGGGGCCAATTAGAGGGTGCACATGAACCAAAAAATTATTCATAGTCCATATCAAAGCTGCTTTCATCAGAAAATTTTGTTTTTTCGATACATAATAACTCAAAACCTCGGATGACCAAAATTGGTCCAACTCATCAATCAATGGTTAAAGAAAAACATCTATATTCCGACCTGAACTATTAGAATTGAATATGATTGTAGATAAAAACATGAATTCTGGCTTCATACACATCCCCAGTGGAAAGTTGTAAACCGTGAGTATCATTGGCCAATAAAAATAAGGACCAACTAATGACTCGAATGAATTGAATCCATCTGTACATAACCCAAGACGCACGTTCCTTATCTCCACTGAAAATTGAGGATGCATATTGTTAAAGTGTTTTTAGGCTTCACCATCGGAAGGGTGCAACATCACTCCATTCACCACATTATGTGATTGGTGCAATGTCATGTGCTTAACAATCTTTGGTGACATGAATAACTTCTACAGTCTAGGTATGATTGAGAAGTATCTAAGTTTTCTGTATGCGACAAGAGTCCTTCCCCTGCTAGTCATGAATTTATAACGAGAATGTCCACATGTTCTGCACTCGGTCAACTCTATATTTTTAAGGTAGTACAACATGCAAGAGTTTGGAGACATGCTATTTTTCTGGTATTTTAGACCGAATGGTTTTATCATGGACTTAGCAACATAAAAGTTTTCTTTCAGTGTGTTCCTTTAAGGTAAAATGCTTCTCACTCATTCAACAATTATGTCATAATTGACCTTATTCAACCCATGATCTGAATTAATATTGAACACCTGTGCAACGACTGATAATTTGCTATAATTTACACAACCATACCGTAATGGTTCATCAAAATATTTCAAAAGTCCAAAAAACTTGGTTGTGTTTGCATTAGGTTCTTCATCTATAATTGGACATTGACCGACATGATCCTGATTCATTCTCATCACATCCATAACCATATTCCTATAAGAATTACTATTGTTATCTATAACTTTATGTACGTTGCTAGAACTAGAAGTTGACTCAATAATCCTTTCTACCATGGTATCGTGAGGAACATATGGTTCTCCATGTGTATACCAACACGAGTATTTCTCCATTAACCGTTTTTGTAAGAGATGCATCGTTACACAATCTGAATCGAGAAATTTTTTATTTTTACACCTTTTGCATGAACATCTAATACCCCTTCCACTAATATTTCTTGGATTAAATAGTATGTAATTAATAAAACCTTGAACCATGTTACAATAATCTATCCCCCGCAACCCCTAGGGTGAATCTCTATATACATCCACGAACTATTATTATGGGAGGTTGAATTGTGTTAAGATTGGGGGGGTGGGGTGGGGAGGGGGTGGTTGTTTGTTGTAAAAAAAAAAACAAGGAAGATGGAGAAGTAAGGGAGGGGGAGAGAAGGGTTGATTGCCAGGTTATAAATTAAATATCATTGATGACATTACTAACAAAATTATTCCATCAGTAACTCTGTTAGTAAAAATGCCATGTCACCATAAGATTTGTGTTTTTGAATCCTATTATAATACCCTCTATAATTCTCTCGATATATACTGAATAAAATTTTCTGTCAATGTTTACCGATGGATTCATGGATGGAAAGTTCTGTCGATAAAGATTATTATAATATACTGACAGAATTTTTTTATCGGTGTTCCTATTTGTATTTGCTAATTTTCTGGTAGTTAAAAAAGGATTTTGAAATTTAGTTATATAAACACTAACATCTTTAGCATGTTTAGTTATTTAAGTTCACCATTGCTTCACTTTCTTAACAATAATTACTAACCACTAATATATATTAGTTTATCAAAGAAGGAAGAAACACCCTACATATGTATATCATTGTCACTACATGTATATAAGCAATCAAAGCTCTTCAAATGTCTAATAATAAGATCTATAACATAGTAATAAAATTATTTCAAAATTCATTAAATTTAATTGCCCTTATCCTCTACGGTCTTTGACTATCTGCATTTATATTCTAGTTTATGTTGAGAATATCCTTGTCAGAAGTAATAATCTTTCTTTTATAACACGGTTGATTGCTCATCTGGGCATGTAATTCTCTATTCAATACTTGGATCGTCTAAATTTTTTTCTTGATATTGCGGTACAATAGACCTCTCATGAGTTATTCTTCTCTCAATCTCGCTATGCCTATGACATTATGCATATGTCTAGTATATCTCAATATTGGCTAGTTTCCACATCAATTGCTATTGGTTCTCATCTTTCCTTCACCTTTGATAATGTTGCTGTTTATCCTGATCCTACTTTGTATCGTCAAGTGATTGGAGCTCATTAGTATCTTACTCTTATATAGTTAGATATTTCTTTTGCTATTAATAAGATTTGTTAGTTCATGCATGCTCTATTAGAGGATCATTGACTTGTGATTAAATGTATCTTACATTATATTGTATTCATGGTACATCTCATTTTGGCTAATCTTTTACTGCCTTTTCTAATCTCATATTGCATGGCTTTAATGACTTTAATTGAGTTGATAATGTTGATGATCAAAAGTCTATGAGTGTTTATGCTATTTATCTTAGTTGTAAATTTATCTCTTGGAAGTCTAGTAAGTAGAGAAAATTGCTCAATCTTCTTTTAAGGCTGAATATAAGGCTATTGCTAAAGCTATTACCGAGTTATGATGGCTCTCCTTCTTATTGTCTAAACTTAGTTATCCATCATTCTATCCTCATATCATATGGTGTGATAATCTTGTAGCAACTTATCTTATTATTAATTTGATTTTTCATTCACGTACGAAAACATGTTGAATTCAACTTTTATTTTGTTCGAGATATGGTTGTGAAAAAATTCCAGGTTCAATTTATTGCCACTAATGATAAGATAATAGATGTTCTTATTAGCCCATTGAACTTTACATATTTTGCTTTTTTTTTCCGATCGAAGTTGGTTGTGTGCTCCTACCCACAATCAACTTGTAGAAGCATATCAGAACTTAGTATTGATGAGAGGCCCAAGAGGATCCCTAACAATATAAAAAAGATGTTTTTTTTTTCTTTTCAAATTCTAGTTTGAGATATGCTTTTTGTATCCTATATTTTTCTACCAAATTCTCAGTTTAATACAAAAACCCATGACAAGGGAATAATATTTCTGCCAAATCCTCCTCCTCCTCCTCCTCTTATGCTTTCCATTTCCTTAATCTTATATACACACAAATGATTTTATATTATATGGTATCAAACATACTTTAAATTAATTTTATCACGTAAAACGTCAGAATTCACTAAATGCATATAATGTGAAATAGCTAGCTACACCTTTAGCCATTATATATATTGGAAGCTTCTTAACTCATCATTTGCAATTTTAACAAGGATGTGTTCCGTGTGAACTTAATTGAGATATCTATAAAGGTAGATTATATACTTGGTATCCAGCTCATTCCTAACTAAGGACCAGATCGAAGTCAATCTCTGCTTACCTAACATTGTATATTAAATATATATAATATATACATGCATTTACGTCAGGAAAGAAAAGGAGAGAAAGCTTGAGAAAAAGAAAACGATAGCCTGTATCCAGTAATTTCCCCACTTCATCTATGACCATGACCAGCACGTTAAGAGCTGTTCATCAACTTTTTGAAGTTAGATGTTTGTTTAGTATTTATTTAAATGCTGTTGCTGCCTAACCTTTGCGGCACATATAATCTTTGTAGGTTGTTCATGAAGTCGATCGCTGTGGCAGTTCTTATATTGTAACGAAAGTGTTTAATTAAAACTAGCAGTATTCAATTTCAAAGAACCTTTAGGAAATCTATGAAGTTTTATTTTCATAGAAATATAGTGGAGACGCCGAGTCTGTACATGAAGCTGGAAGGGAACTCGCTCGCAATCTTCTTGTACTACCTCTTTACAACAAAAGCATTGATGTATATATATTTCCAGTTTTCTCAACCTCTCCATCTGTTCAGCACATTCCAGGCTTGCAGTGGAATATTACATCAAGGACTGGTCACAAGAGAGGCAACAAGACTTCACTGAAGCCTGCATTTTGTTAGAGAATAAAATAAATCATATTTTGAGACCTCATCTAATAGTTTAAGTTATTGGGTTGAGATTGTTTTTTGACATGGTATTAGAGCCTTGATGATCAAACGGTCACTAGTTTGAATCTCACCATCTCCATTTATTTTTTTTAAAAATTAAGTACAAGGTAGTGTGGGCTTGTCAAGTTTCAAGCCCAAAAGACTTTCACTTGAGGAGGTGTGTTATAGAATAATATAAATCATATCTTGGGACCTCAACTAATAGTTTAAGTTATTTGGTTGAGATGCTTCTTTGACACATTTCATAAATATGTGAATGACAAATAGATGGATGATGCATATGATAAAAAAAATATATTTTTATGTTTGAAACCAAAGTTTATAATACCTTCCTTTGTAAAGTTATAGTTGAGAATAATTAGGAGGTTTAACCTATTGCTTAGCCAACCTTTTTTATATATATGTGTAGGGCGATATATAATAGTAATGGTGGAGATTACAACACAAGAGTATGACTATAATATTTCCTATATAGTATACGTTCTATAATATGCTCTCTTAAACTGAGGGTGGAAGATCAACCTGAAGCTTGAATCGAAAAGCAGTAAACAGAGTAGTAGGAAGCGGCTTAGTAAGAACATCGACAAGTTGAACGTGAGAGGAGATAAAGCAAATCTGAATCTGTTTCTTCGCAACTCTATCTCGTACAAAATGATAGTAAACCTCAACATGTTTAATACGAACATGAAAGATAGGATTTACAGATAAATAAGTAGCACCAAGATTATCACACCAAATAGTAAGAGCAGAAGCAGAACGAATCTGCAGATCTATTAATAGATACTGAAGCCGGATAACCTCAGCAGTGCCATCTGCCAAGGCTTTATACTCAGCCTTGATGGAGGAGTGAGCAACGGTGCGTTGCTTGCTGGATTTCCATGAAATAGCCGTCTGACCAAAGAAGACAAGATAATGACCTGTAGATTAGCGATCATCACTACTACCAGTCCAATCTACATCTGTAAAGCAATGTAGATCAAATGAGGAATTGCGAGTGATATGTAAGTCATAGGTGGTCGTACCCTATAGATAATGTAAAATGCGTTTAACAACACCCTAATGAGAATCTGTATGAGCATGCATAAACTGACAAACTCTGTTAATTGCAAAACAGATATCTGATCTAGTAAATGTGAGATATTGAAGAGCACCCACAATCTGACGGCACCCCAATATTATAAAAAGATTGTTATACTCTTCCTAAAAAACAAAGTAAAGATTGAATGATATTTAATAAAATAATATTTAGATTCTATTTTTAATTAATTACATAATTTAATAATTTAATATATTATTAATACGTTAAATTACTTACTTTTTTAAAAAAATCTAAATTTAAATTAATGTAAAACCAAAAACCAGCCAAGCTTGTGTTTGGGCTTTTATTTATTTATTTTTGCTTCAAGAATGGATGATGGGTCATTAGTTCCTACTTTTTTCAATTAAATAGGTGATAGACCATATAAGATGGAAGACAACCAATCATCTACTATTCCCAGAATCCAGAAAGTCGAGGGGGAGGGGTTTTTTGGTCTAAAATTCTTTTTTCAAGTCATGTCACAAAAAAACACCATAAAAAAAACCAATATAAACCACCCAACAACCCCGAAACATCTCAAAATCCCTAAAAAAACTGATCCTAAAAATCAAAACCAAACCCAATATGTCATTCCCACCATTTTTAGAGAAAAAATCATTGTCATACTTCTCTCGTTGAACAAAACCAATTACCACCAAGCTTGATTATTTTAATTGCCAAAATTATGACAACCTATAACTTTCTTTTTTTCACCATTTTTCAATTACTTTCTTTTCTCTTTCAAATCTAGGAACTCAAAAATGAACAAAATAAACTTTTGGATAAAAATTATCACAAATTTAGAGTGAGTCATGTATTTTCTCCATGTTTTACTTTTTAATCCTTTATCTTTTAATTTTGTATTTTCCCCCACAATTTAAAGTCTAATTCTATACAATTAAGCTTAAAAGGATTCAATTACAAGAGAGAAAAAAGTTTAAAAATAAAAAAAATCTTCATTTTCTTCACAACTCATATGAATAGTGAAGCAACTAAAGTATACCCATATATTTTAGTATATAGAATAATATGTCATCAATTAAAAGATTATAGATAGAAGTGAAACTCAAAAAATGAATTATATTATTAAACATTAGCATAATTCAAACACATAAGCAAACAATTATTTTCTTACAGTATTTCTTACAATTCTAACTTTGAATATTAATATAAGAAACTAACCAATGTGAGTTTTGCGCTTGAAATTAAATAAAATAGCTTTCAAGCTTCTGTATGTATCACAATAGACACAAAACAACAATAACATGAATTGATACAAAAAATTATTTAATTGATCAATAAATTAGCATGTTTGGTAGGATCATATTTAATATTGTTCCATTACTCAGTAATCATGTCATTAAAAAAATTACAAGTACGATAATTGTTGTAGCATTTGATGATCAATCAGTACATGCAATATATATATATATATATATGCCATCCTCATAGCCACACATAACCTGGAAATCCTCCATCACTATAGATCTTTGTGGAATGACCTAAGTTAAATGAGTATCAAAACGACATTTCATCATTTAATTTTCTGAAAAAACAAATAAATGTATTTGAACAAAATCCTAGTGTCCCCATGCAGTCTCTCACCTCTCCACCTCTCTTAATATTATTTCCTATACAAGCAACTAGCATTAACATGACTATGCCTTCGGCATAATTCTATACTTACTCTTTTTATGAGTTAAATGGTATGGTTAGGTAGTCACAACAAGCTACACCAACTTCTAGTTAGATAACAGTGACTACTCTTGATGAAGAATCTCATTATTATCTATTAAACTTGTATAAAATTATGCCTTTTGATTGAGGACTTTAAAAATAAGTACATTATAACTATGATATACTAAGAGTGTATTGTACTCATTTAGAAAATGATGCTTTAGAATATTAGAGATTCATAGGAACCAAGTGCCTAGATACCCTCACCCTTATAAATGATGTTGTTCATTTTAAAAGATGTTAGCAAAATGGATAGTAAATAATCCATTAAGAGGGGAATATTAAGTTGGCTACTCAAATGAGGTTGCAATGGCCCATTCAATGATCAACTTAGATCTTAATGAAAGTTTGAAGAAGATTAACAACAATTAATTTTGATTATAGAACTTAATGAGAGAATATCATTCAAAATAATTGTATTAAGAAAGCCTAAAGTAGCTAGCAAGCGTGGTAGAAAAAAAAATAAAAATAAGAGAATTTCTTACAAACTGATGATTGGAGGGGTGCAAATCAAGCTTTTTGGCAATCACACATTTCCCTCTGTTGAATATATCAAGGGGAAGAAATACTATAATAGGTTGATACCAATAATTTTGTTGTCTTTAAGAATCATATCTAGAAGGAAATTGATTTTGATCGTATTCTCTTATTAAAAAAGAAGATAAAGATGGATAATGACTTTTCCTCTAAAAGGATAACAGTTGTAACTACTCTAATAAGAAGGACTACTTAGTAAAGGAGAATTACAAAAAATAAGGTCTAATCGATTATGATAGAGGATAAAATTAGTCACAAATATTACTAAGGTATATCGACCATAGCAAGGAAATAAATTAGCATTCGAAGTTTATGAAATAATATATAGAGTTAGAATAATGCAAAGAAAGAATATTTTTGTATTATTCTGTTTTAATCAATTTAACTTAAATATTGCATATTAGCTTGTATTTATATACATCAGTGCATTATAAAAAAGTAAAAGAAGAAGATGAGTGTGGAGCTAATTTGGTTTATAGTTATACATTATCATAACATATATTCTTCAAGATTTATAGCATCGGATTTGTGAAGATATACTACAGATCATTAGGGAGTTTGACTTGAAATTTCCTGAACATAAGTTTCCTTATCTGAAACTTCCTGAAAAGGATTCTCCTTATCATAAACCTTAACACCCCCTTGCAAATTGATGGGAGGGAAATAATCATCATTTTGGATCGAAGAAATGTAACTTGTGTTGCCGAATGCCCCTTTCTAAAAACATCAGCAATCTAGTCTTGTGTGGTAATATGATGAACAAGAATATCCTGATTAACAACTTTCTCATGGATGAAGTGATATTATACGTCCACATGTTTTGTGTGTGCATGAAAAAATGGATTGGATGCAAGGACAATAGCCCTAATGTTATCACAACATAACATAAGAGGTAAGGATAAAGAGACACTAAGATCATGAAATAACATCCTGAGCCAATATAATTCAGCTGCAGCAAAAGCCATAGAGTAATATTCTACCTTTGTGCTAGATTAAGAGATAGCATATTATTTCTTCGCACTCGAAGAGATAAGATTTTGGCTAACAAAGATGCTATAACCACTGGTAGATCGGCAGTTATCTTGATTGCTAGCCTAGAAAGAGTCATAAAAGGCAATTGAGATAGTTGTGGATGATATGTAGTGAAGACCATAGTTAACTGAACCTTTCAGGTTGTGGAGGACGCGTTTGGCAATAGTCCAATGAGGCTCTCGAGGATTGTGAATAAACTAACATAATTGATTGATGACATAACTAATATATGGGCAAGCGATATTGCAGTATTGGAGTGCACCACAACCTGCCTATATTCAGTCGGGTCAAATAATAGCGCACCATCATAGGCAGAAAGTTTTGTACCTGAAATAGTGGTCGATGCTAGAGGTTTAGCACCAACCATATAAGTTTTCTCAAGTATATTAGAAATATATTTGGATTGCCTAAGGTGTACGAACTGCCTGAATGCCTAGAAAATAAGAAAGATTGCTTAGATGACGAACATGAAAGTAAGATTGTATACAAGATATAATGTCATCAATTATTGAATGGCTAGAACATATGACAATAATGTCATCTACGTATACGAGAACAAGGAGCTTGGTGCCACTTATATGTAGAGTGAAGAGGTTGTAATCAACTGTAGATGTTGTAAAACCAATATTAATGAGATAATATGAGTCTTCTAAACCAAGCTCATAGAGCTTCTTTAAGGCCATGCAATGATTTATATAACCTGTAAAGAAAATCAGGTTTAGAGGTATCAATGAAGCCTAATGGTTTCTCTATATATACGTTTTTATCTAAGAAGCCATGCAAAAATGCATTAGATACATCCAACTGTGTAATAGGCTAGTTAAAGGTGACTACCAACGAGAGGACCAAACGAATTATGGATGACTTAATAACTGGAGCAATTCTATTTTGTTGATCAAAACCTTTTGCAACCAATCAACCAATTATGCCTTGTACATATCTGTCAATTTCCCCATCAGAAGTTCATTTAATCTTATAAACCCAATTATTTCAAACTATATGATGGTGACAAGGACGGGGACATAATGACCATGTTCCATTGGCAAGCAATGCATTGAATTTTATGCTAATAACAACTCTCTAATTTGGATTTGTAACAACTTTACTATAGGAAGACCATTCATGTTTATTAAAAATACAAGAGAATAGTTTTCTGGGATGATGAATGGAGTATAGGAATTTATAATCTGGAAAGTGTTTGGGTTTAGAATGACCAGTTTTGAACCTTGTGAGTATAATAGATGAAGATAAAGAAGATGGATTATGAGATAGTTGTTTGGGTTGAATGTCTTGTTGGATGTGTAAGGAGGAATCTGCAGATATGATTGTATCATTAACAGGCTGGTTTGTGGAAATGGAGGGTTAATGTGTAGGAGGTATAAGAGGGTCAATAGATAAATAAATGAGGGTGTCATTATTAATATTTGATGTATGAAGAGAAACAAAAGTAGAGTTTGTCTCTACATTAATGAAGTTAGTCATCAAGTTATGAGACAATGTTGTATAAGCCAAAGTAGGGAAGTTACCAGATGGTAGAGCTATACCTTAATGGAGAGAGTTTTGATCTTTTTCCCTCGCTCGAAATGATGTTTTATCAAAGAGGACAATTTTAAAAATGTAAACTTTATTGGTTTTCAAGTCTAGACAACGATAACCTTTCTGATTATTGGAATAGCCTAAGAAAACACAATGTTTACTACGATATACAAGTTTGTAAGGTTGATATGGCCTTAATAAGGGATAACATAAACAACCAAAGATCCCGAGTTTAGAGTAACTAAGAGCTTAACCATTTAAAACTTCAAAAGGACTACAGTTTTGGAGTACTTTTGTAGGTAACATATTAATAAGATAAAATGCTATTTAAAAGGCAACCACCTAAAATTGTTGTTTAAGTTGAGATTGTGCTAACAATGTTAAACCTAGTTCTTGAATGTGGTGATGTTTTTTTTCAACTATGCCATTTTATTTAGAGGTATAAGGACAAGTTAACTTGTGGTATATCCTGGACTTGGATTAAAAAAAAATCAATTGCTTAGAAAAATACTATCCTCTATTATCTGTTTGAAGTTGTTTAATTGAGCAAGAGAATAAATTTTCAACATACAATTTAAATTTAAGAAATGTAGTAAACATTTTTGATTTATTTTACAAGGGATAAATCCAAGAAAATCAAGAAAAAACATCTATAAACAAAGTGTAATAACAACAACCACTAACAAATCCTATGGATGATGTCCAAACATTTGGATGTATGAGAGCCAATGGATTTGTAGAATGCCGAGTGGAATCTAGAAAAGATAGTTGCTTGCTTTTTCTAGGAGGATAAGCTAAGCAAAAGGCTGGTTTATTTGTTATAGGTGATAGAGAAATACTATTAGACTATAGAAAAGATTGAAATATTGTGTGTGAAGGATGTCCTAGATGATAGTGCCATTGCTCAGCAGAAGTTTCTCTTCAATCATGGCTGTTAGTCCATAAGGTTTATGAGGAAGACTTGAAACATCAATAATAGGATAAAGACCATTATCAACAAGTCCATGGAGTAGAGTTTGACTTGTCTGGTTCTCCTTCATAATAAAGTCAGATCCAGCAAGTATAAAATAACAATTGTTGTCGACATAAAATTTATTAATAAACATGAGATTCATAGAGGCATGTGAATAATGGAGTATGTTGGATAAACAAAATGTAGTGGTGTCTATCTGTAAAGAAGTGGATCCAATACTTTTAATGAACAAACATGTACTATTTTCTACAGTGACAATTTCTCCTTCATTGAAAAGCAATTTTTAAGATAGATTTTGATCATCTAATGTTATGTGAGTATTGGCTCCACTATTTACATACCACACTTGATGTTCATATTAAGCATTTGATTCAACTATTATTGTTGCAAGTTCAAAAGAAGGTTGATGCCCTTGATATGGGAAATCAAACCTATAATAATAGTCAATAACAATATATCTTGTTTTATCATAGATTTGGCATGTGGGTCGTGATCCAATAGAGGTTTAACATATAGTTGTTTGTTCGAAAGAATGACTTTGATGAGAGTTGCTTGGACAAGTAGTGGGAGTTGATGATTTCTTATATTGATATGAGAATTTCTTATTTGCAAAAGGAGTGTTAGATGTGACAATCATACATTGAGTATCCAAAAGTGCTTTATGATTGAGTAATTCAGAACTGAAATCTTCAAAAAGTGAAGTCTATGTCTTTGGAAGCAAAATTAAAAGATGTTATTAAGGAGTTAAACTTCTAATTAAGGCTTCCAATAACGAATGAAATTAAGTCTCGATCATCAATTGGCTTCCCTGTTGCTGCAAGTTGATTTGCAACAAAATTAGTAGCCTCTAAATATATGAAACATGATCGAGAGCCTTGTGTTATAGTCTATAATTATCATTTCAGGTGTGCAATACGAGATTGTGACTAACTAGAATATCTAGTCTTAAGAGCAGTCCAAACTTATTTAGATGTGTTTAAACTGTACACCAATCCAACAATATTTGGACTAATAGATGATAATATGATGCCCAATAGAGTTTGATCTTTCTTATACCATGTTGTATAAGAAGGATTGGGTGAATTATCAGCATTGGTTTTCTCAAAGACAAGAACAAAACCTTCCAAGAACCCAAGAAGATCATTGATGTTTAGAAATGACAGAAATTGGAGCTGCCAACTTAAATAATTTGACCTATCAAGTTTAAAGGATGATAATGGTAAGGTATGGAAAATATTGAGAGGGTTATTAATATCATGTGGAGGTAATAAAGAAGACATTCTGTGGAAGCAAGATCAAAGATAGGGTAGCATGAGTTATAATGGTTCTGATACTAAGTTAGAATACTACAATGAGAAGAGTGTTTTGTATTATTATGTTATGATCAACTTAACTTAAACATTGTACATTAGCTTGTATTTATATACATCGGTGCATTATAAAAGAGTAAAAGAAAGAGATAAGTGTAGAGCTAATTTGGTTTACAATTATACATAATCATAACATATATTCTTCAGGAGTTATCGCACCAGATTTGTCAAGATTGACTGCAGATCATAAGGGAGTTTGATTTGAAATTTCCTAAATATAAGTTTCCTTATCTAAAACTTCCTAAATAAGATTTTCCTTATCAAGTACCTTAACATATAGTTATCGTATCTATCATACCATTCTTTCTAAAAGATAATACTTGGAGGGTAAAGTTGAATAAGTCAAAACTTAAAAAAAAAAACTAAGACCTTTAAGCCTAAAAGACTTCCTAATACAGAGTTACTTTAACATTTACCATAATAAAATCACCTAATACTGGTGATGAATGTGATGATTTTATTATAAACCATCACATCTCCTGGACCTAGAAAGAAGGTGAAAGAAAGTTCAATTATCCAGAACTTAGTTTAGAAGAATACAATGAATAAACACATTAGTAAGAAGAAGGGATGATGCATAACCATACACTTTACCAAGAAAATAGGTTTTGGAATTGACATCCTCATGAACAATAGTCAACATCATAAAAAGAAGAAGTTAGAAAATCTGTAATCTAGATGTAATAATTGGATAAATATAATGCATTAAAAAAATATAGACATTAGAGAATTTTTTTTAATCCATAATTTTTTCAATTCAAACTTATTCAACATAAATTAATACCTTTAATTATTATCAATCCCACATGAAATTAAATTTCCAACTTAACCATAAAATTGACACAAAATAATTGGTACCCATTAAATTACTCATCATTTCTCAATTCTAACACACTTAAGTTATAAAATCACACTTAATTTCATCAAGTGACAAATTAAATTTATTTCTTCTAAAATCCAAAATAAACCTTAAAATACAAATCATACATCAATACAACAAAATTACCATTATAAAACAACCAAAACACTTAAATATACAAGAAAATTTTTTAAAAAAAGTACAATAAATTTCAATAAATTAACTTTAAACATAAATGGGTTAAAACTTGAATGGGTGGGTTTGCATACTTGGCGAAGTGAACCTTGACAAGAAATTGAAACAAGGGAGGGTGGTTGGGTTTACGCTGACAGGTTAGGTGGTTGGATTTTAGAGGAGGGTTGTCTAAAATTTAAAGAAATGGGTTTAGAGTTTGAATTGAAATCGAAGAAGGAGGAGGAGGGGAGGGGGATGGGGGATAAGATAGGCATTTCGTGTTTTAAATCCTTTGAGGGTTGTCTAAAATTTAAAGAAATGGGTTTAGAGTTTGAATTGAAATCAAAGAAGGAGGAGGAGGGGAGGGGGATGGGGGATAAGATAGGCATTTCGTGTTTTAAATCCTTTTAAAATCGCTGAAAATGTTTTTGTTGGCAATTTCATCGGCAAGTTGAGACGTCAGCAATGCCGATGGAATTTTTTTATTTTTTAATGTTATCATCGTTTCAATCGGAAAATACTAATGAAAATTTTCCATTGTAATTGTCATCAGTAAATATCAACATAATATTTTCCATTAGTCTTCCATTGTTTTTCCTTAATTTTCTGATAGTGAATATTGTCCGCAAGGATTTATGCGTCGCTGCCACAATAACTTTCATTGATCAATGTTGATTTCAACAATTCATATCCAATTTCTATATTATTTTGATCTCCAAACACCTTAGAATCATGCTAAGGACATTCAAAACCAATTTTGAATATCAAAACCATGTTTTAATCAACTCTAAAATCTCAAACAAATCAAATCAAATCCAATAATCCAATTGTTGTCATGGGACTTGTCTTTTCTTTTCTATTCTATTTCTTATGATGAAACTATCATCAATAAAATTCCATTATGAAGAAGAACACATGTAATCCAATATTTCCAATTACATGGTTGAAATGTTGCTTGTCAAAGCTTTATCTATCTTTATTTCTCTCTCCTCTCTTACATCAAATGATGAATTTTAAGAAAAATGAAGTCTGAGGATTATTTCATACAAATCTTGAATGTGAGGGACCAGAACAAATATATATCTTTAAAAAATCACTTAATTTGTTTTAAAAAAACAAATTTGTTTAACACCAAAATATGTAAAAATGTGGTTTTGCTACTGATAAATATTATAGAACAATATTTCAAGAACAAAGACCATTTGTGTGAAAGTAGCAAAGAAAAAGCAAAACACTATTTTCTTAAGGAAATGGGGTTAGAGTTTGAATTGAAGAAGAAGAAGAAGACGTGGGGGAGAAGAGAGGACTGTCGGGTTTTAAATCCTTTTAAAATCGTTCAAAATGTATTTGTTGGCAATTTCACCGGTAAGTCGAGATGTCAGCAATGCCGATAAAATATTTTTATTTTTTTAATTTTGTCATCGTTTCCATTATAAATTACTGATGAAAATTTTCCATCATAATTTTCATTAGTAAACATTAACAGAATATTTTTCATTAGTGTTCCATTGTTTTCCCCTAATTTTCTAGTTGTGATTGTCCACAAGGACTTATACGTCACTGCCGCAACAACTTTCATTTATCAATGTTGATTTCATCCATTCATATCCAATTTCAATATTATTTTGATCTTCAAACACATTAGAATCATGCTAAGGACATTCAAAAACCATTTTGAACATCAAAACCATGTTTTGATATACTCTAAAATCTCAAAAAATAAATAAAAAAACAAATCAAATCCAGCAATCCAATTATTCTTATGGGACTTGTCTTTTCTTTTCTTTTCTTTTCATGGTGAAACTATCATCAACAAAATTCCATTACAAAGAGGAACACATGTACTCCAAGATTTCCAATTGTATAGTTGAAATGTTGTTCATCAAAGCTTTATCTCTCGTTATTTCTTTATCTTCTCCTACATCAAATGATGAATTTTAAGAAAAAAAAAATGAAGTCTAGGGACTATTTCATACAAATCTTGAATGCAAAGGACCATAACAAATATATATTTTGAAAAAATCACTTAATTGTTTTTTTAAAAAAACAAAGTCATTTCACACCAAAATGTAAAACAATGTGGTTTTGCAACTGATAAATATTATAGAACAATATTTCAAGAACAATGACCATTTGTGTGAAAATAGCAATGAAAAAACAAAACACTATTTTCTTAAAGAAATGGGGTTAGAGTTTGAATTGAAGAAGAAGAAAAAGAAAAAGAAAAAGAAAAGGAGGGGGAGAAAAGAGGACTGTCAAGTTTAAAATCCTTTTAAAATCACTTCAAATGTTTTTGTTGGCAATTTCATAGGCGAGTCGAGATGTCAACAATGCCGATGAAATATTTTTCTTTTTCTTTTTTTTTTAATTTTGTCTTCATTTTCATTGTAAATCATTGATGAAAATTTTCCATCATAATTTTTATCAGTAAACATCAACAGAATATTTTCCTTCGGCGTTTCATTGTTTTTCCCTAATTTTCTACTTGTGATTGTCCACAGGGATTGATACGTCGCTACCACAATAACTTTCATTAATCAATGTTGATTTCATCCATTCATATCGAATTTTCAATGTTATTTTGATCTTCAAACACCTTAGAATCATGCTAATGACATTCAAAAATCATTTTGAACATCAAAACCATGTTTTAATATGATCTAGAATCTTAAAAAAACCAAATCAAATCCAACAATCCAATTATTGTTATATATGGGACTTGTCTTTTTTTTTTTTTTGTGAAACTGTCATCAAGAAAAATGAAGTCTGGGGATTATTTCATATAAACCTTGAATGTGACAGACTAAAATGAATATATATTTTCAAAAAACCACATAATTTTTTAAAACAAACAAAGTCGTCTAACACCAAAATATAAAACAATGTGGTTTCGCTACCGATAAATAATATAGAACAATATTTCAAGAATAATACCCATTCGTGTGAAAATAGCACAGGAATAACAAAACACTATTTTTTTTATATAGTTTTTTTTTGTTAATAATAATTAAAAGGTTACCTGATGTCATGTAACATGCTTCAATACGAGATTTGGATAAGAATTTTTTTAAAAATTAAGAGTAGCTAGCGAGTGAGAGATTTTTTAGTTCATGGACTCATTTAGGGTTGATAAAAAGTTCAGGAGGTCCCCTCCCACGATATTTCCTCCAATGATGATACCCAATGTATCTAAAAAGAATCCTTTTGTTTCCTGTCTCAAATTTAATTATTCTAAAAAGGAATTTAGAATTCAAAGAAAGGGTAAACTTTCCATCTCTATTCATTCATTATCCAAACCTAAACTGTTTAATTATCTATGCCCTAGCTCCACGGACTGTCCAATATATCACCATTGCAACTCACACAACGTACGTTGGTGGAGGAGACCATTTTCCAAGCCACCACCTAACTATTCGGTCCCTAAATTCTTGTATCCTCGCCACCTCGTACGCATCAATGCAATGTCAGGTTTCCCAATAGAGAGGGTGGTTTGTCCATGCCACTACGTTTCATCCACCACTTGTCAACATGATGGATTCCAGCTTTTCCGGTGTACTCATTTAATTTCCACCGTGATATTTGTTAATTTTGCTGTTAATCTCTGTCCAAGAAATATTTTGATGGTTATATAAATTTAAATCGTTGAACAACTATGATAGTGTAGTAGCAAGCTCCTGAAACACGCATCAAATTCCTAGACCCTTGTAAGATGCCGGCGTTCTTCTCCCTCTTCCTCCTAGTCATGATCTTACATGCCACTATAGCATTCTCTAGACATCCTCCGGTGAGAATATCAGAAGCAACCAAATGGTGAGTACTCGCTAACAATAAGTGAAAGATTTATGCCATGTATTCACAAGATATATTCTGTGAGCAACTCGTTTTGTGTTAATTAAACAGGAGCTCAACGAGAAGGCAGCTGGGAAAAAACACATGCAGAACTGGCAACCCTATTGATGATTGTTGGAGATGCGACCCAGATTGGGAAACTAACAGGAAAGTGCTAGCTGATTGCGCATTTGGGTTCGGACGCAATGCTGTGGGAGGACGAGATGGCAACCTCTACGTAGTAACAGATTCCGACAACGATGACCCCGTAAACCCAATTCCAGGCACACTCCGCTATGGTGTCATCCAAGAAGAACCTCTGTGGATCATCTTTGACAAGGACATGGTCATCAACTTGAAGGAAGAACTTTTCATGAATTCACACAAGACTATAGATGGTCGGGGGCAAAACATCCAGATAGCGGATGGTCCTTGCGTAACCATTCGAAACGTCAGTAACATTATCATACATAACATCTACATACATGGCTGTGTGCCGGGCGGAAACGTCGTGGTAAGAGACTCCACAAATCATCACGGTCTGAGAGGCAAGTCTGATGGGGATGGGATATCGATATTTGCGGCCAGGGATGTATGGATTGATCATTGTACTCTAGCTAACTGCCATGATGGACTTATAGATGCTGTATTTGGCTCAACATCTATAACAATCTCAAACAACTACATGTTCAATCATAACGAAGTTATGCTTATGGGTCACAGTGATGATTTCATCGATGACAAGAACATGCTAGTCACAATTGCCTTCAATTTCTTTGGTGAAAATCTGGTTCAAAGAATGCCTAGGTAACTAATTTTATCATTCTATAACAAAACTGCACAGGCAAATGTAAATGCTAATCATGCTTCCTTTGCTTCTCTGCATTCCTAGAATTATCAGGGAATCGCTAACTAAATGCATCTACAACGTGTTACAGGTGCAGGCATGGTTATTTTCACATTGTGAATAACATATATACTGGTTGGGAGAAGTACGCGATCGGTGGAAGTGCCAGTCCAACAATCAACAGCCAAGGGAATGTTTTTATGGCATTAGACAACAATGACACAAAGGAGGCAAGTTTTTCCATCTTAAAAGTAACTAAATAATCACTTCCATTCATGCAAGATCTTATGAGCAACAAAAGGAATAGGGTTTTATCAAATTTAACGAAATGAAGGTCATCTTTAGCGACAGATAATTAATCACTTGACAGTTACCTCATTTCCCACTTATGGAATGGAGCAGTTCATTCTTCACATATGGATAAGTGAATGAAGTCAAGTTTTAAGAGATAAAAAAAAAAAGGGTAGTTTCAAATCATTGACACCCTTCAACTGTCCCAGCTAAATAGCAACTTACCAGGTCGTGCTCAAACTTTAACCAGCAGAGGATCAGAACAGACCTTGAATTCATGATTCAGTGGAAACTACCCTTTTTGTTCCTAAAAATTGACTTCACTTTCAGGTGACTCGGCATGGAAGCCTGACTGGATATGAGGAGTGGAAGAGCTGGAACTGGAGATCAGATGGAGACGTGATGCTCAACGGTGCTTTCTTCACGCCTTCTGGCCAGAAAAATCCTGCAAGCTACATAAAAGCATCAAGCATGGTAGCAAGACCAGCTTCATATTTAACAAACAATTCTCCGCAGGCCGGAGCTCTTAAATGTCAAATGGGTTACCAATGTTGAAGGCAGGCCACCCCACTTTATGCTTCCGTCTTTTTCATTATTTAGTAGCCGAGGCTCAATAAAATTTGCATCACTTTGAATTCTACCACTACAGTAGAATTAGCTGAAACTTAGGAATGCAGTATATTGGTCTCAAAGAGGCACTCAATTGGGATGCAATCATAAATCATTCAGGATTTTACTTAACTGAAGCTTTGATAATCCCCATGGCAGAGAAATCAAGGGATAAAACACCACTGTTCTTGACAATTTAGTAAGAGAATCAAGGGATAAGAATCTGTGCTCATCTTCATAACAAAAGGGAACCCGCCAATTCTTCCAGTTTTCAACTCTAAAATCTCATCACTCAGTTTGAAACATGTAACAGTCTGCAAGTATTTGCCTCAATCCTGCCTGCAAGAAATGAAGCCATATGAACACAGGAAATAAAAGGGGAGGATGGAACAGGAGCGGCATGATAAGAAAGCTTATTTATGTTTTTAGATGAAAAAAATAATAATAAAATTCAATTGGGAAAGAGATATTTCTCTCCTATGACTGCGTTAAGCCTAAAAGACTTCCTAATACAGAGTTACTTCAATATTTACCATAATAAAATCACGTGATGAATGTGATGATTTGATTACAAACCATCACATGTCCTGGATTTAGAAAGAAGGTGGACCTAGAAAGAAGATGAAAGGAAGTTTAATTATCCAGAACTTAGTTTATAAGAATACAATGAATAAATACACTAGTAAGGAGGGATAATACATAACCATACACTTTATCTAGAAAATAGATTTTGTTTCTATAGAAATGAACTTGTTTTTATCCCCGGTTATATGCTTGGAACAACCACTGTCTAAGAACTAGGTATTCTTTTTTTCTATCTTTAAATAGATGTGCTAACATATATATTCACTTATTAGATTTTGATATCCAAACTCTTTTGGGTCCAGCTGGGTTAGGCAAAACAATAAATATACTCACAACCCGTACAAACTTGACTGGTCTAATAAGAATATTATGATTTTTCAGTTATTAACATATTGGTTTGTTCAACCAAACTTTCATTTTCTGTCTTCAACAGTTTTAGTTCTTGATCCAAGAAAATGATCTTTTTACTAAGCAGAACAATTTTCTTTAAATGTTTTTTAAATTCCTTATGTAAACCAACATACAAGTCATATATTTCATCATTTACATCATCCCTTTCTTTTTCCCAATTTTCTTTAGCCATGAGATATTTGTTTCTATCTTCTCTAAAAGTATCTTTTTCTTTATCAGAATCATCTTTATCATCATCACCACTCCAAGTTTCTGCCATCATGACTTTATTTCCTATCTTCTCGGAGAATTTCCTTAATTTTAATGTTTTTCCTTTTTTACCACTTAGACACTTAAAAGTATAATGTTCTGGTTTATTGCATTTAAAATATTATGGAGTTTTTGTTGAGATTCTTATCAAGCATTTTCTTATTAAATCCTTTTTTCTCTTGAGAAATTTTTGAAATTGTTTCATGATTAAATCTATGTATTCATCTTTATTATTACTTTCACTTTCGAAGTTGGATTTATTACTACTTTTGAGTGCTACTTTTTTCTTCTTCTTGGTTGTTTCTTCATCATTACCTTGAAGTGTCATTTTATAGGTGGTTAATGACCCATGTAGTTCATCAAGTTCCATCTTATATAGGTCCTTAACTTAATAATAGTAGTCACTTTTGGCTCCCATGTTTTTTGTAGACACTTGAATACTTTTCTTACTAGTTCAACATTAGAAAAAGTTTTTCTTAATTATTTCAATGAATTTATGATGTGTGGGAATCATATCAGTAATTTTTTCATGTTCTTGCATTTTAAATATTTCAAATTGATGCATGAGTCTATCTATATTTGATTCGTTTACTTGTGGAGTTCCTTCATGTTCCATTTCTAATCTATCTAATATTTGCTTTGCAATTTCACATGCAGTAATCTTGTTATACTCATTTACACTTAAAGCATTATAGAACAAGCTTATAACTTTAGCATTCAATTGTACACGTTTTCGGATCTTTATCATCCCAATCATCTTCAAATGTAACTATTGTTTTACCTTCCACTATTTTAAAGGGAATGTGTGGACCATTCACAACCACTCTTCATAGCTCATAATTAGTTGACTAGATGAATATTATTATTTGAGCTTTCCAGTAGCCGTAGTTCCTTCCATCAAAGAAAGGTGACCTATTTTTAGATTGTCCTTCTAAAAGTTCGTTGCCTATAGCTATCATGGATAAAACTATTAAATCCAAAATAAGAGCACCACGACTTCGATATTAAATGTAAGCAATAAAATCAATCGAAGAGAAGGGTGAATTTGTTATAGTGAAGATTTTTTTCAAAACAATTTCAAGTTATCCTACTCAATACAACCTTACAATAATTATGATGTTTGTTTCATAAATCAATCACATGTATAGAATATGCATTCAATATAAAATAAAGGAGAAGAGTAGAAATTTCCACGCAATATTTTATCCTTGTTCCTCATAAAATTGTAAGTAGTCTAGTCTTCATAGATGGCCCTGAGATTTTCACTACTTGATGAATTTGTTTGTTTGATCATATAAATCTTCTGGTATTGCAATCTTGTAAGTTCAACCTCTATGATTGATTCTTAACTTAATTTTTCTACTAACAACAATGGGTTTTTTATACTTTTTCTATATCTTCTTCATGTTTTGTTAGGTTGTTTTTTTCTAAACAAACATATGTTTTACGTTATATAAATCATTTTCTAGTCGTTGTTAACCTCCATAATTCTTGTTTTGCTAATATTGATTCCTTTAATTAAGCTTACCAAATAGGTCTTGTCAATAATTATATGGCAGCTGGTTTATCTCTTCACCAGTGTTACATTGATTTCCTTTCATTTCTTAAGTTGATTCCATGTAAATTGAATAGCATGATCTTCTCCATATATATGGAATTGATTCCATTTTTTCTTTCCTTTTTAAGCTTGTTTTATGTACTATGAACTTCAGCTTTTAAGTTGTTTAGTTTCTTGGAATTTCTCCTTTGGTTCGGGTTAGTTTCTAGGAAGATTGGTTTCTTTATAGCTTGACATGTGCTGCACTTATTTTTCTTATGGGCGTGAGCTAGTAGTATGAACTTTTATTGCTAATATGGACTAGGCTGGTAAAATCTCTTCCATGACCTTTTGCATAAAGTTTCAACAAAAGTTGTACATATCATAATTCAATTTCTCCTACACAACTTATAGAATTATTAGTAATCATCTTATGGTTTGTAATCATCAAAATCACAGCCCTTGAGACACATTGAAGCTCTAATTATAACATTATCAGTATCATCAAAAAGGTCTCGATGACATGAATCCAAAAACCAAAAACTGAATTGAATAGAAAACAATATCATAGGCCACAATCTATTCTTTTATTTTTATCCTTTTTACAGGTTTACAAGAAAAACCATAATTGTTGAACTCATCTCTCTAAGATAAACTCATACACACTAAGATTAACTATTTTGGTGATTAGAATGTTGTCGGTTGAACCTTTCCCTGTCCTTTTTCTTTTTTGATAATTCTTTCTTTGTTCTAAACATCTAGTAACTGAAACATGATAAAAATAAAGTTTGGAACTAAAATGTAAAATCCTTAAATGATAGGAACCAAATATGCATAAAACTTTAGGGATCAAATTTGATTTTTCCTCGTCTTTTGAACAGCGAAAATGAAAAACAATTCTAATTTTGGGTTAATTTTTATTCTTGTTCATTTGATTTTTTTTTAACTATAACCTAAAATTTTATTTCATAATATTAGTCTTCAATTTCAATTTAATGTCAGAATATTCTTAAATACTTTGTACATGTGAGAGTATATAAAGTGAAACAAATCATAATATATAAAACTATAGCATTATAACATACGAGTAGGGGTGAGCAAATCCGGTTCGGTTCGGTTTTGACCCGAAAAAAACACCCAAACCGAAAAA
>Ga0307517_10000886_pt1 | contig 50881 bp, 75 predicted proteins | sample 23_EM_MG_FD_194515 | JGI IMG/M metagenome (GOLD analysis project Ga0307517, IMG submission 194515) | Populus trichocarpa ectomycorrhiza microbial communities from riparian zone in the Pacific Northwest, United States - 23_EM | ecosystem: Host-associated > Plants > Roots > Unclassified | place... | reverse complement strand
AACAGTGGAAACGAATTATCTTGCCCTCGTGCTCGTCGAAGGTAGTCTAACTCGCTGGACAGAAGATGGCCATTCTTCTTTGGTTGGTTCCGTCGAGAATTCGGTATGCAACTGCATCTCGTATTCTCGTCTTCCGTCATTACACGACTTGTCCTCAGGATTGTACCTATAGGCATTTTCCCTCGGACTCCATCTTTTACCAACTTGTCCTCTGTGGATTCACCCGATCCACTTACTGAGCATAGTTACCGCCTTCATACTCTACACGACTTTGTAGGTACGAGGGGACTAACTTTTGTGCGAAACGTCCTGTTACTTTCGACCCACTCTTCCGACTGCCTGTCTTCAAGTGTCTGTAACTCTATGCGCCGTCGTCCGATTCACCTGCGTCCACCTGCATAAGGTGCCCGAAGGTCTCCCCTCATATATGCTGCGAGCAGGATCCGGTCGGACGGACGGCCGCGACGTATACGGTGTTATAAGATGTGTTCCATGGATAGTGGTCTTTGGTGTTGGGACGCAACTACCCAGGCGGCCAGTGATGACGCGCCGTCCCAACGCCGGGGCTGGAGGGGGGTGTTATCTTTTTTCTTTGAGGTTGGTATGCGTCAAGGTAGGGTAACTTTGCCCTGTAAATCCTTACGGGGAGTCCGTGCGCCTAACATAGCCCCATACCTATGCCACAGGCTAGCAACCTCCATGGTCGCCCCCATCATACTATATGGGTAGGACCTCTTCACACCCAGCGCAGGCGCCATGGCGCCCCTGAACACCTTTTGGCACAAAGTCCAGAGATGGACAACGAACTGCTTCTCAGCCACCCCTACCGGGATCCTTGCGTTGGAATCTTGCCTCCCCCGGGTCGCTCTCCTGATCTCCCAACGACAAAGACCGGTGGCGCCGCGGCTTGTTTGCTCCCTGCCCGAGTTAAACCCAGCAACAGCACCCCTCCACAGATCCTTTCCCTCCCATTCTGCCCACCGGGCACATGACTCCTCAAGGGCCCTAACAATGGGGCTCTTGTCTGTGTATCTCTCCCTCCACTGGCAAACCCTGCGGCCCGGCCCCCCCTTGAGGAACCATCTGCCGATAGATGCGGTGGCTCACAAAACCATCCCTTTTACCCACGGGCTGTCTAGGATGCCCATGATCAATTCACACCTTATCTCTTCGGCCCCCTCCGCCCTTCCTCGGTCCCGGATGGAAAACAGCTACTCCGCCCTGAAAAAGAGGGTCAGGGAGTCCCTCCTTGCAGAGTGGCCCGGCCTCCTCCCGACACCAGGATATTACCACCACCTCCCTGCACTGGAACCGCGGCCCTTTATCGGCTTGGGCAAGTTCATAGCAGGAAGAATCTACCAGATCAGGGCCTGGAAAAGCTACCTGGCCGCCCACCTGACATGGAGGTCCCCCAATACCGACACCTCCTGCCCCGCTGTGGTCTTGAGCCCGAGACGTTCGAACACGCCATTCTCACATGCACCTCCAGACAGGGCGCTCGCTTACGCCTACTCCACGGTGTTTCTAGCGTTGGTCAGGACGCTCCCCTTTGGTCCTCCCTCCCACTGCTCAAAAGGCTCGCCACCTTCATCAGCGTCACCTCCACCGGATTCCCACCTTCGATGTTTCCGCCAGAGATACCCCCTTCCTCGCCCCCACTGCCCCTCTCACCACTAGCAGTACCCCCCCCCGGCCTTTCGTGTTTTTTTGTTGGCTGAGGTTTAGGCCTGTTGGTATTTCTTTCCTGCGACGTTATGTGAGCTTTCCTTATTTGAGTCAAACCTTAGTTAGTTTGTATCTTTCGTTTTTTACGTAGCCAGAGGCTGGGCGGAGGAGAAACCTTCACGATAGTGGATATTTAACTGGTGCCGTGACTTTCCTTTGTTATTTGTTTCTGATTTATAGGTTTTGTTCTCTCCATAGCTAGCGCTGCGTGAGGCTTTTTGTACTTTAGAAACAATGAACGCATGATTACAAAAAAATAAAAAAAAGTAAAAAAACGACCAAGAGATAGGACCTGGGCGTCTCCTGTTCGGTTGCAAAAACATAACTGTTACACTAGAGGACCCCCAGCCAGAGGCACTCGCCAAAGTGCGTCTCACCAGGTCAGATCAAGGGGGAACTATTTCACCCTAGCAACTCCGTTCGGTGGCTCGGATACTGGTTCACCCCGGCCCTTGACCCCGCCGCACATTTCTCGTGTCGCTGGGCCCTTGCCCAGGGAGCGTTCGCACTCATACGACGCCTCAGTCCGCCCGGCGCGGGCCTCCCCCCCTACCTTTGCCACCGATTGGCGACATCATTGGTTGCCGGTATCCTGCTCTACGGTGCGGATCTGTTCACACCCAGCATGGGCACAACAACCCGCCTTGAAACATTCTGGCGCAAGGTCCAAAGGTAGACCACAACCTGCTTCTCCGCCACGCCCACCAGGATACATTCGGTGGAGTCGTGCCTCCCACCCGTGTCGCTCCTGATCACCCACCGGCAAAGACTGGCGGCGCTCAGGGTTGTCTGCTCCCCTCCTAGTGTGAACCCGGCAACAGCCCGCCTTCACCCCACTTTCCCCCCACGCTCGGTGCACCGGGCGCCCGACTCCTCCCGGGCCATAACCAGAGGCCTATCTTCCGTCTACCTTCCCCTGAACTGCAAGACACCCCGCCCTGTCCCACCAATCAGAAACCACCTGCCGGTGGATGCGGTGGCTCACCGTCCAATACCCTTCACCCTTGGGCTGTCTAGGATGCCCATGATCAACTCCCACCTTGCCTGCCCGAGCCCCACCCTCCCGCCCCAGTCCATGATGGACAACACCTACGCCGCCCTGAAGAAAAGGATAAGAGAGGCAGTCCTCACGGAGTGGGCCTCCCTTTTCCCGACTCCGGGGTACTACCAGCACCCTCCCACCATGTCTCCGAGGCCTTTCATGGGCCTGGGCAAGTTCGTTGCTGGGAGATTCCACGAGATGAGAGCCGGGACAAGCTACCAGGCCGCCGACCCGACCTGGAGGTCCCCCGACGCCGATACCTCCTGGCCCCGTTGCGGCTTGGAACCCGAAACCTTCGAGCACGCTATCCTATCCTGCCCCTTGAGACAGCAGACCAGGTCGCGCCTCCTCCACGGCGTTACCGACGTCGGTCCCGAAGCCCCTCGCTGGACTTCCCTTCCTTTACTGAAAAGGCTAGCGTCCTTCATAGGCGTCACCTCAACGGGATTCCCCCCCACGATGTTCCCGCCCACCACTTCCCCCTCTTCCCCTCCTTTCCTTCTGTCTCCTCCCAGGGTGCCCCCCCCGGTCTTTCGTGTTTTTTCGTTGGCTGAGGTATAGGGTGGATGGGTTTTCTTTCCTTCATCCTACGTAGGCTTTCCTTTTAGAGGACTAAGTTTTTAGTTTGTGCTTTCCTTTTTTGTGTGGCCAGTGGCCCGGCGGAGGAGAACCCTGCGCATTAGTGGATATTTAACGGTGCCGTGACTTTCTTTTGTTTATGTTTTTGATTTATAGGTTTTGTTCTCTCCATAGCTAGCGCTGCATAAGGCCTTTTGTACCTAAAAACAATGAACGCATGATTACAAAAAAAGAAAAAAAAAGAAAACGACCAAGAGATAGGACCACGAACCATCTCTCCTCCACCTCCGGCGATTGAAATCTCAACACCACGGGAACTCATCGTCACTTTCCCCCACCCACCTCTCTTCCCCCATCATGGCTGCTGCCTAGGGGTTGACGTTAAGCCATCTTCCCTCCTCTCCTGAGGCACGCATGCCTCCCCTCCTTGGGGTTCTTGTTCCTGTTCGTCGTTGACACCCGCTCATGAAGTTCGGTTCTCCCCCTTACCTCGCACTTGCTTTGCACCTCCCTTAGCATTTTGCACGGTCGGAAAGCTTCTCGCTGCGTTCACGGTCGGCGATATGGCGTCCGGACTCTCAGGGCAAGTAAGGCTTCGGTTCTGCTGGGCTTGTACCTCTGAGGGGGAAAGCTTCCGTTAGTAACATCACGGTCCCGCCCGGTTTCGCTGGTGTCCCAAAAGCCCTTGCTATGGCCCGTTAGTCGGTTGTGGCTAGTCCGCTCGCGATCCTTCCTCCACCCCCCCTCCCGGTTCTGTCCGCTGGCACCGTACTGCCCCATCAGCTGGCACCTTACTGCTACACCGCTCCCTGGCTGGCACCCTACTGCTCCCCACCGGCTGGCACCCTACTGCTACTCACCGGCTGGCACCCTACTGCTACTCACCGGCTGGCACCCTACTGCTCCTCCTCCGATCTGTTGACCCCTCCTCGGTTACACCTAGTCGTGGTATAGCACTGCCTCCGTGGCTTTTGTCCAACGCCTTGGATCATTGTAATGACGTACCTGAGCGTACATCACGGTTTCGGTGGGCCCTCTACTGGAGTTTTCCGGTGTTGCCGATCCACAATCCTCTCCCCGCGGGGAGCGTTTCTGGCCGTTAGAGTCTTTTCTTTTGCTTTAGTGAGCCTACGGAAGGGTTTGGGTCTTTCTACCTGTACGTTTCTATGTATTGTTTTCTTACATGTCTCAGGTTTCTATCCTGGGTGCTTGGCGAGGGGGACTTTTCCTATGGACTCGGGGTGCTTGATTTTTCCCATGAAGTGGTGAAGCGGGTCGTGGCCATTGTTTATAGGTTTTTTTCTCTCAGTAGCTAGCGCTGCATGAGGCTGTTTGTACCTTAAAACAAATCACGGATGATTACAAAAAATGAAAAAATGAAAAAAACATGGACCAAGGGATAGGACACGCTTCTCGCGAACTTCTTCCCCCTACATTTCACACATATTCTCAACTTTTCCCCGCTTTGCGTCCGGATCAAACCCCTGGCCCACTTCTCCTCACCCATTCGCCCTCATGGCGGATCCTCACCAGATTCCCCTGGGCAACCCTGCTTTTGGCAGGATGTCAGCCCTCAACTCCCCTGCCCCGTCGAGATCAGGTACCCCCCTGACCGACTACCCTTTAGCCTTCATGGCGGAACAACTGGCCCAGGCCAGGAGTGCCCTCCGCCTCAACCCCCGCGACCTCCCTGATTTCAGCGCCGAAACGCTCGCCAACACCATCCCTGCCGAATCTACCCCCGTCGCTCTCCTGTCCCTGCTCGTCAAGGGGCTTGTCAGCATTTCCCATGAGCTGAGTGGGGTATCCCAGAAGGTCCCCACGATCTCCCAGGCAAATGAGGCCATTAGGGAGGAGCTCTACGACGTCTCCTTACAGCTGGCCAACCTCCCCCCCAGTCAAGACGAAAGCCCACCCCAAGCCTTGGCTGACCTCCAGGCATCTATTCGCGACCTGTCACATCGTGTGTCAGCCCCGGGCCCTGCCCTACCCCAAGTGCCGGCCCCCACCCATATGACCCACACCCCCTTTGTCGCTCAAGGCCACGGCCCCCTCAAGGAAGGGCAAGGAAAGGGCCCGAGCACCACGCACACCAACCCCCACCGTGGCAGAGGACCCTAAATCCCTCATATCATTCTTCGACAACAAGCTTTGCAAGGCTTTCGGCGACCCCGAGAGATACCCTAGGCTGTTCCCCTACATCTACGAGGCCGGCGAATACCGGAGGACTGCATATGACGTGTTCTCTTTCACCCACGGCCACCTTCACCCTGACAACAACCCCTCCCCCTCCTATGCTCAAGCAGCCTCTGGCTCAGGCTCGGGCGGTAAGGACAAGAAGAATGGCAGAAAGCAACCCTCCCCCCAGCACGTTGCGAGTGCGGTCGCCCCTCCTGTTAAAAGGGGGCCTACCTCCCTCCAAGGTGCCCAACGCCGATTCTTTGCCCCTTGCCAGTCCCCCGCCCCTCACCCAGACGCTCCATCCATTGCAGAAACCTTCCCAGACCTAGCGGCCGGCGTCCTTCGCGAATCAAACTGCCTCCTTCCGCTTGGTTTCTCCGCCACGGTCAACCCACGTGGTGCCATCTCCCTGACTGTCACCGACAAGGCAACTCCAGCCGTGTCCTACGCCCCTTACTTCGACTCCCTCCCTAGGGCGCTAAAATAATTCTTTCCAGTGGGCGAAAACCCCTGGTACACCTTAGTTCTTGCCCCTACAGCAGTACAACTAGCCATTCACGGCCTCCCACTACGCTTCCTCCTCCAAGATGAAGAGGAACTCTTCCCATATATCGGGCAAGCGATCCTCAATGAGAAAGCGACCCCGGTTATCTCAGCCAGGTACCTGAACCCTCACCGAGATTCTCGTGGCACCAAGCAGGCCACTTTGGTGGTTGTCACCGTCGACCCTTAGCACGTATCGGCCCTCACTTCCGGGGTCTTCATCCTCTCGCAAAAACGCAAGGTCGAACTTGCTTTCTCAGCTAACCGAACCTCCCAGTGTAGAAACTGTTGGAGATACGGACACGCCCATCAACGATGCCCCGCCACCGACCCGACGTGCCCCATTTGTGCGCTTCACCATACTCGCGCGTCTCACAGATGTCAGAATGCCACCTGCCCCAGGAGCGGGAACCATAAGCCAGTCCCATCCTGTTGTCCGACCTCGCCCCCCCATTGCTGCAACTGCGGTAACGACCACACTGCCACATTCAAGGAATGTCTGGCTCGACCTAGCCCAACTAGCCCCACCAGACCTGCCTCCCCAGTCCCACCTGGTCCAGACCCCATGGATATGGCGGTCGATGGCGGCCCAGCACCCTCTACTCCCTCCGCCTGGGATGGTCCCACTGAGGTGGACCTGGTAACCCCCAGGCAACCACCCCAGGCTGGACCCCTGCGTCCGGGCACCATTCAAGGCTTTGGTGGTCCTCTCCCCCTAGAGGCCCAAAGCCCTTCCCCCGCTCCTTCCGACCGGCGGGCTCGTCCCGGTAATGATTAATCACCCCCGCCCCGATGGGATAGGGCCGGCCCCGCATCCCCAACTACTTTCCATCGTTCAACATAACTGCCTTGGGAGCTCTGATGTTTTTCTTTCTTTATTTGAGTCCTTCCCAGAAGCGATAACCTACCCCTCTTTAGTTCCCCTTCAAGATCCGCCTGTTAACAAGGCTCACCTCCCCTCCTTCAATGGCTTTAAATCTTTCTTTCCCCCTGTCAGGAAGCCTTGCGTGGCGGCTTATGTTCACGTATCCTTTCTTGCCTCTTTTTCAGTGCTCCCAAGGTTCAAAGGGGTGGATAACATCCTCGCCCTTGATGTCTCCTCCCAGGAACCTCTTTTGGGGACCAACTTTCACTCCTTCCAGCTGATTAACGCCTACTCAATCAACACACATGACCACCGAGTCCACTCCGTCTCCCCCGATACCCTGTTTCCAGCCTTGGATATCCCCCTCCTGGTAGTAGGAGACCTCAATATCCACAACCCCCTCTCTGACCCCCTGCGGTCTTGTTCCCCTCGGGAAATTGGATCCTCGACCCCCTACTTTGAGAAAGCAGCTGAGGCCGGCTTGGCTCTCCTTAACCCGCCCGGGGAATACACTAGGTTCCCCTTGGTCGGTAAGGCTCACCCCTCAGTTATCGACCTGGCTTTCGCAAACCCCCTCCTCCTCCCACTGTTCAAATCGTGGGAAGTCTCCCTCCCCTCGACAGGCTCCGACCATGTGCCAATAACAATCAACCTGCCCACCCCCACTCTGATCCTGAGCCCTAGGCGCCTTAGGTGGTCCGACACGGATTGGGAAACACTGTCCCCCCTCATCAAGGATTTTCGGGTGCCCCCTACCCCTGCTTGCCCTTCACCGGCGGACCTAGACAAGTGGATGGCAGGGTCTTTAGACAGACTCACCGCCCTTCTCAAAGAACACACTCCCGTCTGAAGACCTTCTCACTATTGCAAACCATGGTGGACACCCCACCTGACCACCCTCCATCGTGAGTTCCACAAAGCCTCAAGCATGGCTAGGAAACACGGCACCCGAGCCCTGCAGGACGTGGCACACATTTCCAAAGTGGGGTACTTCAAGGTGATTGAGACCGCCAAAAACAAACACTGGTCTTCTTTCCTGCTAAGCGCCACCCCCCAGACCCTGTGGACGGCCAAGAAGTTTGCCTATGGCCGAGCCCCTCCCCGCTTCCCCTCCCTCCCCGGGGCTCAAACCCCGCCCCAGATGAACAATGTCCTGTTGGACCACGTTTTCCCCCTGAAGGAGCCATTCTCCCCTCCTCCCAGGTTGCGGCCTGATAAGAAAGCGCCCCCACTAACGAAGGAAGAGATAGCAAAGGCTCTCTCCAAGTGCTCACCCACGTCAGCCCTGGGTCCCGACGGGATCCCTTACTCTACGTGGAAGCAGGTCAACAAGGAAAACCCCTCCTTCGGCCTCCAGGTCCTCTCCCTGCGAGTCAGCCTGGGATACCACCCTGCCTCCCTGAAAGGGTCAAATGGGATAGTACTCGACAAGCCGGGGAAATCCTGCGAGTTCCCAGCCTCCATCAGGATAATCGTCCTAATCCGCACGGTCTCGAAAATCCTTGAAAGGATAATAGCATCCCGCCTCCTCCTGGCAGCCCGAACGAAGGGCATGCTGAACCCCAACCAGTGCGGCTCCCTGCCTGGACTGAGCACTTACCATGCGGTCCTGACCCTTTTCAACGACGTGAAAACCCTTCAAAGACCCCGCCTCAAGGTCTTATCCTTTTTTTTGGATATCAAAGCAGGGTTCGACAACATCGACAACTCCAATCTGACCCGCATCCTGAGCGAAGGCAGGATTCCCCGTTACCTGGTCTCCTGGGTCTCATCCTTTGTAATGTTTCCTTATCGGTTCTCGGTACACTGAGAACCTTCAAGAAACCGTCCTGGGTTGTGCACTTGAAATCCTCGCCAAAGTGTGGCCTAGGCGGATTGATCAAGTGGAGGCTTCGAAAGGTTGTTAGATAAAACCTTTTACTGTATCGCTAAGGTCTTGAAGTGTTTGGCTGCTTCTCACTATCGTGGCGAACTGAAGAGGTAACTACCCAACAAGTATATTGAAAACTCTGTCTGTCGAAGTTTGCTCTTTCTAAATCCGAAAGATACAGCCTTGAAATACATCGCCGGCTTTTCCTAAAGCCTTACTCCTACGAGCACAGCTCGTATCCTAAAACAACTATGGTATCAAATCGATACTATCAAACAATAGATAAAACTTTCAAGGTATCAAACGATCCCTTGAAACAAAACTTCAAAACAACAGGAGTATCAACTGATACTTCAGAAACACAATCAGGGAGAGGCACAACCTCGTATCCCGAAACCAAACATAAAACACACTAGGTATCAAACGATACCTCCTGCATACATAACAAGGCTACAGCCAAAAGGCTCGTATCCTGAAACCAAACTAATCCTAAAGAAAATCCATTAGTAACCATAATACCTGTACCGGTTACATCCTTCCTGGGAGAACGTGGCTGCACCCTAGTCTTTCAGGGGGCCCCAGGGACCCCAGCACCTGTAAATGTCGGAGCCCCACGAGGCTCACCGATCTCCCCTCTTCTTTTCCTCCTCTATGATTCGCCCCTCCACCTCAAAGTCAGTCGAGGTCTGATGATCTCATACGTCTATGGCTTTGCCCTCACTGCCGCCTCGCCTTCATACAGGGGCAACATCGGCCGCCTCCAGAAATTGTTCGAGAAACTAGAAGCTATGGCCCTCCGCATAGGGGTCTCCTTCTCGGGTGCAAAGACAGAACTCATTCCCTGGAGGACCCCGAGCCAGAGGGACTCACCAAGGGGCCTCTCCCCCAGTCAGATCAAACGAGAGCTGTTCCGACCCCACGACTCACTTGGGTGGCTCGGGCACTGGTTCACTCCTGCTGTTGACTCCTCAGCCCACTTCTCACTCCAACTCGCCCTCGCCCAGGGTGCCTTTGCCCTCATCAGACGCCTTAGCCCCCCCGGGGCGGGCCTAGCCCCATACCGATGCCACAGACTTGCAACGTCCTTGGTCGCCCCCATCTTGCTATATGGGGCAGACCTCTTCACACCCAGTGCAGGCGCCATGGTGCGCCTAAACACCTTTTGGCAGAAAGTCCAGAGATGGACTACGAACTGCTTCTCAGCCACCCCTACGGGGATCCTTGCGGTGGAATCGTGCCTCCCCCCGGTCACCCTCCTGATCTCCCAACGACAAAGATGAGGGGCGCTTCGGGTTGATTGCTCCCCGCCGGAGTTGAACCCAGCAACAGTGCGCCTCCACACATCCTTTCCCTCCCTTTCTGCCCACTGGGCAAATGACTCCTTAAAGGCCCTGCCAAGGGGGCTCTCATCTGTCTATCTGCCCCTCCACTGGCAAACCCCGCGGCCCGTCCCCCCCATGATGAACCATCTGCCGATAGATGCGGTGGCTCACAAAACCATCCCTTTTACCCATAGGCTGTCTAGGATGCCCATGATCAATTCACAACTGGTCTCTTCAGCCCCCTCTGCCCTTCCTCGGTCCCTGATGGACAACACCTACTCCACTCTGAACAAAAGGGTCAGGGAGGCCCTCCTTGCAGAATGGCCAGGCCTCCTCCCGACACCAGGGTATTACCACCACCTCCCGGCCTTGGACCCGCGGCCCTTTATGGGCTTGGGCAAGTTCGTTGCAGGAAGGATCCACCAGATGAGAGCCGGAAAAAGCTACGTGGCCGCCCACCCGACATGGAGGTCCCCCGATACCGACACCTCCTGCCCCCGCTGTGGTCTTGAGCCCGAGACGTTCGAACACGCCATCCTCACATGCCCCTCCAGACAGGGCGCTCGCTCACGCCTACTCCACGGTCTTTCGAGTGTTGGTCAGGACGCTCCCCTTTGGTACTCCCTCCCACGGCTCAAAAGGCTCGCCAGCTTCATCAGCGTCACCTCCACCGGATTCCACCCTTCGATCTTTCCGCCAGACACTCCCCCTTCCTCGCCCCCGCTGCCCCTCTCACCCCTAGCACTACCCCCCCCCGGCGTTTCGTGCTTTCTCGTTAGCTGAGGTTTAGGCCTGTTGGCTTTTCTTGCCTGCGTCATTATGTGAGGTTTCCTTATTTGAGTCAAACCTTAGTTAGTTTGTATTTTTCCTTTTTACGTACCCAGAGGCCCGGCGGAGGGGAAACCTTCGCAATAGTGGACATTTAACTGGTGCCGTGACTTTCCTTTGTTATTTGTTTCTGATTTATAGGTTTTGTTCTCTCCATAGCTAGCGCTGCATGAGGCTTTTTGTACCTTAGAAACAATGAACGCATGATTACAAAAAATAAATAAAAAAATAAATAAAAAAATAAATAAAAAAATAAATAAAAAAATAAATAAAAAAATAAATAAAAAAATAAAACGACCAAGGGATAGGATCTTCACGCAACCATCTAAGTAATACAACACTTGGATACTGGAGCACAGGCCAAGCCCTTTGACAGAGACCTTCCCGTAGTGCAAGATATATGAACCTATTACTCTACTTCTTACGCAAACCTCTACGGCTCAAAAGCGAGCACCTAGTCCTCTAGCGATTGGACGTTATACCTTCCAGCCTTATAGCGATAAGACCGCATCCAACGAGACTATGAAGATAGTCAACGATCACCATATGCCCTACGATTAGTCGTTCGCCGTTTAAACGAAACACCGTAGGGAATGTGTTTGTTACAGCTCCGCTCACCCAGGGAGGATGAGACCCAGGAGACTAGGTATGGCGGGATGCGGCCTTCCCTGAGGATGTGGGTCAGAGTGCTGTTGCCGATATTGTCAAAACCTGCTTTGATGTCCAAGAACAGGGAGACCTTGAGTCTTGGTGTCTGCAGTGTTTTTACGTGGTTGAAAAGGGTTAGGCACGCATCGTAAGTGCTGAGCCCGGGTAGTGAGCCGCATTCGTTGGGGTCCAGCAGGCCCTTTGCCCGGGCTGCCAACCGGAGGCAGGATGCTATGACACTCTCTAGGATCTTTGAAATTGTTTAGATGAGGACGATAATCCTGAACGAGGAGGGGGACGAATATGAGGGCTTCGCGGGCTTGTCAAGGACCACGGCGTTCGCGCCCTTCCGGGAGGCTGAGTGATAGCCCAGGCTGATCTGTGGCGAGACTATCCACAGGGGCATGGAGGGGTTGAGTATGTTCACCTGCTTCCAGGTGGAGTATGGGATGCCGTCCAGCCCCGGGGCTGAGGAGGGGGAGCATTTTGACAAAGCGGTCGATATTTCCTCCCCTGCTAGCAGGGGTGCCTTTTTGTTTCGCCTCAGTCTCCGAGGGGGGGAGAATGCTTCTCTTGGATTGAAGAAATGGTCCAGGAGCACTTTATTCCTTTGTTCATGGTTTTCTGCCTCTGGGAGGGAGGGAAACCGCGGAGAGGCGCGCCCAGATGCGAAGAATTTGGCTGTCCACAGGCTCTGCGGAGTTGCCTCCAAAAGGAAGGACGACCAGTGTTTGTTTTTTGCACTCTTAATCGCTTTGAAGTACCCCGCTTTGGACAGGTGAGTCACGTCCCGTAGGGCAGGGGTGCCGTGTTTCCTGGCCAGCCTAGAGGTCTTGTGAAACTCACGGCGGAGGGTGGTTAGGTGGGGGGACCACCAAGGCTTGGAGTGGTGGGAGGGCTTGAAGACTGGTGTTTGTTCTTTTAGAAGGGCAGTGAGGCGGTCAAGAGCGCCATCTAGCCACCCGTCCAAGTTCTGCGGGGAGAGGCACTATGGGGCGTCGAGATCTGGAACTCCTTGATGATGGGAGACATGGTTTCCCAGTCCGTGTCGGACCATTGGGGGCGCCGGGGCACTGGGATCAGGGTGGGGAGTGCTTGGTTAATGGTGATCGGTATATGGTCAGATCCTGTGGATGGGAGCGACCCTTCCCGGCCCTTGACCCATGGTAGGAGGAGGGGGTTGGCGAAAGCCAGGGCTATAACTGAAGGGTGTGCTGTTCCCACTAGAGGGAACAGAGTGTATTCCCCTGGGGGGTTAAGGAGTGCGAAGCCGGCCTCCGACACCTTCTCAAAGTATGCGGTCGAAGACGGGTTCTCCCGCGGTGAGTCGGAGCATGGAGGGTCTGACCGTGGCTTGTGTATGTTGAGATCACCTACAACAAGGAAGGGGATGCCAACATCCAGAAAAAGGGATTCTGGAAGGACCGAGTAGACACAGTGGTCTCGTGGGTTCGTTGAGTAGGCATTGAATGGCCTGAATGAGTGGAAATCGCTGTCGAACAGAGGACACTGGGACGAGACGTCGAGGGCAATGACGTCATCCACCCTTTTGAACCTGGGGAGCACCGAAAAAGCAGAAAGAAATCCATTTTGAACATCGGCTCTTGCCAGACGGGGCTTCCTAGCGCTGGGAAAAAACGACTTGAAGCCTCTGAAGGAGGAAAGGGGGGCCTGGCTGACGGGCAGCTCCTGTAGGAGGACTATCGAAGGATATGTTGCCACATCTGAAAACAACTCCAATAAGAAAAGAAAAACATCCGAGCTCCCAAGGCAGTTATGTTGAACAATTGAAAGAACAGCAGGGGTGGGGGCTGGCCCCCGCCTCGAGGCAAAAGGTTGATAATTCATTTCCGGGACGAGCTCGACGATCAGAAGGTGCAGGGGAAGGACTTTGCGCCTCCACGAGGACAGGACCACCAACCCCTTCTAGAGTACCGGGACGTGGGGGTCCTGCCTGGGGGGCTTGTCTAGGTGTTACTAGGTCCACATAGGTGGGACGAGTCCTGCTCGGGGGAGTAGCGGGTGCCGGGCCGCCATCGACTGCGATATGCATAGGGTCTTGACCAGGTTGGTCTGGGGGGGCAGGTCAGGAGGGGACAGTTGGGACAGGTCAAGCCGGACATTCCGGGAATGTGGCAGTGTGGTCATTACGCCTGTTGCAGAAATGCGGGGGCGAAGTCGGTGAAAAGGCCGGGACTGGCTTATTGTTTCCGCTCCGGGGGCACGTGGGATTCTAACATCTGTGAGCCGGGCGAGTATGGTGAAGCGCACAAATGGGGCACGTGGGGTTGGTGGCAGGGCAGCCTTGGTGGGCGTGTCCGTACCTCCAACAGTTTCTACACTGGGAGGACTTGTTGGCTGAGAAGGCAGGCTCGACCTTGCGTTTCTGCGAGAGGATGACGAACCCTGTTGTGAGGGTCGAAACGTGTTTAGGCTCGACGGTAACAACCACTGAAGTGGCCTGCTTGGCGCTCCTAAAATCCCCGCTATGGTTAAGGTACCAGGCTGAGAGAATTGGGGTCTCTTTGTCGTTGAGGATTGCCCGCCTGAGATATAGGAAGATTTGCTCGTCATCTTGGGGGAGGAACCGGAGTGGTAGACCGTGAATGGCCAGTTGTACCGCAGTGGGGGTGAGTACCAAGGTACACAAGGGGTTGTTGCCCACTGGAAATGACTGGTTGAGTGCCTTGGTGAGGGAGGCAAACTACGGGGCGTATGAGGCAGTTGGTGTGGCTTTTTCAATGACGGTCAGGGAGATGGCACCCCGAGCATTGAGTGTGGCTGCGAAACCTAGGGGGAGGAGGCAGTACCTTTCGCGAAGGACGCGGGCAGCGATGTCTGGGAAGGTGGCTGCAATGGTTGGGGCATCTGGGGGCAGGGCAGGGGACTGGCGTGGGGCAAACAAGCGTAGTTGGGCACCTGGGAGTGAGGGCGGCCCCTTCTTAACGGGGGGGGCCACCGCACTAGCAACTTGTTGAGGTGAGGGTTGCTTGCCGGCTTTGTTTTTTGCTATGCTGCCCATGCCGGAGCCAGAAGTGACTTGTGAATAGGAGGTGGGGGGGTGTTGTCGGGGTGTAGGTGGCCTGGAGTGAAGGATGCAACATCATATGCACCTCTCCAGTATTCGCCGGCTTCATTGAAGTAGGGGCACAGCTTAGCGTACTTCTCAGGGTCTCCGAAAGCCATGTCCAGCCTTGTATTGTAAAAGGGTATGCGGTATTTAGGATTCTCAGCTGCTGTGGGGTTAGGAGTGGGAGGGGTTCAGCCTGTTTCATTCACTTCCGTAGAGGGGCCTGGAGCGGGGGCTGTGGAGGGTAGGATGGCGCTATTGGTGGGGGCCGGCGCTTCGGGGGGCACAGGGATAGGGGCTGACACACGATCTGACAAGTGGCGGATTTATGCCTGAAGGTCAATCAGCATCTTGGGGGGGTGTGGGTCTTATGTCGGGGCCGGGTTCGCCATCTGTGAGGAAATGTTCTGGAGCTCCTCCCTGCGGGCATCGTTCTCCTTGGAGATGGCTTTGAGCTTGTGGGTTACCCGGCTCAGCTCATGGGAAATGGTGACTAGCCCCTTGACAAGTTGGCACAGGAGGAGGATGACGGTGGATTCTGAGGGGATAGTGCCGGACAGCGTTTTGGTGCTGAAATCCGCGAGGTCTCGTGGGTTTCTGCAGAGAGCGCTCCAGGCCTGGGCCAGTTGTTCTGCCATGAAGGCCAGGGAAAGGTCGTAATTTTTAACGGCAAATCCCTAGCTGTGGTCGGGATGTTTGGCCGTCGAGCGGTATCCTGGTTCATGAGAAAGATGTTTGAACCAGAATCTAGAAGGACCCTTATCGCCTGTTTTGGTCCTTTTGTTTCGATAAATGCCTTCCCTTCAGGGCAAGAGTAATGCTTATGTTTTTTAATGGCTCTGGAGTTTTCGCTCGTGTTTTAATAAAATCTCTTAATCGTGGTGTTTACATATAGCGTGGGAGTTTGTTACCGTGCCTGCAGAGTTTCCGCTCTTAAAGCCACCGCAGACAAACTTGTTTTATACTAAGTTTATAATTTTTGAATATCGGGCAGCCCACTACTAGCAGTCTGTACCTCCCGCCGAGCAGTTCCTATATTACAGGAGTGGTGGTTCACGGGAGTACCCCTCCAGTTTGCGACTTGTCTGCGCCGTCCTTTATTGACGACAAATCCTTCCTGTGAGGCTGTCCCCTTCAAGCAATCCACCGCACATTCGCCTACGGTTTTGGCAATGCTCCCCTGGAGTTGCCTCCTCCGACACCATTCATGAAGACCTGGACCTTGTACAGCATAGAGGCCCCCCTGCCTTCTAATTCGGTGGCCATTATACCCGGAGAGAAACTGAGGTTGTGCCGGATTTCGACCCCCCTTCGCGTCTTCTCCAACGAACGCCTTGTCCTGACGTCTGATTGTCTTCTCTTTGAATATAGTCCCGTCGACGGCTCTCTTCGCTGGTGAGTGTTTAAGAATCCTGTGGTGAGCACGGACTACCCATTTCGTTTTCATAAAATGCCAAACACTATCCTTTTTAGTTTTTTACCCTTCCGCTGGGATGGCATCACTGACTACGCCGCAGGTTTTGCCTTTTGAGGAGGCAAACGCAGTATACAATCACCGTTGTTGTTGGTACCTGGATGACTTTTCACAAACTCTTGTCATCCTCAAAAGCCCAAGCTAGAGGGCTTGTTAGGTGGTAGCCGCGGCCTGGAGTATTCCAACAGCTAGGACCTGAATCGTAATTCTATCGTAGAACTCGTTAAGAAGCCACCAGTAATGTAAGCTAGATATAATATTTGCTTCGGTATAGAGAGTCGAAGTATTGGTAGTGATAAAAGTGTAGATAACTTATTATATTGATAAGATCTCTTCTCGGGGCATGTTGATCCTATCTAATCCGGGCTCTTGCCCTCTTGCTTATTCCCCCGTCCGGGGTACTTAGTATTCTCATACTCGCGAAGTAGCTTCTCGACTTGTACGAGATCTTGCGAATATGCGAACACCTTTTGACCCTGAATCTTCGCACACCACTTTGGCTTTAATCGTAGTCCAGATAATTGCATCCAATGATGTCCTCTCGATCTTTGCGCTATATGAACTTAGTCTGTGTATGCAGCCTGTCTTGCTATCATACCAGTCGTTCCTTCCGATCATTTTGTGATCAACATTTCTCATGCCGGGTAATCTAATGCTTACGTCTTACTTTATCAGACTACATATGTTGGTTGGCTTAACTTAAAGGCACCATTACTCCTTAACCAACCGTTCGCACTTCGCCATTTGACTTCATACGAATAGAGGAATATTCCTTCTATAGTACTCGGCGAAAACACCTCGGTTGCATTGCTCGCGCAGCTGCGTAGAGACTGATAACGATCCGTGATGTAGTTATGAAAACTATGACAGGGGTGTGAGTCGAACACGTGACCTTCTATAAGAAGTGACGTGTAATTCCGCCTAGACTGAGTCGTGCATCATGGTAGGGTAACTTTGCCCACTAAATCCTTACGGGGAGTTCGTGTGCCTAACACGAGCTCCCCTCTTGGAAGTGTTTGTCCCGAATACTCTAGGTTTATTCTACAATCTATCTTCCATCTTGAGCTCCACATACTAGGGGTAAAAACCACCAGCGTTTACATCTCCACAGGTGGAAAACCTTTCTTATGTTACTCGACCTCTCTCGGCCCAGCATCTCCGGGTTTTCTTCTGAAACCTTTTCACCTCTTCCTCCGCCTTCTTCATACCTTCGGGTGGCTCCCAAGCATTCGCATCCTCTGCGCAACCTTTCCACATCACAAAATACCGAAGCTCTTTCATCTGTTTATTCCTTCCTCGAACCTTTCGTGTGTATGAAATGATCTTACTCTTGATGATCCTTTCTACCTCCCACTCTAAAGCTCCCTCGATTTCTTCGGGATCTCGCGGGGGTTGTTCGCGATTTGGTCGGTTTGAGGTTCCGTAGGGTTTCAACAGCGAAACGTGAAACACAGGATCAATCATCAACCCTGGCGATATTTCTAACTTATAGGCCCTGCTTCCTTTCTTTTCTAAGACTTTGAACGGGCCATACAGTTTCGGACTCACCTTTTTCGACGGTCGTTTGGTTGGTATGTTCTTCGCATTCAACCTTACCAAGTCGCCGACGTCCATGCTGTGTTGTTCTGTCTACTTCAGATGATAATATTTCTTCATCGATTCCCGTGTCTTTTTTAGGGTTTGTTTCGCCTCTTGATATATGTACTGCATCCAGTGAGCATACATTGTCGCCCCGGGATTGTGAGCTTCTCTTTCTTTCATCGACTCTGGGTGCGGGTGAAAGCCATAGTTGGCGAAGAATGGGGTCATCTTGTGTGCGTTGGTTGCTGAGTTGTTGTAGGCATGTTCAACTAATGGCAATAATTGGTAGCAGTCGTCCTGATTGTAATTGACAAATGTTCGTAAGTAACCTTCCAGCACTTGGTTGGTTCTTTCCGTATGTCCAGCCGCCTGAGGGGGATATGGCATTGACATGCGCCGCTTAACTCCTAGCATTTTGCACAATGAATCCCAAAATTCACCAGAAAACTTCGCATCCATGTCCGATATAATTTCGGTACGTAATCCGTTAAGTTTCCAGACTTCCCGAAGGAAGGTGGCCGCGATATCCTTTGCGGTCACGTTTTTGTGGAGGCCCATAAAGTCGGCCATTTTTGTGAACAGGTCTACTACCACCATTATCTGGGTCTTACCCTGAGATTCTGGTAACAGCATGATACAGTCCGTCGATATGTAGGACCCGGCGGCATAGGGTCTTCTAACCCATGATGTAACCCGTACTTGGCATGCCGCCGGGATTTACTGTGTTGACATTCGTCGCAGGATCGTACATAGTCTCGGATCGAATCTCCGAGCCTTTTCCAGTAGAAATCCCTTGTGACTATCTCAATCGTTTGTTCCTATCCGAAGTGTCCTGCTACTATTGAGTCGTGACAGCCTTAGGCTATCTCTATCTGCATGGCTTCGTCTTCTGGGATGTATAACCGATTTTGGTAGTAAAGTAACGCGTCCTTTTCTCTCCATTCGTCGGGCATCTTCTTTCCACTTTCTCTTCTCCCCACTAGTTCACGGCCCCGTTCCTGCCACTTCTCATCCTCTTTGCCAGCCTTTCCAATCTTGTCTAGAAATGAACGGTTCATCGTGCGCGTCAGGGCTGCATTGACGTGAGCGCTTGATAACATTTATCTTTCTCGTATTAACACGAGGTGGTAGCCGATATCAGCTACGCTAAAGAATTTGTTTTCGCTTGTGTCTGCCTGAAGGAAACTGTTAGGTGGTAGCTTCGGCGTGAGGTATTCCGACAGCCAGGACCTTACTGGTGATTATATCGGAGAACTCGTTAAGAAGACACGAGTAATGTAGGCTAGATATAATGATTCACCTCGGCATGGATGGTCGAAGTGTTGGTAACGATATAAAAGTGCTGATAACGTATTATATTGATAAGATCTCTTCTCCGTGCTTGGTGTGTCTAATAGCAGCGAAGATGCTTCGATATTTATATTCCGCGTCTAAGCAATCGCGGTATACATCCTACCTCTATACTAACTAAGTACCTTGCCCGCAATTCTGCGAACTTCACCTGAGTGCGAACACTCGTAGACCCTGAAAACTCACTATCACACCTTTTGCTCCCATTGTCAACTTATCGGTCTGCGTGTCTGTTATCCCTGATGGTGTGGAGACCACGTCAGGTGTCAGCTCATCCGTTTATCTGTTGACAACGATGGTTACGAATTATCATGCACCCGTGCTCATCGAGGGTAGTTTAACTCGCTGGACCGAAGAAGGCCATTCTTCGTTGGTTGGTTCCGTCGAGAATTCGACACCCGACTGCATGTCGAATTCTGGTCTTCCGGTATTACACGACTTGTCCTAGGGATCGTACCTATGGGCTTCTTCCCTCGGACTCCATCTTTTACCAACTTGTCCTCTGTGGATGCACCCGATCCACTTGCTGGGCATAGTTACCTCCTTCATACTCTACACGACTTTGTAGGTCCGAGGGGACTAACCTTTGTGCGAAACGTCCCGTTACCTCCGACCCACTGTTCTGGCTGCCTGTCATCAAGTGTCTGTAGGTTTATGCGCCGTCGTCCGATTCACTTGCCTCCACTTGCATAAGGTGTCCGAAGGCCTTCCCTCATATATCCTGCGAACAGGATCGGGTAGGACGGACGGCCGCGATGTATACGGTGTTATAAGATGTGTTCCACCGATAGTGGTCTTTGGTGTTGGGACGCAACTACCCAGGTGGCCAGTGATGACGCGCCGTCCCAACGCTGGGGCTGGAGGGGGGTGTTATCTTTTTCCTTCGAGGTTCCTATGTGTCAAGGTAGGGTAACCTTTACCCTGTAAATCCTTACGGGGAGTCCGTGTACCTAACACGAGCTCCCCTCTTCGAAGTGTTCATCCTGAATACTCTATGTCTATTATACAATCTTTTCATCTTATTTCGAGCTCTATATAGTAGGGGTAAAAACCATCGGCATTTGCTTGTCCACCGATGGAAAACCTTTCTTATGTCACTCGACCTCCCTCGGGCCCGGCATCTCCGGGTTCTCTCTATGAAACCTTTCCACCTCTCCCTGCGCCTTCCTCATACCTTCCGCTGGCTCCCAGGTATTCTCATCCTCCGCACTGCCCTTCCATTTTACAAAATACCGAAGCTCTTTCATCTCTTTATTCCTTCCTCGAACCTTTCGTGTGTAGGAAATGATCTCACTCTTGACGATACTTTCTACCTCCCATTCTAAATCTCTCTCGATCTCTTCGGGGTCTCGTGGAGGTTGTTCGCGATTTGGTCGGTTCGACGCTCGGTAGGGTTCCAACAGCGAAACATGAAACACGGGATGAATTTTCCACCTAGGTGATATTTCTAGCTTGTATGCCCGACTTCCTTTCTTTTCTAAGACTTTGAACGGGCCATACAGCTTTCTACTCAACTTCTTCGATGGTCGTTTGGTACGTATGTTTTCGCATTCAACATTACCAAGTCGCCAACCTCGATGCTGGGTTGTTCCGTCGCTTTTCGGTCATAATATTTTCTCAACGATTCCCGTGTATTTTCTCGGGTTTGTTTCGCTTGTCGATGTATCTTCTGCATCCCGTGAGCATACATTGTCGCCCAGGGGTTATGAGCTTCTTTTTCTTTGATCCACTCCGTTTGTGGGTGAAAACCGTACTTGGCGAAGAACGGGGTCATCTTGTGTGCGTTGGTAGCCGAGTTGTTGTAGGCGTGTTCTGCTAACGGCAATAGTTGGTACCAGTCGTTCTGATCGTAATTGACAAATGTTCGTAAGTAACCTTCCAGCACTTGGTTGGTTCTTTCCGTTTGTCCGTCAGTCTGAGGGTGGTAAGCCGTTGTCATGGGGCTTTTCACTCCTGACATCTTTCACAATGATTCCCAGAATTCGCCGGAAAACTTCGCCTTCATGTCCGATACCATCTCGGTCGGCAATCCGTGAAGTTTCTGGACTTCCCAAAGGCAGGTATCCGCAATGTCTTTTGCGGTCGCATTTTCGTGGAGGCCGATAAAATGACCCATCTTGGTGAACCGGTCTACTACTTCCATGATCTGGGTCTTACCCTGAGATTCTGGTAGTTGTCTGATGAAATCCGTCGATATGGAGTACCAGGCGGCATCGGGTACTTCTAAAGGTTCAAGTAACCCGTACTTAGCATGCCGTGGGGACTTACTGTGTTGACATTCGTCGCAGGATCGTACATATTCTCTGATCCAATCTTCGAGTCCTTTCCAGTAAAAGGCCCTTGTTACTATCTCAATCGTTTTTTCTTGTCCGAAGTGCCCTGCTACTAATGAGTCATGACAGCCTTGGGCTATATCGGTTTGAAGGGCTTCATCCTCGGGGATGTACAACCGATTTTTGTAGTATAGTAACCCGTCCTTTTCTATCCATTCGTCCGGGATCTTTTTTCCACCTTCTCTTAACATAACCAGCTCACGGCCTCGGTTCTGCCACTTCTCGCCCTCCTTTCCAGCCATCCTAATCTTGTTTAGAAATACATCGTTCATTGTTCACGTCAGGGCCGCATTGACGTGAGCGCTTGATAACATTTCTCTGTCTTTCATCAACCGAGGGTGATAGCCGATATCAGCTGCGTTAAAGAATTCATTTTCACTTGTGTCTGCGTGAAGGAAACCTATTTTGACTTCTTCTTTAGCCGTGATGGATCGCTTAGGGTTTAGATCGCTTGACCCAAACCCCATTTTTCCTTGCTCGGTTACTGCTAGATCGTCTACTTCCATAGCGTCGGCATCCGCAACCCTCCCCACCATGAGTTGCCCCACCCGATCCCCCGCTTCACACAAGCCGTCAGCTTCGCCATGATTACGAAGTATGACTTTTCTCTTCCCAGTGTAATCCACGTCTATTACACCACCGCCCACTGCTATTCCCATCTTGCCAGCCATACCACTTCTTGCGGCTAGCCTTCGGTAGGTTCCTTCCGGCAATCCTATGGCAAATTTCCTGTTTCCACCATTGTCTGTCCTTTTGCTGGTACCAGGCCGTCTGTCAGAGCGTAGATGTCATGTCCGGCCGCAAACTGTGATCCTTTCGTGGGGAGTTTAGCCTTATCTGAAAGTTTCATTATCCTGAGGCTTGTAGGTTCGCGTTTTTCTGGGACGAGGGCTGTCTCTGCGTTTCGTTTTTGATGAATCACCGAAATCTGAAAATGTTTCGATTTCAAAATTGACTGTTCACTGGGACGAGCTCCCTCCTCAGGACGGTACTCCGGCCGTCTACTTAATGCGTCGGGTTTCACTCCCCTACTTCCCGGTTGGTAGACTATTTTGAACTTGTAATTCGTCAACTCCTGTGCCCATCGAATTTGTCCCTGGTTCCAGACTTTTTTGGTCAAAAAGGATTGTAAATTTTGGTGGTCTGTATATACCGTCACGGGTTCTTCTTCCCCCCAGAGGTATCTTTTCCATTCTTTGAACGCCTCTATTATTGCGGGAAGTTCCTAGTCATGTATCTCGTAATTTCTTTCAGTGCTGTTCAATTTTCGAGAATGGAAAGCCACTGGGTGAAGGCATCTCCCTTTGTATTGAGACAGTACGCATCCGAGCGCGAAGTCGCTAGCGTCTGTCTCCACTACTGTCATTCTTCCAGGGTAAAAATACGATAAAATTTGTGCTGTCTGAAACCTCTTTGTCAACTCATCAAACGCCTCCTCCTGCTCTCTTCCCCAGTGAAAATCCTTTGGGCTCGCTTTCAACATTTCGGTTATTGGCTTGCAAACCTTCGAGAAATCTTTAATGAATCGGCGATAAAAATTTGCGAATCCAATGAAAAGTTTGGACTTCTTTAACCAATCTCGGGTGTGCCCAATTTTGGACGCTGTTCACTTTTCTATCACTCGTGGTGACTCCACTTGTTTTGACAATGTATGCTAAAATTCGACCTCACCTTGGTGGAACACCGACTTCTTCAACGAGACTGCCAAGTCGTGCTGTTCGAGCCGGTCAAGGACTTTTAGGACTCGTTTGATGTGGTCATTCATATTTTCGGAGTATATTAGGATATCGTCTAAGTATACGACTACCCTGTGGTCCAAGAATTCCCTTAGGATTTTGTTCATCATTGTCTGGAAAGTTGCGGGAGCATTGACGAGCTGGAAAGGCATGACCTTGTATTTGTACTGCCCGTATCGTCTACGAAAGGCCGTCTTGTGTTCGTCGCCTTTGCTCATTCGAATAAGGTGATATCCATCTTTTAAGTCAAGCCTCGTAAACACCTTTGCTCCAGCGACGCGGTCTCGGAGTTCGTCCACGAGTGGTAGCGGGTATTTATTCAAAATCGTCAATTCGTTGAGGTTCCTATAGTCTACACATAGTCGCAGACTTCCATCTGGTTTTGGAACAAAGTGGATTGGAGCGCCGTAAGGAGATTTGCTATCAGCTATTTTTCCCTCAGCCATCATTTTCTTGAGGTACTTATCCAGCTCGTTCAACTGGTGTGCCGACATTGGATAAAGTGGCCCTCATGGGGGTTCAGCCCCTTCCGTAAGGTTGATGCCGTGATCAAAAGTTCTTCGAGGCGCCAACATCTTAGCTTTTTTCTCTTCAAAAAGCTCCTTATACTGCCAATATGGTTTTGGCAGTGCTTCCAACTGTAGGCCTCCTTCTTCCTCTCGTTCTATTCTTCCTACATACTGTGCTTCCTCGTCGTACACCACAGTTTCATCCCACTCGAACAAGTCTGCCACTGCCTCATTTTCTATATGGGCGTGGCACTTTGCTTCTTCAAAAACCCATTTACTTGGGTCCCAATAGTTTTTAGGGGGTGTTCATCATGCCACCACCCAAAAGGTATGAGTAGGTCATACCTTCCTGCGTTCGCAACTTCGCAGGAGATCATACTTCGGTGGCCCTTGCCACCGATTTCTAGGAGAATAGGATGGGTATAGAATATTCCTCCGGTAGGCGCGGTTTCGCCATCGAAGGTTGTGATTTTTAACAGTGAATCCCTAGCTTCGGTCGGGATTTCGAGCCGTCGTGCGGTGTTTTGGTTAATGAGAAAGATATTTGAACCGGAATCTAAGAGTACGCTTATTGCGTGTTTTGGTCCTTTTAATTTGATAAATGCCTTTCCCTCAGGGCAGGTGTAATGCTTAGGCTGTTTAATGGGTCTAGAGCTTTCGCTCGGTTCTTGATGAAATCTTTTCATCGTCGCGGTTACAAGTAGCGTGGGTGTTTGTTACCGCGCCTGCGCAGTTTTCGGCTCTTAAAGCCTCCTCAGACAAACCTTTACAATAAGTGTCTAATATTTTGATATCGGGTAGCCCACTACTAGCGATCTTTACCTCCTGCCGAGGAGTTCCCATATCACAGGAGTGCTGGTTCACTAGAGTACCTCTCGAGTTCGCGACTAGGATGCGTGGTCCTTTATCTGCGACTTAGCCCTCATATGAGACTGTCCCCTGCGACGAGTGCACCGTACCTTCGCCTTCCAGTTTGGTCTCACTGCCGAGACCCCCTCGAATACCATTCGTCAGGCATGAACCCTGTGCTCAATAGAGGCGCCCCCAGCTTCTATTTGCCCGGCTGTTTTACCCGGAGAGAAAGTCAGGTTGCCCTGGATTTGGACCCTCCTTCGCGTGTCGTGCAACTCAAGTTCCGTTCCGACGAATGGTAATCATCTTTTTCCCTTTTAGTCTCGTCGACCGCTATCTTCACTTGTAATTTTTTATGGCTCCCGTGGTGAGCACGGATTACCCATTTTTGCACGTACAATGGCAACCGCGATCCTTTGCTATTTTAGCCTTCCGGTGGGATCTCGTCACCGACTACGCCGCAGGTCTTGCGATTCGAGGCGGCAACCTCACTACCCGAACACCATTGTTGTCGGTACCTGGATGACCTTTTATACAATCTCGTCATCTTCAAAGGCCCAAGCTGGGGGCCTTTGCACCGCTCGTCGTCAGCTTTCTCCCTGGCCATCAACAGCCACAGTGGCTACCTGGCGGTGTCGTTTTGGCGTGAATGCGCACTGTCGTTTGGGCTTTGATTGCCCTCGATATATAGCCGATACTTGTATCGGTTTTCGACAGTCTTTCCACGTATGGTTTTTCATTCCGCATCGTGTGCACTCGCTGTTATATTTCGGTTTATCGACAACCTTCAGATCGACGCCCTGGTGGCCTTCCGACCACACCGTGTGTCTAACCTCCCCCTTCGGTGCCACCGACCCTTCTTTCTTTACCCGTCCTTCCCCAGCCTTCTTCTTCTTGTAGGCCGCCTTTTCGGTAGCCGTGTATTGTTTCTTACACGTTTTGCAGCGATTGTCGGCTTCGAATCCTCGAACTTTCTTTTCTCGCCTCTTGTTGCGCCGGACGGACTGCCTCCTCGAAGATCTTTTCTTTCCTTGAAATCTTGTTCCGCTTGGGTTACGGTCCTGACTGCTTCCAACCATTCCCCATCGTCAACATATTCTCTATGTGACAGCCGTCGCAATGCTTTCACGGGAAGTTCGTCTTCAATCATTTTTCTCCAGGCTATCCCGATGACTCTTGCACGGATGTTGACATTTGCCATTGCCATCAAGAATTTGGCCACATCACGGCGATATTTGACCGATCCCATTTCTCGTAGGGATTTTTCCGCTTCATGGGTGGGTCCGAAGCGTCGCATGGCTTGCTCTACACAAACGTGCCAGAACTCGTATCCCTCTTGTCTCGTATAAGCTATTTCTCCGGTCCTTTGTCGTCTGTAGGTTAACGCAAACGGTGCGACTTGTTTGCCATCCATTCGGCTTATGGCGTATCGGATTCGTTGAGCCTCGTCTTCCCACTGCCAACCCTTTCGACCAAAATAATCTGTGCATGTCATTAGCCACATGCGGATATCTTGGTGTTTCTCGTTCCTACACATGGCAGGGGGTTCCGGTGTGACTCTTGTTCGTTGTCCCAAGGCGTTGGCCATAACCCGTGAGAACAAGTTGAACTGTTCGTCGTTTTCGGCGTCATAGTCGTCTTCTTCTGGCTGCCGTGCGGGTCTCTTGCCCCGTCTTCCTTTCCTACTCTCATCTGGCTTCCTTCCAGATCCTTGTCCCTCATCATCGGAGTCTCCTCCGCCTCCGCCGCCCTGAGCTCCTGCCGCGGCGTGTCGTGGTGATGGTGGTGGTCTTCCTCCACCTGTCCCTGAAGCTTCTGGTGTCGGATCTGACACCTTTCCCTTTCCTTCGACCTGCCCCATCAACTGTTCCACCAGAGCTTTAAGCACCGCGATCTCACCATCTTGGGCTTCTCGAGACTCCTGTTGGTGTGGTAGCTCGTCCCTCACCAGAATAATGCTTATCTCGTGATTCGCCAGCTCCCGTCTGTGCTGCTGGTTTATCCGAACAATCTCCTGGTCTAGGAGTAGGTCCTGGTGCATGGACTGCTCGCCAGTCCCTGGGACAGCTTCGTGGAGATGGGAGGTGACAGCCTCGTTTCTGGCTTGTCTTTCGTCCGTTTCACCCAGTCGTTCTGCGACCTGGGTTGCAAAGCTTTCATGGACCTTTTGAGACTCCAAGTCCAAGAGTCGTACTTGTTCATCTATTCAGGCGAGTCCTTGACTGACTATCAGTACACCGGATTTCAACTGATTTTTGACGGTTACCAGTTCTTGGGCCATTAATAAGACGTTGGTTGGGAAGGAGCTGAATGCAAGATGTTGTCTATCTTGACTGACCGTAAGTTTCGGGTCAAATCAGCGCAGGATCTGCTCTAATTTTCGGATCCGACAGGTCATTAGGGATTCGGTAGGTTCGGGCGTTCGGCGACCATGTCTAGGAGCCTTCCCGAATTTCACTAGGACGCCTAGTCCGCTAGGGGATCGAGGCCCCTGGTCCGCTGAATGCGACCGGGCTAAGTCGGTGACCGTGGTTTCCACACTTGGGGCTTGGACAGAGGAGAGTTCATCTCCCGCGTCTGCTGCTTCTCCTTCTTGCCATTCCATGGCCTCAGGCGCTTTGGGGTCAGAAGCCATCTCTGTGGTTTCTATAAGGAAAACTTATCTTTTGTTTCCTCCCCCAACTATTGGTATCTCAAAACACTGCTGTGAGTGTTGATTGCTTTTTGGGTACTGGGTCTACCAAATGGAGTTTGATTTCTCCGAGGGGGTTCTGTTGGTAAGGTTTTCACCGTACCGGTATTCGTATAGTGCGGCTATGTCTTCGGGGGTGACGGTATTTTCTGGGTTTGTCCACCAGAAATAAGATTCGTGATAGGGCTCCGGTGTCCCTAATTCGGGTATAGGGGTAGGGACTGCGTCTAGTGTGATAGTCCTTAATGGTCTCGGTTCCAAAGTTTTTTTAGGTTTGGGAGTATGAGTTTATCTGCCAGACATTTGTCTCGGTAACGATGAGAAGTATCAATATACTGTTAGGTTGTAGCTTCGGCGTGAGGTATTCCGACAGCTAGGACCTGGATCGTAATTATATTGGAGAACTCGTTAAGAAGACACGAGTAATGTAGGCTAGATATAATATTCACTTTGATGTAGATAGTCGAAGTATTGGTAATGATATAAAAGTATAGATAACGTATTATATTGATAAGATCTCTTCTCCATGCTTGATGTGTCTAATAGCCGCGAAGATACTTCGATATTTATATTCCGCGTCTGAGCAATCGCGGTATACATGCTAACTCTATACTAACTAATTACCTTGCTTGCAACTCTGCGGGCTTCACCTGAGTGCGAACACTCGTAGACCCTGAAAACTTTCTGCCACACTTTTTTGCTCCCATGGTCAACTTATCCGTCTGAGCGACTGATTTCCCTGATGGTGTGGAGACCACGTCAGGTGTCAGCTCATCCGTTTATCCGTTGACAACGATGGTTACGAATTATCTTGCCCCCGTGCTCCTCGCGGGTAGTTTAACTCGCTGGACCGAAGATGGCCATTCTTCGTTGGTTGGTTCCGTCGAGAATTCGATACCCGACTGCATGTCGTATTCTGGGCTTCCGGCATTACACGACTTGTCCTAGGGATCGTACCTATGGGCTTTTTCCCTCAGACTCTATCTTTTACCAACTTGTTCTCTGTGGATGCACCCGATCCACTTGCTGGGCATAGTTACCTCCTTCATACTCTACACGACTTTGTAGCTACGAGGGGACTAACTTTTGTGCGAAACGTCCCGTTACCTTCGACCCACTCTTCCGACTGCCTGTCATCAAGTGTCTGTAGGTTTATGCGCCATCGTCCGATTCACCTGCCTCTACATGCATAAGGTGTCCGAAGGTCTTCCCTCATGTATCCTGCGAAAAGGATCCGGTCGGTCTGACGGCCGCGACGTATACGGTGTTATAAGATGTGTTCCACTGATAGTGGTCTTTGGTGTTGGGACCCAACTACAGATGCTGCCAGTGATGACTCGCTGTCCCAATGCCGGGGCTGGAGGGGAGTGTTATCTTTTTCCTTCAAAGTTTGTATGCGTCAAGGTAGGGTAACCTTTACCCTGTAAATCCTTACGGGGAGTCCGTGCGCCTAACAGTTACCTCCTTCATACCCCATGTGCCTTTGTACATCCGCGGGGACTCACTTTCGTGCAAAGGTCCCTTTACTTTCCACCAATTGTTCGGACGGCCTGTCTTCTAGTGTCTGTGACCTTAGGCCCCGCCATCCGATCTACCTGCCTCCACCTGCATAAGGTGCTCAGAGGCCATCCCTCATATAGCCTGCGAACAGGATCGGGTAGGATGGACAGCCGCGATGTATATGCTGTTATAAGATCTCTTCCATTGATAGTTGTCTTTGGTGTTGGGACGCAACTACTTTGGTAGCCACTGATGACACGTCGCGCCAATGCCGGAGCTGGAGGAGGGTGTGATCTTTATTCCTCAAAGTTTGTACGCGTTTAACGTAGGGTAACTCAGTCCCAGAAATGCCAACAGCGAGTCCGTGCGCAGAACAAATCACTTGAAAACGTAAAAAGGCCACCCACGGGTCGCGACCTCTACCAGAGGGGGGCGAATGCTCTCAAGCATGAAAAAAGCACTAATCGATTCCTCCAGACCAGAGGCTCCTGTAGGCATACAACCAAGGGAGGGCATTTAGTTGAAGTAAAGGAATTGAACAAGAAAAGAAACACATCCCAGCTCTCAAGGCAGTTGTGTTGAATTATGGCAAGACTGTGGCCAGGGCCCAGACCTGGGGCCGAGATCTTGCCATTGTCCGACATCTTACCAGGCTGACCGTATTACTAGGCGGGCGGAAGGAGATGGTCAGGCCTCCACCGCGGGGGGGAAGGCCACCCTTGGAGGCTGATCTTGTCATGGGTCATGTGGCTGCTAGTGGAGTGCCAGTGGCTCGTGGGGATTTTGGCTGAAATGGTCGGAAGAGGCCCTGCAGCCTGGTGTTGGAACCCCGGGTGGGCTGGGGGAGTCTTAGGCGCACCGACTCCCCGTAAGGATTTACAGGGCAAGGTTACCCTACCTTAATGCACACGATCTTCGAAAGAAAAAGATAACACGCCCCTCCAGCCCCGGCGTTTGGACAGCTCGTCATCACTGGCCACCTGGGTAGTTGCGTTCCAATACCAAAGACCACTCTCATTGGAACCCCTCTTATAACACCGTATAAGTGGCGCCCGTCCATCCGACTCGATCCTACCCACAGGATATATGAGGAGGAACCTCGCGGCACGTAATGCAAGTGGAAGCAGCTGAGTCGAACGAAAGCCCATAAGGTTACCGATACTCGAAGAAAGGCAGTCTGAAGTGCAGGCCGAAGGTAAGGGGACCTTTTGCATGAAGGTTAGTGCCCTCGTACCTACAAAGACGTGTAGAGTATGAAGGAGGTAACTATGCCCTGTAATTGGATCGGGTGGTTCCACCAAGGACAGGTTGGTAAAAGATGGAGTCTGAGGCAAAAAGCCCATAGGTACGATCCCGAGGGCAAGTCGTGTAATGCTGGGAGAAAAGAATCCGACATGGAGTTGCTTGCCGAATTCTTGACGGAACAAACCAGAGAAGAATGGCCAACTTCATTCTAGCGAGTCAGACTACCTCGGCTAACCACGGGGGCAAGATAATCCACAACCAATGTTGTCAATGGATAAATGGATAGGCTGACACCTGACATGGTCTCCACACCATCAGGAATAAGGACACTGCAGGCCGATAAGTAGGCCATCGGAGCAAAGGATGTGGTAGAGAGTTTTCTGGGTCTATGCGTGTTCGGACTCACAGAAGGTTTGCAGATTTGTGAACGTGGTACTTGGTTAGTATAGAGTCAGCACGTGGACCGCGCTTGCTCTGACGCGGAATATACATATCAAAGCATCTTCGCTGCTATTACATTCAACAAGCACGGAGAAGAGATCTTATCACTATCAACGTTATTATTGATCGCCACCAATACTTTGACTATCTACGCCAAAGTTCTCCTATAGTATCTAGCCTACATTACTCGCGTCTTCTTAACGAGTTCTCCGATACAAGACGATCCAGGTCGTAGCTGCCCAAATCGCTCAAGCCGAAGCTACCACCAAACAGGGAGTGGGTCTCTGCGCGGGGCATCTGGTTGAATGTCTATATGGTCAGAATCTAAGGGAGCCCTGTTTTCTTCAGGTGGTGGGGAGGCGCGAGAGTTAGTTGGGCGGGGGCGCTCAGGGCTATCACTACTCCTGGTTCACTGTGCTTCACTGCAGTTTGAGGATCTGGCACGGGAGGCTAGACAGCAGTTGCGGATGGCTCTCAGGTTGCCCCCGCCAGGGGTCGAAGGATTGGGGCAGCGGTGTTCCACCTCCGTCTGCTGGAGGGAGGACAGAGGACATGTTGGGGAATCTGCTTTGCAGAGTGGCTTAATGTGACAATACTTCCAGCACTTTGGGATAGGGTGAGGGGGAAGGAAGAGTAGACTTTCTCAACAATTCTTGAGTTGCCGTAGAGTTAGATGGACGCGAGCATAGCTTGGATAGAATCAGGTTCAACATTGATAACCCCCGAATAGACACGTTTTTCCATACCAGATTGACGGTTCGAGTTGAGAAACGGGGCTCCTGAGATGGCAACGTCCTTTGAGTTGAGTATTGAGCTGGAGAGGTAACTGAACAGGTCTTCATCCTCATGGGGAATATAGTTGATAGCAACAGAATGGATCACGAGTTTGACAGCTGTGGGTGCAAGCCTGAAGGCAACTCAAGGGATTGTACCGATTGGGTAGGACTGATTGAGTTTGGTGGTAAGGGCCACAAAGTATAGGGCATAGGATGCGGCTGGGACCGAGGCGTCTGTCACTATGACGGTAACTGAGCCTCTGTCATTGATGATGGCTTTTAGGGAGCGGGGGAGAGAGCAGTGTGCTTCACAGAGCATAGAGGCGGCCAGGTCGACTAGGTGAGCCTTTATGTCAGCGGCATCAGGGTGGGGTGCAGGGGAGGAGTGAGGCGCGAAAAACCTTCTTGTAGCGCTGTCATAGGGGGGAAGGGCTTTCAGGGGAGAGGCCTTCAGGTTGGCGTCCACGACTTTCGTTGCCCATGTCATAGCTGCAGGCCATTTCATTCCTCTGTTATTATTCTACTTGCAAGTCATATCTGCCCGGGCCACTTCATCAAACTTTCTGGTGCCACCCACAATTGCTACTTATGAGGGCATCGGACCCTTGGGGTCTTGTGGAGGAGCCCCTCTAGCCGAGGGGCCCAGAGGACAGCACACTCTAAAGGGGCGAGGGTGGGACGATTGAAGAGGTGGTGGTGACACCCCTTGGGCGGGGGGAATGTGTGCTACCCTATGTGACAGGTCACGCAGGCCAGACTGGATCTGGTTAGGTTGAGTAGAGTGGTCTGAACCATCAGGCAGGGTTTTGGGGAAAGGGCTTTGAGCTTGCTTGTCAGGAGGCGCCGCTCCTCCACTGCTTTGATGGTGGCAGCAATGGCCTGTGTCATGAAGCAGAGAAGGGGGAGGATGGTGCTTTCCGCCTGGGTGAAATCCCCTACCTCTCCAAGTGATGGGATGGGGCGCTGCACGGGATAGAGACCAGTGAGTTCACTAGTATTAAAGAGGAAGTGTCTGAGGTGGCCGTCTTCAGGCTTCCAGGGCGCCACAGATGAAGTAGCAGAGGGGAGAGCCTCCCTCGGAGTGAATAACTAGGCCGAACTAGACTGATCCCTGGTGGGGGTGCTCACGGATGCGAGGCCTAGGGGGATGCGAAAATGAGGGGGTGGGCAGGATCCTGCACTATTCAACAAGGTGATGTAAAATGCAGGGGCGGGAAAATAGAGGGCTCGGAGCGTGGGCTATCTCTTTGTCAGTTTTCTTTTTCTTTTTTTTTGTTTTTATATGATGTATTCATTGTTAAGGTATAAGAACTCGCATGCAGCGCTAGCTATAGTGTAAAGAAAACCTTGATCCCAAACAACCGCCCGCTGCCCCTCTTCATGGGTAAAATCAAACACCCCAAATCCCTCGGAAAAATCCCCCTCGCCTAGCACCTCAGACAATAATACCTCAGACAGGGAAGGAAACAATTCACAGAAACGGACAGGAGAGAGACCCAAACCCCTCCGGAGGCTCTCGTAAAACAAAAGAAAGGTTTGATTGGTGAAGGCCCGACACGGCCCGAGGGGGAGGATGTTTGATTGCCGTGACATGAGAAAACTGCTGGACTTGTGGGCTAACATTTGTAACCATAGCCAGAGGGTCGCGCAGGTGATTACATCGATAAATGGCGATGGACACCAGGCACGAGGTAGTGCAATACCACAACTGGGCGTAAATGAGGAGGGGTCTTACCATTATGGACTATGATGGGGCATTAAGGTGCTAGCTTGGGTAGCACTAAAGGTGCAAGCGGAGAGAACCAGGAGGCGCGAGAAGGAAGGATCCGAAATAGGCTAGCCACAACGGACAAACAGCCCATAGCAAGGGTTTTTGAGATACCGACGAGACCTAGGCGCGACCGAGATGTTAGTAACTGTGGTTTCCCCATCAGAGGTACAAACCGGGCAAGCCAAGACCTGCTTCAACCGAGAGTCTGGACAATGTAACGCCAACCGTGCATAAAGCGCGAAGGTTTCCGACCGAGCAAACACCAAGCGATGTGCAAAACCCGTGCTGGGTAAAGGGGAGAACTGCACTTCATGAGGGGGTGTCAACGACGAACGAGAATGAGCACCCCAATGACGGCAGGCTGAAGGGCCTCAGAAGAGGAGGGAAGGTTGCTTAATGTCAACTCCTAGGCAGTAGCCATGGTGGGAGAAGAGAGGTGGGTGAAGGCAAGTAATGATGACTTCTCGTGGTGTGGAGGTTTCAATTGCCGGAGGTGGAGAGGAGACGGTTCGTGGCCCTATTTCTTGGTCTTTTGTTTGTTTTTTTCTTTTTGTAATCAAGCGTTCATTGTTTTAGGTACAAAAAGACTCATGCAGCATGAGTTATTGAGAGAACAAAACCTATAAATCCAAAAGTCCAAGCGCACTCTTCACCTCTTCATAGGAAAGAATCAAACCCCCTGAGACCATAGGAAAAGCCCCCCTCACCTAGCACCTAAGATACTGATAGCCCAGACACGTAACGAAACAATTCATAGAAACGTACAGGAGAGCGACCCAAAACACTTCAGCAGGCTTTCGAAAACAAAAGAAGGTTTCACAAAAACCCCAGTAGGGCCCGGGGGGCAGGAATGTGAGACTGGGACATGAGAAAACCATGGAGCACGTGGGCCGAAAGCTAACAATCAACCTAGGGTTGTGCCGGTTAATTACATCGATCCAAGGCGTTGGCAACAGTCATGGAGACAGTGCAATCCCATGGCTGGGTGTAAGCGGGGAGTCCAGCGATCAGGGAGGGTGAAGAGGGAGTAGGGTGCCAGCTATTGTAGCAGTAACAGTGCAAGCGGACCCGACCGGGAGGTGGGGAGAGGAAGGATAGCGATCGAGCTAGCTACAACGCACAAAGAGGCCATACCAAGGGTTTTTGAGACAAGGACAAGACCGAGGCCGGACCGAGACGTTACGAACCGAAGCTATCCGCATGAAAGGTCCAAGCAGAGCCAGCGGAAGACTACTTGGACCGAGAATCCGAGACCGTAACGCCGACCATGAACAAAGCGTGAAGCTTTCCAACCATGCAAATGCGAAGCAAGGTGCAAAATGCGTGAGGGGTAAGGGGGGGAACTGAACTTCATGAGTGGGTGTCAACCATGAACTAGAACGAAAAACCCTGAGGTGGGGGGGCCCCCAGGCCCCAGCAGAACAGAGAAGGGGGCTTAACGTCAACTGCTAGGGAGTAGCCAACGTGGGAGAAGTGAGGGGGGTGGGGGAAAGTGAGAATGATTTCCCGTGGTGTTGAGATTTCAATCGCTGGAGGTGTAGGAGACATGGTTCGTGGGCTATCTCTTGGTCAGTTTTTTTCTTTTTTTTCTACTTTTTCTATTTTTTCTATTTTTCTATTTTTTCTATTTTTTATACTTTTTTCTATTTTTTCTATTTTTTTCTTTATTTTCTTTTTTTCTTTTTTTCTTTTTCTCTTTTTTTCTTTTTTTCTTTTTTTCTTTTTTTCTTTTTTTCTTTTTTTCTTTTTTTTCTTTTTTTTCTTTTTTTTCTCTTTGTTCCTCTTTTTTCTTTTTTTTCTTTTTTCTTTTTTCATAATCATGCCTTCCTTGTTTCTAGGTACAATAAGCCTCATGCAGCACAAGCTATGGGGAACACAAAACCAATAATACCAAAACCACCACCCACATCACCTCTTCATGGGCAAAATCAAACACCCCGAATCCATAAGACAAACGCCCCTCGCCTAGCACCTAAGATAATATACCCCCGGCACCTAACAAGAAAATTCATAGAGACGTACAGGAGAGAGACCCAAACCCTTCCGGAGGCTCCGCTATAACAAAAGAAACGACAGCATCCCTAAGTTGCCAAGGGCCCAGGGTGGGAGGATTGGATGATCGAGTAGTGAGAGAACACCACTGGACTTGTAGGCCGACATTGGTAACCGTAGTGGTCGCGCCAGTAATTACATCGATCCAGGGCGTTGGCGTCAGGAACGGAGATAGTGCAATACCACGACTGGGGGTAACCGAGGAGGAGTACGATGATTGGGGAGGGTAGAGAGCCAAGCGGAGCCACTGGGCAGAGGCGATGCCAGCCAACGAGGAGGAGAATTAGGGTGCCAGACAGTGAATAGCAGCAGGGTGCCAGCCAATGGGGAGCAGCTGGGTGCCACACAAGGAGAGGAAAGCAGCAGTAGGGTGCCAGTGGACAGCACTGGGAGGGGCAGGAGGAACGATCACGAGCAAGCTAGGCAAAACCGACCAACAGGCCATAGCAGGGGCGTTTGGGGCGATGACGAAACGTAGCAAGATGGCAATGTTACTAACCGAGGCTTTCCCCATCAGGGGTACAAGCCCCACAAGGTGGGACCTACTTCGACGGAGAGTCAGGACACCGTATTGCTGACTGTGAGCGAAGCGACAAGCTTTCCGAATGTGCAAAACCCAAGCGAGGAGCAATGGAAGTGCGGGGTGAGTGGGAGAACTGAACATCATCACCCGGAGCCAATGATGAATGAGAACGAGAACCACTAGCAGAGGGGCCGACAGGCAGCCGAGGATGGAAGGTCGCTTAACGTCAACTGGTAGGCAGTAGCCATTGTGGGAGAAGAGAGGTGGGTGGGGGAAAGTCACCATGATTTCCCTTGATGTTGAGATTTCAATCGCTGGAGGTGGTGGAGAGATGGTCGTGCCAATCTCTTGGTCATTTCCCGTCGTTTTCTTTTTTTTTTGTAATCATGCGTTCATTGTTTCCAGGTACAAATAGCCTCATGCAGCGCTAGCTGTGGAGAGAACAAAATATCTAAGGCACAAAACATGAACAAAACAACGTCACGGCACCGATAAATCTCGACTATCGCGAAGGTTTCTCCACCACCAGGCCACTGGCCACACAAGAAGGAAAGTACCAACTACCAACCCAGTCGTCTCGCAAGGAAAGCCTTTTTAAACAAACAATCGGAAAGAACCGCTCAGCAGCCTTACGCCTCAGCTAACGAAAAAACACGAAAAGCCTGGGGGGGTACCCTGGGGTGGGGGAGAGATGGCGGAGAGCAGGATGGAGGAGTGGTGGGGGGGAACATCTGCGGAGGGGAGCCTGTGGAGGTTACACTGATAAACGTAGAGAGACCATTGAGGAGGGGGAGAGAGGTCGAAAGGTGTTGCTGGTGACCGACACCAGCCACGCAGTGGATGAGGCCTGACCTGGCGTGTTGTCTAGAGGGAGGCGAGGATGGTGTGCTCGAAGGTTTCTGGTTCGAAGCGAGAGTGGTGGGAGAAGGTGTCGGCCTCCGGGGTCCGTCAGGTCGGATAGGTGGCCAAGTACCTCTTCCCTGCTCTTATCTCGTCGACACACCCAGCGATATACTTGCCTAGTCCCCTGAAGGGTCTTGGGTGCAAGGCTGGGGGGGGGGGTGTGGTACTACCCTGGTGTCGGGAAGAGGCAAGCCCATTCGTTGCGGAGAGCCTCCCTCATGCTCTTCTTTATAGCGGAGTATGTGTTGTTCATTAGGGACTGAGAAGAGACGGCCAGCGCCGGGGAGACGAGGTGGGAGTTCATCATAGGCATCTTAGACAGCCTGTGGGTGAAGGGTATGGTCCTGTGGACCACCGCATCCCCTGGGAGGTGGCTGCTCATAGGGGGGATTGGGCGTGGCGTTATCCAGCTCAGGCGAAGGGATACTGACTTGAGGCCCCTTGTCAGGTTCTTAGGGTGTCGGCTGTTGCAGAAAAGCAGTTCGTAGTCCATCTTTGGACCTTGTGCCAAAAGGGGTTGTGGCGGGCCAGGGTGCCCGCACTGGGTGTGAAATGGTCGGCCCTGTAGAGAAGGATGGGGGCGACTAGAGAAGTTGCCAGCCTGTTGAATAGGTATGGGGCAAGGCTTGCACCAGGGGGGCTAAGGCGTCTGATCAAGGCAAAGGCACGTTGAGCGAGGGCCAGAGGGTGTGTCAAGTGGGCGGAGGAATCAAGGGCAGGTGTGAACCAATACCCGAGCCATCGTACCGAGTCGCCGGGGTGGACGGGTCCTTCTTGATCTGGAGTGGGGGGCGGCACCTCGAGGAGTGCCTTTGGCTTTGGGTCCTGCAGTGTATGAGCTCTGTTTTGCGGACTGAAAAGGACATGACTAGGCGGAGGGCCTTGGCTTCCAGGGTCCCGAAGAGTTTCTGGAGGCGGCAGATGTTTCCTCAGTATGAAAGGGAGGCGACCGTGAGGGCGAAATCATCCAAGTATGAGATCATCAGACCCCAAGGAATCCTGAAATGCACAGGGGCCACGTTGAGTAGGAAGAGGAGGGGAGAGATCGGGGAGCCCTGAGGGGCGCCGACATTGACCCGGGCTGGGGTCCCTGTGGCCCCTTGGAAGACTAGAGTGCAGCTCCTGTCACGGAGGAAGGATGAGACCCAGGGGACCAGGTAGGGGGGGGTACCACTCTCCCTCAGGATGTGGGCTAGAGTGGTAATGTCGACGTTGTCGAACCCAGTTTTGAAATCCAAAAACAGGGACGAGACCTTGCGTTGCGGTGTCTGTAGGATTCTCACGTCATTGAAGAGGGTGAGGCACTCATGGCAACTGCTGAGCCAAGGTAGGGATCTACATTGCTTGGGGTTCAGCAGCCCCCTTGACCGCGCTCCTAGGAAGAGGTTGGACATAATTATCCATTCGAAGATCTTCGAGAATGTGCGGATGAGTACCATTATCCTGAACGAGCAAGGGGACTGGTAGTAGGACTTCCCTAGTTTATCGAGTACAACGCCATTCGATCCATGCAATGAGGCTGGGTGGTATCCCAGGCTGCCTAGTGGCGAGGGGATTAGGCGTATTATGGAGGGGTTGATCTTGTTGACCTGTTTGCAGGCGGAGTGGGGGATCACGTCTGGTCCAGGGGCCGAGGTGGGGGATCACGTGGAGAGGGCGGATGCCATCTCTTCTTTAGTAAGCGGGGGTGCCTTCTTGTAGGGCCTGAGCCTGGGTGGAGGGGTAAACGCTTCTTTCGGAGGGAAGAAATGGTCTAATAGGACCTTATTCATCAGCCGAGGGGTTTCTGCCCCCGGGAGCGAGGGAAAGCGGGGTCGTGTCTGTCCATAAGCGATCCGTTTGGCCGTCCACAGGTTCTGGGGGGTCGCTTCTAACAGGGAGGATGACCAATACTTGTTTTTGGCGGTCTTGATCACTTTCAAGTACCCCACTTTGGAGGTAGTAGCCATGTCCTGCAGGGCAATGGTGTTGTATTTCCTGGCCATTCTGGAAGCCTTATGAAACTGACGGCGGAGGAGGGGCAGGTGGGGGGACCACCAAGGCTTGGATTGGTGGGAAGGTCTGGAGACCTGCGCGTGTTGCTTCTGAAGGGCGGTGAGACGGTGGAGTGACACAGAAAGCCATTCATCTAGTTCTGGCGGTGATGTTAGGTGGTAGCTTCGGCGTGAGCTATTCTGACGGCTAGGACCTGGAATGTCTTGTATCGGAGAAATTGTTAAGAAGACACGAGTAATGTAGGCTAGATACAATAAAGGAACCTTGGTGTAGATGGTCAAAGTATTGGTAGCGATCAATAATAACTTTTATATTGATAAGATCTCTGCTCTGTGCTTGGTGTGTCCAATGGCAGCGAAGCTACTTCGATATTTACATTCCGCGTCTGAGCAATCGCAGTATACATGCTAACTCTTTATTAACCCCGTACTTCATTTGCAATTCTGCGAACCATTCCTAAGTGTGAACACTTGTAGACCCTGAAAACTCTCATCCACACCGTCTCGCTCCCATGGCCAACTTATGGGGATGCACTGCCCTTATTCCTGATGGTGTGGAGACCACGTCAGGTGTCAGACCATCCATTTGTCCGGTGACAGCCCTGATTATGAATTATCTTGCCCTGTGGTCAGCGGAGGTAGTCTAACTCGCTAGACAGAAGATGGACATTGATTGTTCTTTGGTTGGTTCTGTCTGGAATTCAGCATGCAACTGCATGTCCTATTCTGGTCTTCCGGCATTACACGACTTGTGCTCGGGATCGTACCTATGGGCTTTTTCCTTTGGTCTCTATCTTTTACCAACCTGTCCTTTGTGGATGCACCTGATCCACTTACTGGGCATATGCACTTCCTTCACATGCTACATGTCTTGGTAGGTACGCGGGGACTAACTTTCATGCAAAACGCCCCGTGACCTGCGACTCACTATTCCGCCTCTCTGTCTTCAAGTGTCTCGCCTTATGCGCCTTCCGCCTATTCACCTGCTGCCACCTGCGTAAGGCGCCTGGAGGTTTCCACGCATATATCCTGCGAACAGGATCCGGTCGGATGGACGGCCGTGACGTATCCCCTGTTATGAGATGTGTTCCAATGATAGTGATTTTTGGTGTTGGGACGCAACTATCCAGGCAGCCAGTGATTGTCCGCCGTCCCAACGCCGGCACTAGGGGGTGGTGTTATCTTTTTCCTTCGATGTTCGTGCCCGTTAAGGTAGGCTAACTTTGCCCTGGAAATCTTTACATTGAGTCCGTGCTTCTAATAGGGGAAGGGTACGGAGGTGCAGAGGGGGCCTGAAAGATCCTGATGATCGGGGAGAGGGGCTCCCAGTCTGTGTCGGCCCAATGGGGGCGCTGTGGGTTAGGGGTCAGTGTAGGCGGGGTGAGCTTGATGGTTATCGGTAAATGGTCGGAGCCGGTTAAAGGGAGGGAGGCTTCCCAGAGCCTTACCATTGGTAGGAGAAGGCGGTTGGCCAAGGCCAAGTCTATAACGGACGGACAGTCATTACCCACTCAGGAGAACCTACTATATTCCACAGGGGGGTTGATGAGGGCGAAAACGGCTTGTGCTACCTTTTCAAAACATGGAGTGGAAGCAACACTTTCTGGAGGTGGGAAGGAGCGTAGGGGGTCTGAAAGAGGATTATGTATGTTGAGGTGACCTACCACCAGGAGGGGAACACCCAAGTCAAGGAACTGGGTATTCGGGAGGACCGAGTGGACCCCGTGGTGGTGGGTGTTGGTGGTGTAGGCGTTGACTAACCCGAAAGAGCGGAAATTGGTGCCGAAGAGGGCCGGGTTGGAGGAGTCATCAAGGGCGAGGACGTTGTCCACCCCTTGGAACCTGTGCAGCACCCAAAAGCGGGAAAGCAAAGATCTGTGTACATAGGCCGCCATACGTGGCTTCCTACCGGGGGGAAAGAACAACTTGAAACCATTAAAGGAGGCAAGGTGAGCCTGGCTGACAGGTGGATCATGTAGGAGGACAAGCGAGGGGTATGTCGCCGCTTCTTTGAACGACTCAACCAAGGAAAGAAAAACATCCCGGCTGGCAAGGCAGTTATGTTAAATGATTGAAAGAAAAATAGGGGCAGGGGCCGGCCCCTTCCCTGGGGAGGAGGGTCGATTATTCATTTCCGGGATGAACCTGAAGGCTAGCAGGAGCAGGGGAAGGGCTTTGTTCCTCCAGGGGGAGAGGACCACCAAAGCCTTGAATAGTAGCGGAACGCGTGGGTCCTGCCGGAGCGGGTTGCCTGGGGGTTACGAGGTCTATCTCAGTGCAACCCTCCATGGCTGGGGGAGGGTGCCAGGCCGCCATCAACCGCCATATCCATGAGGTCTTGATGAGATTGTACTAGGGTGGTAGGTCAGGTGGGGATATCTGGGACAGGTCTAACCGGACATTCTGTGAATGTGGCAGTGTGGTCGTTACCGCAGTTGCAGCAATGGGGGGGACAGGTCGGGCAACAGGATCGGACTGGCTGATTGTTTCCGCCCCTGGGCCAGGTGGGATTCTGACATCTGTGAGCTGCGCGAGTATGGTGAAGCGCACAAATGGGGCACGTTGGGTGGGTGGTGGGGTATCGTTGATTGGTGTGTCCAGATCTCCAACACTTTCTACATTAGGTGGACTTGTTGGCCAAGAAGGCAAGTTTCACCTTGGGTTTCTGTGCAAGCATGACGGCCCCAGAGGTACTGGTCGAAATATGCTGGGGCTCGATGGTAACAACCACGGAACTGGCCTACTTGGTTTCCCGAGAATCTCGGCTAGGGTTAAGGTACCTGGTTCAGAGAACTGGAGTCGCTTTGTCATTGAGGATTGCTTGCTTGATATATGGGAATAGTTCCTCTTCATCTTGATGGAGGAAATGAAGTGGCTGGCCGTGATTGTCTAGTTGCATGGCAGTTGGGGCTAGTATCAGGGTGCACCAGGGGTTGTTGCCTACCGCGAACGATTGGTTGAGGGCCTTGGTGAGGGAGACAAAGTACGGGGTGTATGAGGCAGCGGGGGTGGCTTTGTCCATGGCAGTCAGGCAGCTTGCGCCAGGCAGGTTGATGGTGGCCCAGAAGCCGAGAGGCAGGAGCCAGTTGGATTCGCAAAGGTCGCGGGCAGCTATCTCAGGGAACCTTGTTGCAATGGCTTGGGTGTCTGGGTGGGGGGCAGGGGACTGGCAAGGGGCAAAAAAGCGTCGTTGGGCAGGAGGGAGGGAGGCAGGCCCCATTTTAACCGGAGCGCCCACCATACTCGCAACTTGCTGGGGCGAGGGCTGTTTGCCAACTTTGGGTTTGGCCTTGCCACCATAGCCTGAGCCAGAGGCAGCCTGAGCGTAGGAGGGAGAGGGGTTGTTTCTGGATGCCGGTGGCCGGGGGCAAAGGATGCAACCTCGTACGTGCACCTCCGGTATTCTCCGGCTTAATATGAGTGGGGGAACAACCTGGGGTACTTCCCGGGGTCCCGGAAGCCTTGCCAAGCTTGGTATCATAAAAGGGTATGAGATATTTAGGGTCCTCAGCCACTGCGGGCGTCGGTGTTGGGGGTGTTCGTGCCCTTTCCTTTCCTTTCGTAGAGGGGGCTGGGCCTGGGGCAGGGGGGGGAGGGTGCCCCTTGTGCGTGGGGGCGCTTGTCGGAGGGCAGGGGTAGGGGCTGCCACCTGGTGTGTGAGGTCGCGAATTGATGCCTCGAGATCGGCCACGGCCTGGGGAGTGTGTTGGTCATTTGTGAGGAGGAGGTTTGCGAGTTGCGAGGAGACATCGTGGAGCTCGTCGCTAATGGGCTCATTTTCTTGGAAGATAGTTGCGACTTTTGTGTTACCCCACTCAGCTCATGTGAGATGGTGACCAGGCCTTTAACAAGCTAGGCTAGGAGGGTGATGACTCTAGATTCCGAGGGGATGGTTCCGGACACCGTTTCTCCGCCGAAATCTGTGTCGTCTTGTGGGTTGTGGCGGAGGGTGTCCCTTGTCTGGGCAAGCTGATCCGCCATAAAGGCTAGGGGATAATCAATCGAGGGCGTACCTGACCTCGACGGGAGTGGGGAGCTGAGGGCCGACATCATGCCGAAGGCAGGGTTCCCTGGGGATAGCTGGTGGGGATCGGCCATGAGGGTGAGCGAGCAGGGAAAAGTGGGCCAGAGGTCTGTCCCGGAAGCAAAGCGGAGTAATGAGGGAACCGTAGGTAGAATATAGGGGGGGGGAAGGAGTGTGCCAGAAGCTTGTAGCTATCTCTTGGTCATTTCTTTCATTTTTCATTTTTTGTAATCATGCGTTCATTGTTTCTAGGTACAAAAAGCCTCATGCAATGCGAGCTGTGCAGAGAACCAAACGTATACAGAGGTACAGCGCCTAAGTGTTGTATATTACACTAGCAGGGGGGCAATTGGCTAGAAGGGGAGGAGCAATGAATGGGGCATAGTGGCATAGGGGAGTTGTGGCAATCAAATCTGAACGGAAGTGTCAACGCTAGTCTGAACGGTAGTCTGAACGGAGGCAATATCAAAATGGATTTGGAAGTAACGGGCATGTATCTAATATTTTGTAAAAAGCCCATTTGCATCAATAGCTGCTTGACATCTAGCTGGTATGCTTTCTACCTGCTCTCTAAATTCATATGGTCCAACCTTTGCCCAAGATTCCTTCACTGCCTCTCTTCATCTATCATAGCTCATATTTTCTGGAAAATTATCTTATAGATATTTTTTCATAATATACCATATCCTCTCAATTGGATTCAAGTCTGGAGAGAAAGCAGGCCACTGAATAACCTTAATGCCTCTTTCTCTTAGCTCAGTGCTTGTGTCTCCAGCTGCATGTCCAGGTGCACCATCCTGCATCAGCTTTAAAAATACCCCATTCCTTCTACATAATTCAAGATAACCATGGATAATAGGTACTGTATGTGCACAATAGCTCTCCGAATTTATTGGACCCCAATCCTTCTCCCAAAAACTTCCAGGACCTTGAATATTCCTATTAAAACAGCCCCAAAACATCCATCACTTTCTTCCTTTGATGCTTCTCCACAATACAGGTAGGATCCCACTCCTGACCAGCCCTCCTAGTCACCCACGTTCTGGTATGCCTTCCACCAGTAATCCATGTTTCATCTGTCCACAGGATTGAGTTCCACTGCTCTTGTGTCCAATCAACATGTTGCCGAACCCACTCAAGTCTTATTACTTGATTGCGTTTGGTAATGGGTGGTTTTCTCATCGCTAGTCGCTGGTGAAAGCCCTGCTTTATTAGGGCTGCGCGAACCGCTTTCTTCCCAACTCCGAAATTCAACTCTATCGAGCTTTGGTTAGCTATCCACTATTGTTTCAACCTTAAAGGTGTTTTCTTTTTCTTTTTTTCTTACCTTTGGCTAGTGGCTGAAAAGGAAGTCACCTATTGCGCGATGACATGCACACATACTCAATAAGATGTTCGATTTGTGCCTGAGTTAAGACTGGAGGACGGCCGGGCTTCATGGTAGGAGTTGCCGGGGAGGTACACGCATATTGAACGTGGTGCCACGAAACGCTGTCATTTCTTGAATTTGCGCATATTTCCAACCGATTGACCAAGGTCGCTCACAATCTCGGCGCTGATCTCGAGTCAACTCGGATTTCTTCAAGGAGGCATCTTGTCAATCTGGACATGAAGAAGAAAACGTCTACAAAAGGTTTTCTACTTCGCTTGTGAACTTCCAAGCCGCTATCCCCAATTTGCTCCCCGCTATCCCACATTTACTTCCCCGCCCCTGCTAGTTTACCACTCCCTTGCTAGCGAAATATTCAACACTTAGGCGCTGTACCTCCATAATGGCAAAACCACCGCCCACTTCACCTCTTCATAGGAAAAATCAAACACACCAAATCCATAGGAAAAATCTCCCCCAGCTAGCACCTAAGATAAAATACCCCAGACACGTAAGTAGCCAATTCATAGAGACGTACAGGAGAGAGACCCAAACCCTTCCGCAGGCTCCCGTAAAACAAAAGAAACGACAGCCTCACTAAAGCCCTGCCAGGGCCCTGGGGAGAGGATAGCATGATCGTGTAGTAGGGGGAAACCTCTTGACTTGTGGGCCGACATTCGTAACCGTTGTAATCGCCGCAGCAGTCATTACATCGATTCAAGGCATTGGCATCAGGCACCGAGGTAGTGCAATACCACGTCTGGGCGTAACCGAGGAGGTGTACGACGATCGCGGGGATAGAGGAGCAGTAAGGTGCCAGGATGTCGGGTAGTACTACCAAATTTCACAAGTATCCGGATGCCTTGGCGCCAAGCCATTTTTGCCCAAAGTGAGAATGCGCTGGGGATGATAATATTGAAACCATTAACTACTATCCATGTAATTTATTCCCTCCGTTATGGCTAATACATTGAGCTAGAAAACTAGGTAGCTTAGATACTTCCCTGTTAATTTCCTCTATCGTGATCCTTTCCCATTCTTGCTTTAAAATCAATTTCATTTCCCCAGCTGTAGTCACCCTTTCAACACCTCTCCGGGTTTGGATCCTAGACTTCCGTATGTTCCACAAGGGCTCTATTGGGATTAAATCAGGTGAATTAGGTGGCCAATCAACCTTATTAATCGCCTCCTTGGTTCTCTCATAGTTGGTGAAGTCCGAATCATGTGCCGGAGCTTTGTCTTCCATTAAGAGAAAGTCTGGGCGGACCAACTTTCGTGCATGGCATGCGGGCCACAATAGCGGATGAGCAAGATCAGTCACATACCGCCATGAGACTATACCCTTTGAATCCCCCATCTTTGGCTTCTTAATCTTATACTTCTTACCTCTCCATGACTGAGTTGTTTTTGTCTTAACACCAGTAAGAGAAGCAAGAAGGCGGGCTTCACGAGCATCGGCCAATTCCCCTCTCTGTATTTCCTTCAACTCCTCAGATGCTCGCCATGCAGTATTTAGACGAAACTCCTCTTCCCCACAGTTCTCATTATAGCTCAGGATCTTGCTCGCAGCAGTCACCCTTTCCTCCTCAGTCTCACTCTCCCAAACCCAGAATGGGCCTTTCCATCCATAGGATATCATTCTCCAGCACATAATCGAAGTACCTTGCCTTTTCTTTGCCCCTATACAGTCATCGGCCCACCGCTCGCTCTTTTCCCTCCAAATCAAACATGGCCCATAGAGGCCTCCGATCTCGATCGACACCTCATCTGTAAATGCGTAATTGGCCCACGGTTCTGTGGGCCGCCATCCTGCCCGTTGTTCACAGTATTCCTTGTATATAGTTAGTATTACTTGTCACTCTTATTTTAGTAAAACTGGAATAGAAGATAAATGTGCTAGGACATTGGAATTTCCCTTCTCAGCTATGGGAGGAGAAAACACCACAAACTCAGCCCTCATTTGACAAGGAATATGGAAGGCTCCTTACGCGGAAAGGCAACTCCAACGTTCTAGTATATTTTTCTTCCAAGTCTAGTTGAGGTTTTATGGTACTGGAGTTGATGACTTACCAACAGCTGCTTTTGATTTTCCTTATTCAAAATAAATTTGAATACTTCTGGGTATGCACCAATTCCCCGCTCCTGCAAGGCCCGAAAAACTGTTGTCTCGCTTACATGTGATATGCCAGCCTCACGGCAAATATCACACAAGGTCATTCTCGGTGTGACAAAGTCCTTCTTCACAAGCTTGACAAGCTTATCCTTATCAGCTTCACTCAAAGAAGGCGGGTGGCCACTCCGAGGATCAGAATCCAAAACCGAAGCAGAAATTAACTCAATTAAGCTGAATTCCTTGTCCGATATGTGGGCCCCCGAGTACTCAAGAATACATGTCGGGGCAGGAGTGCTTGTAGGTGGGAGAACTCTAAGCACTCGTGTCAGAGGTATTGTAGTCGGAACTGCAGTAGCTGAAGGAGCAGCTGACAGAGAAGCTGGAAGACCGGTGGGAGGAAGAGTGGTAGGTGCCAATTGCACAGTGGTGACAGGCTGAGCAAGCCGGGAACTTCTTGCATTTGGTAAAGCATGCCGTCAGATATCAGAGGCAGTGGAAGTAGAAACACCAGTGATATCTTCAATTTTGTTAAATGTCATCGGAATATCCAGACACCTTAAGATGACTATGGCTGCCCGGCGGTGGGGGGTGATTTCCTTTCCCATCTGATTATTAGTATAGGCTCCAGGGACTAATAAAGTAGCATTCTGAATATTTTTTTACCTTTCTTAACCATAGTGCGCACCATCCTGGAACCTTTTTCACTGTTGTACTAGTATAACAAATAGAGGTGATGTTGTGGGATATGAGGAACTTGAATTGTGTGGATACACGAAACCTCAACCTGGCCTCTTGGGCATATCTTGGCACCGGACAAAAATATCTTGGCGCCAAGGCATCCGGATACTTGTGAAATTTGGTAGTACAGTGCCAGCGGGTGGAACTGGGAGGTGGGTGAAGGAAGGATCATCAGCAGGCTAGCTACAGCCGACAAATAAGCCATAACAAGGGCGTTTGGAACGACGACGAAACCGAGCGGGACCGAGATGTTACTAACCAAAGCTTTCCCGACAAGAGGAACAAGCCCAGCAAGCCTAGGCCTACTTTGACCGTGAGTCCGACACCACAATGCCAGCACTGAACCAAGCGAGAAGCTTTCCGTCCTTGCAAAATGCCAAGCAAGGTGCAAAACATGTGCGGGGTACGGGAGAGAACCGAACTTCATGAGCAGGAGTCAATGACGAACAGGAACAAGAACCCCAAGGAGGGGAGGCCAACAGGCCTCAGAAGAGGATGCAAGGTGGCTTAACGTCAACCCCTAGGCAGCAGCCATTGTGGGAGAAGAGAGGTGGGTGGGGGAAAGTTACGATGATTTCCCGTGGTGTTGAGATTTCGCCAGAGGTGCAGGAGAGACAGTTCATGGCCATCTCTTGGTCAGACCCAAGCTCCTTACATATGCATCTTCCTACAACCCTAACCCTAGTGACTCATCACCTTGTCTTACATAGCCTCTATGACTCATAGTGAGTCATAGCGTGAACTCCATCTGTTTGAAACACGTCAGTCAGCTGTGCAACATCCTTCAACCAATCAAAAACCCCATAAACCAAGTCTGGTGCTCCAATGAGTCACACGCGTAAAACTCTTGACTTGTGATCTGAGTTATGTGCTAAATCATTCCATCGTAGGACGTTACAATCACCCGTCATGGAACCTTCCACCAATCATAATTTAACGATAACTAGCATGTGGGCCGTCATGTGAAAACCATAGGTCAAGTGACGTCATAGTGTAAAACCAGCATATCTTATGACTAATAAGTATTAGTCATGTGAAATCTGCCTTGCTTAGTCATGATTTGTGACTGATGCTTCAAGATACAAGATGTTATTGGAGTTTAGGTATCTGGTGTAGGAGAAGGTATCAGGGACTATTCGTAATGTCAATTTCCAGGCAAGCAACGGGTACGTGTAGAAAAAGTGACTGGTGGTTGAAATCAGCGTCCATACTAGAGGTGGCCCATTCTGCTAGTTCCAAGAGACTATTAAGGCTATTCAAGTACATGTTAAAGACCTACAGGATATTGGTGGTATTAGGACTCTTCTCCAATCAGACCACCCGCTCTCTGCCTCATGCAGTATGCTACAGGTTCTCGGCCATCTATCCCTACTTAATCCTACTACTCCCAAGATATTGTCAGATTCTTCACACCAACCTGGTATCACATAGCTACTTGTTGATTTTTGCTAACATCTGCATTTGCGATTAGTTTAGTTGACAGACAATGGAAAAAAGAACCCCTGTATTTGCCAACCCCATGAATCTCTCTAATACACCGGGCCCACAAGCAAGTAATACCCACTGCATGACTCATAGGACAAAATGGAATTCTTTCAATCCACACTCCTTGCCTGGCTTCAACATTTATGCTGCCTGAATGTGCACACATACTCTTCTTTCTCCGCTTCCTTTAAAAATAAGCTCGCTCCTGTCTGCGATATTTGTGCTGTTGTAATTTATCTGACGCCTGCACTTCTCCTGCTTCCTTTGGCAAATCTCGTCCAGTCAGTCCCCGATTTTTGTGCTGGCCAAACGTACTCCACCCCTTCTATTCTCCCACCTCTTTAAATAATCCGTTGGTACGGTGAATAGCTCTTACCCACTCGGTATGTCGAACAGATTTGGTTATACATTCTGTTAAGTGGTAGCTTGGGCGTGAGGTATTCCGACAGCTAGGACCTGGATCGTAATTATATCGGAGAACTCGTTAAGAAGACACGAGTAATGTAGGCTAGATAAAATATTCACTTCGGTGTAGATAGTCGAAGTATTGGTAACGATATAAAAGTGTAGATAACTTATTATATTGATAAGATCTCTTCTCCGTGCTTGTTGTTCTTAATAGCAGCGAAGATGCTTCGATATTTATATTCCGCGTCTGAGCAATCGCGGTATACATGCTAACTCTATACTAAATAAGTACCTTGCCCGCAACTCTGCAAACTTCACCTGAGTGCGAACACTCGTAGACCCTGAAAACTCTCTACCACACCTTTTGCTCCCATGATCAACTTATCGGTCTGCGCTGTCATTATTCCTGATGGTGTGAAAAGCACGTCAGGTGTCAGCTCATCCGGTTATCCGTTGACAACAATGGTTACGAATTATCTTGCCCCCGTGCTTACCGAGGGTAGTCTAACTCGATGGACCGAAGATGGCCATTCTTCGTTGGTTGGTTCCCTCGAGAATTTGACACCCAACTGCATGTTGTATTGTGGTCTTCCGGCATTACACGACTTGTCCTCTGGATCGTACCTATGGGCTTCTTCCCTCGGACTCCATCTTTTTACCAACTTGTCCTTTGTGGATGCACCCGATCCACTTCCTGGGCATAGTTTCCTCCTTCATACTCTACACGTCTTAGTAGGTAAGAGGGGACTCACTTTCGTGCGAAATGTCCGATTACTTTCGACCCACTCTTCCGACCATCTGTCTTCAAGCGTCTGTAACCTTATGCGCCGTGGTCCGATTTACCTGCTTCCACTTGCATAAGATGCCCGAAGGTTCCCCCTCATATATCCTGCGAACAGGATCCGGTAGGACGGACGGCCGCGACGTATACGGGTTATAAGATGTGTCCCATTGATAGTGGTCTTTGGTGTTGGGACGCAACTACCCAGGCGGCCAGTGATGACGCGCCGTCCCAACTCCAGGGCTGGAGGGGGGTGTTATCTTTTTCGTTCGAAGTTCGTATGCGCCAAGGCAGGGTAACTTTGCCCTGTGAATCCTTACGGGGAGTCCGTGCGCCTAACACATTCGCTGCGTGTTTGGTCAAACTAAAAGTCATGCTATCCATGGGCTTCAGCCTGTCCAAAATCCTGTTCTCAAAAACATTCTTGAAAAATATTTCAAAATCCCATGGTTCCTTACATCCGGTTGTTGGTGCTGCTAGAATCATAGCAGAGAAGGTTTTTCTTATCCTTGCCCTGTCTTCACGTGCCTGATATATGGATATGGTCACCTATAGGTTACTAACCAAAGGCTTCATGAGCTTAGCCTCTTTTTTAAGATCCATCAGTCGTTACGCCACATGGTTAATGTCAGTGGTAGTCATGATACCTTCAATGAGAACATGTTCCTCGGTACGTTGGCTAATATGTGAGATGTCTTCCAATAATTTGTTGTTTGACTCTTTGTCCACTGTTTTTGGAGTCTCTCTCGCAGTAATGCATACAAACCGTAACAATCCTATAGTTCTGGTATTATCTTGAGACAGGTAATGACCTTACCTACTGATATCTTGAGTCTTCTTCCTATCTCTTCAGATTGGACAGAGATTTCTTGTATTCTTGGAATCTCATTATCTCCTCAGATATTACGGGACTGTCATCCCGTCACATAGAAGTATCTTAATAGTCCTATATTATCGACGCCCATCTTTAGACTGTCACACCAGGCTTAGGAGTCGTGAGTTGGTTTGTAGTGTTTCAGTAGAATTCAATAGTATAAAGATAAAGAGAATCGCATTGCAACTTCTTAGTATAGAAAAGTACTTAGATGGTGGCATGAAGATCTTGTGTCTTGGTCAGAACCAAGCTCCTTATAGCGGCATCTTCCCACAACCCTAACCCTGGTGACTCATCACCTTGTGTAACATAACCTCTATGGCTCATAGTGAGTCATGGCATGAAATCCATTAGCCGACTCCTCCAAGGCAACTGCGCAACATTTTAACCAATCAAAACACATAAACCAAATCCTGTGCTCGAATGAGTCACCTGCGTGGAACCCATGACTCATAATCTGACTCATGTGCGAAAGTCCTTACATCATTTGATGTCACAATCGTGAGTCATGAAGCCCTCAACCAATTATAATATAACGATGAGTGGTAAGTGCAGTGTCTTACATGTACTGTACGTCAATCTCTCGATGTTGGATCTGATGATCTGATTGAGTGAGGCTCAAATAGCCGATGAGCGGGTATGCAAAAATTTTCCCACTAAGTATGAGATAGCTCAGCAGCCCAC
>Ga0307517_10000885_pt1 | contig 50906 bp, 26 predicted proteins | sample 23_EM_MG_FD_194515 | JGI IMG/M metagenome (GOLD analysis project Ga0307517, IMG submission 194515) | Populus trichocarpa ectomycorrhiza microbial communities from riparian zone in the Pacific Northwest, United States - 23_EM | ecosystem: Host-associated > Plants > Roots > Unclassified | place... | reverse complement strand
CTAAAAGAAAACCTTGGTCACCAGGTTTAAATTCATTGATCTTAGAGGTAGAAAAATATTTTTACTGTATAAAAATAATATAAAAAGACAATAATATCTATATTTAATTTTTTAATGACCAATAAATCAGTGTAAAAGTCTTCACTGTTCATGTATGCTAAAATACTATGTATATTCTTATTAATGTCTCGTATGAATATTTGAATGTGATATTGGATGTCTTGGATTTAATTAATAAATGGTTGATACGGTAATGATCCAAGATGATTGAATTGTGGTTTGTAATTTGTATAAAAGTGTTGATTTGATAAGTTGATAAATTTGAGATGTTTTATTTATAGAGAAAATTTCTCTGAAATTTCTATAGAGTACATAAAAAAAATTTCCTAGTAATTCTGAAATTTAAGCACGTGTTTTGTTCCAGAAAATTAAAGCGTTACAAAGATCCATGCAAAAGGATAAGGATTTGATATAAAAACAGGTATAAAAAAAATTAGGATGTGCATTGAGCCCGACCGCGAGGCCTGAGGCCACGGTGTGCTAGGCGTGTGCCTAGCGCTTGGACTTGGATATTACACTTAAGCCCATGAGATGCTGAGAATGCCTTGTGCCTGGGATCAAGCACAACACCCAAGTCCACAGGGGTGTTAGTCACGTGCTCAACACCTGGGCTTGGATGTGCTGCCCGGTCCCATGAAAAGCTAGATGTGCACCCAGCGACTTGGCTTAGGTGTTATGTTGGAGTCCGAAGTATTGGTGTGTGCCTAAAACATGTGCTGTTATTAAAACAGACTTGTACCAACTAAAAATATTTTTTTTGAAATATTAATAAATCCTGTATATCATATACGTATTTTAAAGTCAAGAACATCAGTTTTATTAAAAAAACACATCGAATAAATATATAGATGGATGGTTAAATCAATCGATATGTAAGGCAAAAGATGAAAGCAAGATGGAAACCTAAAAAGGAAGGCTGGAGCCATAAATGGAAAGCCTCGTGGAGGCGAGGCATGGCATGGCATGGGGCATCCACTTGAATCTGGGAGGGACCTACTAGATTCTTGCCTCACTCACCAAACTCAGGAGGAGGAGGAGGAGGAGGAGGAGGAGCCGAGAATCATTTCACAGTCAAGTCCATACCCACTGAAAACCTCCACGTGTCTATTAAAACATATGGGTAATTCGTTATAAGATCCGACCCAACCTTTTCGCTTTCAATAAAAGAAAAAAAAAAGGAGTAAAATGTAAAGATAAAAACTCTAACGAGGTCCCGGATTCTTCTTTTTTTTTTCAAAAAAAACTAGGGAGTACAAAAAAGGATAAGAAGACCTGCTACTTGCAGAGCCAAGTCCCTCTCGCTCTCTAACAAATCCAACTCCCTTCATCGTCTTCTTCGTTTTCCTGCTCTCAGATAATTAGGGTTTCGGTTTTCCAAAGACTAAAAAAATTCTCTACTCGGTCTGGTACGCTTTCTTTGCACTCTCCCCTTCTATTTTAATTTTCTATTTATTTTGTTTATGTTAACTGTGTGGTAACTGTGCAATGCTAAAGAAAATGAGAAAGAAAAGAATGTTCAGATTTTTTTTGCCGGTCATTCATGTCGAACTTACACGAATTTGCTAGTATTTCACTTGATTAAGGCTGAGTAACCTAGTGCAATTTTTTTTTCCTTTTCCTTTTTTTTTTGTGTTTTTTTTCCTGGATACCAGACGGAAGCCTAGGTTTATTTTTAACATTACTGACTCGGAGGTTTTTTTTAAAAAATTTATGCTGCTTTTTTTTTTTTTAATTTCTTGTGTAATGTTTTCAGTGGTTTCACCCTAGTTGGGTTCTTTTTTGTTGTGGGTGTCACAGTGAAACCCTGATTTGGCGCTGAAAAGCTCGAAATTAGGGTTCTTTTTGAACGTTTTAAGAATGGTTGGTGAAGAGGGAATGGGCAATGGTGAGGGTACAGAAGAAATAGTTCAGCCCTTAAAGATTGAAGCAATGGACAATGGGTTTGGAAATGACGGTGTTGAAGCAAGCTCTGGCAGCAGTGAAGGTTTTCGAACTTACAAGAGACGCAGGAACACGAGGTCAAGTTTGGATGGGAAAGGTCAACAGGATGGGAAATCTTTTATGGAAGCTGCTAGTAGATTGGCAGACCAGGTAACTCACAAACACAGGCCGTCCGTGCCAATTTTTCCTTATGCAATCTCATCTTGTATTGACTTGTTGGAAATTACTCTTATTGAGTATGATTTTGTAGAGAAGATACTTGCACTGGAAGTGTTTGTGTTGTGCATTTTATTCTTGTTCTTTGCTCTAGCTAAGATGTGGTTTCTTGCAGACCATAAAGAATGATTCACAGGACCATCTTCGTGAGAATCATGCTTCTTTGAATCATTCAAGTGACGTTTCACAGAGGCAGTGGAGAAAATTTGTCCTTGACTACATGTATCAATCATCAAGTAATGATGAACATGGCATACAGAGGTGCATCAGGGATGCACTTATGATGGCAGTTAAGATCTATGCAGCTATTAAATTGAATGTGCTAAATAAATATAAGATTCATTTCTCATTCATGTTTTTTGACTAGTTAACATTTTTTTTGTCTCTAAATTTTTTTGTCGCAGGAATCTGGTAACTGTAATGCAGATTGGCATAAGTCACCTTCAATGGGGCGGATGGCTAATGGAACTCACAGCACAGCTAAAGGGCATGTAGGTGTCATTTCAAATGGAACTTTGGAAGAATCACAGCATCACAGTGTAACTGACTTGTGCCAGCATGCTTTCCTTAACACCTTACTGTCAGAAAAGTTCACCTCTCTTTGTAAGCTACTGTTTGAAAATTTCAAAGGAATGACGACTGACAGCATTCTTAGCCTGAATTTCATAGACAAAAGGATGAAAGAGGGAGCTTATGACCGTTTGCCTGTGCTTTTCTGTGAGGATATTGAGCAGGTAATTTATTACAATCCTTCTCTACATTGTTTGATATTGTCAATTACAAAGATTTTGCTGAAATCATTGTTGAGTTAGATTTAGGATTGAATGTCTGGTTTTTCCTGGTATCACCTTGCTTATGTGCCACTAATGCGATTACAAAAGCCAAGGGATACATCTTCCACTTTAGACAAGGTTTTAGCACCCCCCCGCCCCTGCACGTTGTGTAACCAGCCATTAAATGCAAAAGGGATATACACATTTGTTTTATATGAAAGTTGAAAGGAAAGATACAATGTTTAAGACATCATGCACCAATGAAAGTAAGTATTTGTTTGATGTTGTGGTCCTTTATGAAGAGTTATACTTTTAAAGTTTCATTTTATCACCACAATGTTTACACGATCTTATCTCTTAGATGCAATTGTTTAAATGAATTCCTGCGACACTTGTGCAACCTCTACCCTCTCTGGTAGTTAACAAACTTTTGAGCGATTCACTTCTGCATGTCACATATTTTGGGGGATCTCTTAGGACTTGAAAACTATAATGCCTTCATCTTTATTACTTATACTTTGATAAGTTAGATTTTTCACATCTCTTACTGTTAATATAGAACATGTAAGTGACTATATTAACAATAACTTTTTCCTGTGATTTATACCGTGATCATAGCTTGTTCATTTTAATTGGCTAACTACTACATGTTCATGTCACTGGTCCTGTTCATTGTAATGTCATTCAGCATGTATGATTTTGTTTCTGTTTACCAGTTCTCAGAAGAAAATGCAATTTCTTTTTGTTGTGCCATTCATTTAAACTGAACAACATTTTCAGTTCTGGAGAAAACTTCAAGGTTTTGGTGCTGAATTAATCTCTCTCGCAAAGAGCCTATCAAACATATCAAAGACTTGCTATAATGAACAGGTAAGCCAGCCAACGTGTAGATACTCTTCTGGCAGACTAAGAACTTGAGTTCTGTGCTAAATGCAGCATTTGCTTCATTTTTCAATTTACCATTGTTTCTTAATGCCCTTTTATGGTTTTCTTTTCATTAAACCTGAAACGTTTACTTGTGCTTTCCAGGTGGGAGGATTAGTAGACTGTACATTTGAAGATAAAAAGCATGAGGTAATTTTTGTGAAACATGGCAGTACAATTAGTTTTGTTATGCTGGCATTAGAAATATATACCACTGAATTGCAGTAGCAAGCCAAGTGCATGTTCACTGTAATACTTTTAAGTTATAGTTGGTTTTGATTCCTATTTAAACCTTTGTGCTGCAATACAATTCTGTACCCAGGATTCCAATTCTCATGGTAAGCCAGAGCAAACAGATGCTTGTTATGTCTACAGAGTCTGCAGTTGCAGGCGTTGTGGGGAGAAGGCAGATGGGAGGGATTGTTTAGTTTGTGATTCATGTGAGCAAATGTACCATGTCTCTTGTATTGTGCCAGCTGTCAGAGAGATTCCCCCCAAAAGCTGGTACTGTCACAACTGCACGACAAGTGGAATGGGATCCCCTCATAAGAATTGTGTAGCATGTGAGAGATTGAGTTGCTGCAGGATCCAAAATAATCAAGCTGATGATGAAATTGGTTTATCAACTCAAGAACCATTCAATGATTTTGAAGAGGCATCAAATTTTAGCGCGAATAATGAGGTCAAACTTTCATCAGAAGGGACTGGAAACGTGTGCACCTGTAAAATCTGTGGAAGTCCAGTGGGTAATGGAGAGAAGATAAAGATTTGTGATCACTCTGAATGCCCTGGCAAGTACTACCATGTGAGATGCTTGACAACGAGGCAGATAGATTCATGTGGTCATCGTTGGTATTGCCCTTCTTGTTTATGCAGAGTTTGCATCACTGATAGAGATGATGATAAGATTGTTTTATGTGATGGCTGTGACCATGCATACCACCTTTATTGCATGATTCCACCACGCATTTCTGTACCAAAAGGGAAATGGTTTTGCAGACAGTGTGATGTGAAAATACAGCGATTACGCAGGGTACGGAGGGCATATGAGAAATCTGAAAGTCATCGGAAAAAGAATGATGAGGGGGTTAAAAAGGAATCTGAAAACCTCAAGAAACTTTACGAGGAGGGTGGAGAAGAATCAGATAAAGGTAGAGGAATGGACATGCTTATAACTGCAGCACTAAATTGTGAAGTTGGCTGCCAATCGAATGAAGAGTTGAAAAGCATGTAACATTTTCAGGAGATTACAAGATAAAAGTCTTGAGTTTTTGATCATATATCATACTGATTTTGTATGCGTAACTGATGCCAAGAATCTTGACTATGCCGCTTTACAGGGGATGAATATTTCATTAGGTTGTAAACTCGTAGGTTTTGCTGACTTGGATACACGACTCCTGGCAGGCTCATGATCTGTAGGCTTGTATATTTACTGGTTTGCAACTAGCAAATACATGACATGGAGTGACGAGGATCAGGGAATCATAAGATATGTGTTGGAGATGATGTTTTTAACAGTGGACGGCCATCATTCTGTTCTTTTTGTACTAAATACGGTTCATTCTTTGTAAGGGGAAAGCTAATTCTGACAGTAATGTCGTGAAATTAGAAACTGTTCCCAAATTTCAAACAACCTGTACTTTTTAATGACAGGGAACATTTTCTTCTGTACTTGAAGAAGTTCCAACTTTTCAACCCCCCCCCGGCCCAACTAATGCAGGTCTTTAGCTGGTGAACCTTGATGGTTCTCTCATTCCCTGGAGGTGTAGTCTTTTGGCCAGCTGCATTTATCAAGGGAACGGAGAGTGATTTGAAATGAGTACCCTAGTTGATGAGAGTGCCAGTGGTGATTTGAAGTTAAAAGCAGGAATGTCTGCATACTTACTGCATTTCAACATGGCAGTTCTGGAGTGCTGTGGTGCGCAGTTGATTTGAAGACTCGCATGGTGCACACCGTTTTCGTAATTAAACCTTCTTCATGATGTTTACAGATGGTTTAATACAAGGCGTTTAGTGAATTTGTGATTTTTTTTTTCTACAATTTGTTTTTAAAGTGTTTTTTAAATTGTTTTTTGCTTAAAAAAATTGTGTGAAGTCAAGAATAAAAAAATATCATTTAATATATTTTTAATTAAAAAAATAATTTTAAAAAATACCCTACACTGTAATATAAACACACACTTTGTAATCTATGCCTGACATTGTGATGTCTGTGCTGCTGCAGAACTGATTTCTGATTTGGGCTGATGATATCCTTGCTGCTGTCAAGCTTGTCTAGTGAGCAAAATATCACATTAAAAAGTATGGTGCTCTGATTAAATACCGGTGGGTTTTTTAAACAATCTACGCCCAATCATAAGTCCTAACTGTAAACTTTGGCAGGAATTTTCTCAATCTCGAATGAAATAACAAAGTACAATTAAGTTAGCTTTTATTGGTATTTAACATTGCCATTCGACTCCCTCTTATTTGAGCCTAGAGTCACCGTGACTTGAACCACCGGGAGCAAGAGCAACCGAGAGGGGAAAGAAACAATAACGAGAAGAAACAAAAATGGAAAATTGCTAAGGTGAATTCATGGCTGTGCTTTCTGAAACTCCATAACCCAATTGTTGTAAGCACAACAGATAACCTGAGAAACCAGATTTCTTTGCTAAGGCTTAGTAGTCCTTTTATGTCCTCTCTTAACCTCCAGGATTTCGAGCTAACATCAGCAAATCTTGCTCAATGACAATGTGTGAAGAAGCAATGTTCTCTGGTGCAACGGGAAGAACTGATTCCACAATGATCACCTTACCATCTCTTGGAAGAGCTTCCCAGCAGTTCTTGATAAGTTTCAAGCAACGCTCATCGCTCCAATCAACAGTTCCACAATGATCACCTTACCATCTCCTGGGGTGACTAAATTATTTTCTATGAAGTTCAGACTAGTCTTCTGATTTCACTAATTTTTCTTTTTCTCACATCTTGACAATGAACTTCAATTAGCAGTTTTGGTTCTGACATCAACTAACTAAAGAAAACAGAGATTTCAAATCAAGGAGGCTTTACCTTCAAGAAAACAGCATCTCCCTTTGGCACACTCGCAAACAATACCTCCCCCCAACATGCTCCACGCCTAAGACGTAAAATGCCTTGTAGTAAGTTAAAGGTTCTGATGCTCGTGTATGAGTAATCAAAGTGATAAAACACCGTTCATCATTTCAGAAGCAGGAAGGAAAAGAGAAAAACAGGACAACAGTGGACCACTTTGTTGTTTAGCCACAGTTCTTTACGGAGCAAATTACATCAAAATACAGACGGGATAGAGTCTTGCGTGTACAATAATGCTATAAAAACAAAAGAAGGCAATGATACCTGGATATGACGGTGCATCTGCTATTACATGGGGCAGATCATAATTTGTACCCTGAATGTGAGGATGCTTAGAAGAGATGATGTTGATAGCAACTCCAATTCCACCTCCAACATCAACTAACTCTTTGAAACCATGAACCTTCGTAAATATCAAGGATCTTCTTCATGATCAAGGTAGTGTGGTTTGACGTTGCTAGATTGAATACCCTACTGAACATTTGATCAGTTTCTGGATACTCATAAGCTGTCATCCCCCTTCAAGTATAGCATCATTAAGGAGGTACCTGGCAGACCATTACATCACTTAAAACCAACATTCTGTAAGGGAAAGTTATTTACTCTGACCTCCCCCTCTCTTTATACAGGTCTAGTTATAGCACAGAAAATGTCAAATTCTTTGAATTGAGCACTTCATTTCTTGGTGTCTGATTTAGGTCATATCCAACCCAACAGACCCATACGATTTATTTTCTCTATCAGAAATGCTCATCAATTTGTTAAAGCAGTAGCCTAATTTCTCTATTGATTCAAAAGTACTATTTAAAAGGTGAACCGAACAAAAAAAACACAAAAAACACCAGGAAATACCAGCTTTTCATGAAGACCTCATAATGATGCAACGAAAAACAAAGGGGCGACAGATCCACCACTTCCACCTTCAATTTAACAAGAAACTTGCATGTAGGTCCTTCACTATACGCTCTCTCAACTTCCCCGTTCTCTTTAATGCATGTTGAGCACTTGAGTATATCATAGCTTGCCAAAAGACGCAGCATTCGGTCTAGCAAGACGGATGCATCTGGGTTCTTTGAGGGAATTCTAGCTGCAATCTTGGCAGGTGAGATCACTGAGATGCATGCGCAGCCACCTTCACTAGTAGCTGTGAAGATGATTTCTATGATATCGAGTTCAATGGCTGATTTCAGTACCATTGGAAGAACTACAGCATTTGCTAGTCCGTTGGCTAGCTTACCTGTTTGTTCTTCTTAGAGAGTGAGTTGTGTTGCTCAGTACTAGACATTTTTTGTGGGTTGGGGTAGCTGTGCACATCGATCGTTTGGTCAGCAGTAGCTGGTTATTTGTAGGCGTGAGTGCCGGAATACTCTCGCTCTCTATCATGTGAAGGTTTCCCAGCTGGTAATAGAATTGGGCCTGAAATATAAATCTGGCATTTCTTTTCTTTTTCTTGAATAATTAAAGTATAGATAGAAGAATAAAGGTAGCATTTGATGATAAAAAGTACGTCTCTTTTAAAAATTCATAAATCCATTCTAAAATTTTCTATCTTTCCTCAACCTATCACATTTTTAACTCTTTTATATACACGTCTATATCCTAGAACACTTGTAGCAGCCCAACAATATTTCTATCTTTGTTATATCTATATCTTCTTTCCTATAACATTAACCAAACACAACCTAATAAAAATTCCCTCATAACACCTATAAGATACTTGATTCGGTAATAGATTCTTTGGAATGAATGGCATTTCTCTTTCAATTTTTGTTTGAGATTTTCCGAGGCATGTAAATTCAGTTTTGAAGCAGAGAGTAACAGCGTGGCTCTAATGATTAAAGCTTGAAAAGTTACACTATACAGGCGCATGGACTATTCATTTTCCTGCACATTCAAAAGCTGTCCTAACACAAGTGAAAACATGCCGTTTGAAAATTGAGATAGGACAGCTTCTGATTGTCTTCAACTTTATAGAAATAGACAGTTGAGGGAACTGCTCCTGAATCTACTCATTTTCTTCCTTCTTATTGAAGGAATTACTCCTGAATCTACTCACTTTCTTCTTTCTTATTGGCAGCAACCTTGAATGGTTCACTCACACAAACAGATTTCTCATTCAGACTTACAAGGACACTATGTTTGACAATTCTATACAGCACATAATGCTTGATTCGGCCATCAGCATATCCATGATCTAAAATCCCCCCTCAGGAGCTCTCAGTCTTGTCACTGACCACATAACGGTTCTCTTTACTACTCAAACCTGATGAATGAAGCTGCTTTCGCTTCTTTACAAGCTGTAATGCACCGTGTCTGTCACCTTGAGCTTCCTTAGAATCAGGCTGCAGACAAAGCATTTCAAAAACTTGAGTGTGCAAATATTATACAGACATGAAAATGGTTTACGGTCAACCTCTAGAAGCTAAATTATGTTTATAGGAATGCCACATGTCATGGGAGTACTAAACTGAGACCTTATCATAAATCAGTCTCACGGTGGCAAAAGTGAAAGAAGCAAATGATGGAAAAGTACTTAAGTTCGATGTTAGGAACAATCATCATGTTTCTATTTCTGTAAAAGAGTGAGACAACAAGTGTTCCACACAATCCTACTAGACTGTTCAACTCAATGAATGGGACGGGTGGAAAAATAAGAACTCACTCAAGCTTCTACATTCGAAGTTGAGATACTTTTCCAACACAAGCAAATTGCCAAGATATAAGCAAAATCAACATTATATAATTTCAGTAACCTACGCCCATGTTAAGAATTCGAATAATCTTTAGCCAGGGAATTTTCTTGTTTTCACCATTGGATGTCAGTTAGTACCCATCAATCTATATTATGTTGAAAGCTCAGACAAACAGTGATCCTAAAACAGAAAGGTCAAGCCTCCAAAACACGAGTTTTTACCTTAATGGCTAATGCTTTATCAAAGCTTTCAATTGCGCTGTCAGGCTCCCCAAAGTTCAACTGTGCTCTGCCAAGGGTGATCCATGCCTGAGAAGGCCACGGCAAAGAAAAAAGTGAGAGAATAATTTTAACGAACTTTAAAGGACAATTTTTTTGAGTTAACTAGAATTGCACCAAGAGTTTCTTTTAGTTATAACTAGAACTGCACTAAGAAATAGATAAAGTGATTTATGAAACTATATTTCATGAATGCTATGCTACACGACTAGCTGTAACTGCAATTTAGCAAAATCAGCCACATCTGCCAATCGGTTGACATTCTAAGTGAGACAAGTTCCACTACTACCTGACTTGTGTATAGCTAAGGAAGCACTACATTTAGGAGGGAGGGAAACAAAATTTACTTGTACATTACAAGAAAAGGGACAGATGGAGGAAAATTTCCAAGGAGAAATAAAAGCAGAGACAAGGAGGTGTCAACAGTCCAGGAGTCTCAGACATAAACTTGCATGTATGGCAAACTAGGGTAAATTATACGAAGCAGTGAAATATTCAACAAACAAGTTCATTGAAAGGGCTAGTTTAACTAGGGTGAATTAGATGGCACCGTAATAGCATCCTGCTAACAAAACATGAAAGCAGAATAGCAACCACATTGTAGAGTATGCCATTGGTATACCTCCGCCCATGACGATTCCAACTCAGTTGCTCCTGTCAATAAATTCCAAAGTAAATTGAGGTTCCTAGGACTTTATATTTTCAGAAAAATGCAAAATACAACATATATTTGTAGAACAATCAAGGCAATAAACACAGGTTGAAATTCATGAATGAGAGATGAAAAGGCATGAAACTCACGAGTTGCTGCCTTCAATGCACTCCAGGGATCTCCAATTTCAAGCAAAACCTGTGCCTTTTGCTCATGTAAGACTGCATTTCCAGGCATCAAATTAAGAGCAGCCTCCCATTTCCCAAGTGCCTCACGATATTTTCCATCCTTCAAAGAGATAGCAAATCAAAAAATATATTCCAGCTGTTGCTTAAAATGTCATCATTATGTACTTAAGCAAAGCATAGAATAAACTCGAGCCTGTGCTTCCAAATAGAGTTTCTTCTTCAATTTGTCTTATACCGAAACAGATGCTAGAAAACAGACACCACACACACATCAGAGACATGCCATCAACAGAAATAGAAACGAGATAATTCAATAACTTGGCATTATTGGCATAACTGCAGAAAATACAACAGCAGGAATCGGAAAAAACCGGTAGATTAGCATCAAGTAACGCAGTAAACGTTCCTTACCATGAACAAGCAAATCATAGAGACTCCTCACTGCCATTCCAAATAAGTAAACAGTGATATCAAAAAGTTCCACACAACCCACATATGTTGCATACGCATTATGTCCGGAAAACCATAAATTTCAAATCTTTTGTAACATAAACACTGAAATATCACAAAAAAATTCAATAATAGCATAAGTTCCGCAATAATATTGTCAAATTTGCACTTTTCAGGGAAAGAAAGAAGAAGAAGAAGAAGAAGAAGAAGAATGAGGGAGAGAGGGAAATACCTCGGCTAGCTTGTTGCCTAGGTCTTGGAAAGAGTCGGCGAGTTGTCTATTGGATGCTTCTGAATCCAAGGACTTGTGAGAGGCACCCAGTTGCTTGGTATGGCTATTATTGTCTTCGTCGTCGTTGTGGATCATATCTTGTTGATCAAAAGGGAGGTTTGGGTACTTTGATATGGCTGCTAAAGGTCGCTTCTTGCTCTCCTTCTTCCATGTTACTTTCATCTCTCTCTGATAATTTTTTTGTTGTTGCTGTTGTTACTACTTTCGATTTTCTAACAGGACAGGAGAGGAAAATATATGACTGAGCTTTGCCTGGGTTTTGTCGGTTAAATTGGGATTCCTGTACATGTAGTCAAAAGCTAAAGCCCATTAAAAATGGCCAGACTTTGGCCCAAATGAAGACAGGCTTGAAAGTAACCCATTACTGCCCGGAAGAATCATGAGAAGGCCCACCGTAATGTACAAAAGAAAGAAAGCCTTTGGAAAAAGTAAGGATTTTCACGTTTTCCCCTTTTTTTTTTTTTTTGAGAAGGGTAAGAGGTGGGAGCAGGAATTATAAATTCTTGATAGAATCTTTTTTTTTTTTTCAAATAGTAGCAAAGGAATGAATTTATTTTAAGATAGAATGGCGGCATAAGGAATTCATTTAATTGTTTGTTTATTTCGAGTTTTATTTAGCAGCGAGAAGGAGGCTCTTGGCTGGCTGGGAGGCCGGCCAACTTGTACAAAAATATTATTGTAAATCAATTTTCATGTTCTCCTTGTCTCCCTCTCTGTTTTTTTTTTATTTTCTGTTTTTGATAATTGATCAAACTCTTGCTCAGCAACTCAAACTTCTCCTACTATCCAGGCCTACACAAAAAAAAAAAAAAATACAAGGACCACAGACTTTGAAATGAGGACTGATTTGTAATAAAAATAAAAAAAGGACCAAGATTAACTTTTTAAAGTGTAAGAACTCAAAACTAATCTTAAACATTACCAAAAAAAAAAAAGTTTACAGCCAAAATGCAAAGGTTACATCATAACCAAAATGCCGGATTATTCGACTTCAGTCCCACTTTATTCCAAGCAACATGGCAGAGAACAATTGGGAGTTGAGCCACGTTGTTGTCGGAAAAAACCAAGCTTTGAGAGCCTACTTAATGCGGTATTATTTACTACTATTATATTATATTATATTATATTATATTGTGAAGCATGATTCTCATGCTGGAATAGTTATAGAAGAACACAACAAACTCTTTATCTTTCCATCTTCTATTTAACATCCAAACGACAACGTTAGATGACCAAGTGTTGCTTTTGAAATTAAAGGATAACGATCCCATTTTCCTTTTCTCTTTTTCTAGATCTTTTTTTTTCTCTCTTTTCTCTGCTGACTAAACTCTTGTCCAGCTTCTCTTTCAATAGAACCCTAACTTATATGTGTTTCGCATGCTTACTCCAGCGGCATGCTCTCTCTCTCATTTTGATTGTTTTTCAACCTTATACTATCGAGGGTCATTGATGTTAGCTTGATGTTAGGCTGATAAAGAGCCAAAATTATTGTGTCTTAATATGTGATGATGTCTTAAAAAACAAGCTCCTAAATTGAATAATCGATTAATTAATTGATCCTAATAATTTCATTCATTCATTCTCAATAGTTAAGATAATTGATAGTTTATATTTGATACTTGGTAGGTCAAGATGACTAGTTACTAATACCTGTAAAAAAATCATTTCTAGTGGAGATAGGGACTCTTCAATACTTAAATAAGTATTTTTTTAAAGAGAAAAAATATAATAATATTCTAGAGAGAGAGAGAATGAAGATTGTAAACTTTTCTTCTGAAGATCTTATGATGTATTTATAACCTAGGAATCTTGTTCTTTTATGAATATGAGGAACTGAAGTGTAATTTAATCTTTATGATATTTTGAGTTGTATTATAAGTTATATTCCACTTATTTTATCTAGCTAAAAGATAGAGACATAGAGGATTATGAAAGACTTTGCTACACCTAATGGTGTTGGCTTAATTATAACCTTTAAGACATCAAGTCCTTTAATTTACCAAACTCTTGAGTGACGCTAAACATATATCATATGATTTTTTTAGTTTGATTATGAACTAATTTTTCTATATAGGATTATAATATAGCTTAATTATAATTATGAATATTTATGTTATTGAGTTAATTCAATATTTGTTGAGTATTTGTTTCTGAAACTTATTGCCTGTGAATGCTTAATCACCACTTTCATGATTTAGGGAATTAATTAGAGACTAAGAAGTGATAATTATTTTGTCAATATTTGAGATACCACAAGAAATTTATTGGATAAAGATATCTATGGATTTGTGTAATCATTAAGAGTTTCTTCATCCTTAATAAATTTTGACAGGTTTAGTCTTTTGCCAGAGATGCTAAAAATCACTTGTTAAGATATCTATGGATTGGTGTAACATTAAGAGTTTCTTCGTTCTTATTAAACTTTAACAAGTTTAGCTTTTTGCCGAAGATGACAAAAATTGCTTGTTAAGATATTTTATTAATACTTAAAAAAGATTGATGGATAGATTAGAGAAACTCCATTATCAACAGTAAGAAATATATTAATTAATTCGTTCGGAAATATTTCATAAGAGTAATATGGTGAATTAGAAATCCTAGAACTTTCTCATCTTGGTTTATATTTAGCTATTTAATTTAGTTTTTGTTAGTTTATAAAATGACAAATCATTCTTATTCGATTCATCAAACAAATAGTGATTGAATAAATTTTGGTATTTATTGATAATTTTTCAATCCCGTGAGACAATACTCTTACTCATTCATTTTATTATTTGTTACAATTCATGCACTTACGATTTCAATCAATATTAACCTCTAAACCTTGTAACAATTGAAATTTTAAACTTGAGTTGAATAAAAAAGCTCAATTCTCAACCAAATTAATATCGAAGGAAGAAATTAGAAAAACAATAACAATTTAAAAAGTTTTTCAAAGTAAAAACAATAGTAATCAAAAAAATAAGAATCACATTTGATAGGGCAAAAGAAAGTCAATAAGGATGAAATTATAAAAAAAAATCAATTTAAAAAGGTATTTTAAACAAAACAAATAGTAATCAAAAGAATATGAATCAAATTTAAAAGATTAAAAAAATGAAAGGTGGTGAAATTAAAAAAGAATTCTAATTTTATAAATTATTCAAAAAAATTATTTTAAATATTGAAAGATGAAATTGAAAAAAAAATAATTTAAAAAATTAGAATAGTGGCTTAAAAAACATAATTGTGGCTTAAATTTAAAAATAAATATTAACTTAAAAAATATAATTTTATATATTTATATTTCCCCTACAGTCTTATATGCATTAGTTGTCTGTGATAGATTGCAATCTTGCTTCTTCAATCTTTTAAAGTCAAAATCAGATAATCCTCATGGGAGAATTAATTTCCATCCACAAATCTTTTTCAAACCAATTATTTTAGTAGAAAAATAATCATGACTTCTATAATTTATTTTTTGATAGTACAATTTTTTTTTAGAATGACAGATTTAATTAATCTCACAGTAAAACAAAGTGACATGAATGGCGATGTTATCTGATTTGAGAAATCAGCTTGATTTCTTTCAAATTTATCTTGTTCGGTTGAAAAACTCATATATGTTTGGTTGATGTAATAGTTACATGAATGTTTCATATATATCAAAACACATTTGTTTTTTAATATATATATAGGTGCTAATTTATTTCATATATATCATCAATTTTATCAATTATATATGATCTTGCAAATTATTTAGGTATATTTTGCATTTAAAAAAAACAAAATGCAAAATATATGTAGATTATCATGTGGTCAAAGGACATGAATTTGACTGGTAGGATAATAAATGACTTTATCTAAAGGTATCCAAATATTTTTTAAAAAAAATTAGAAGAGTAAGTGATATTTGAGACTTCTGTTTTCCTGTTGAAGCAGTGGTATTGAAAAGAGCTCCAACATGATACTCGAGCACGGTGCATGAATGAGGAGAATATTCAGTCTTCATCCAGAATAAAGGCTACCACTATTATTTATGTCCTGGATCAGGTCAATTCAAAAAGATTGGATTGGAAAAAAAGAAGAAAAAAACAGATTTTCTGTCGATTTGCCCTGGCATGTGCTGTGCTGTTTTCCATTGCCTTCAGTTAGGAGTAATAGATTGGGTCACCATGTCTGCTTTCATATGGGGCCTAGGATTACAAAATAGCTTTAAAATATATATATAGAAATCATTAGATTTTCCCTCAGGCTTGTTTTACAGCTGATATTCGTACACTAGAAAAGAAATGCCATGCCATGGCAGCCAGCTAGCTAGCTAGATGGGCACGCTAAGCCCTGGTTGGTACGCGAACACAAGGCCAGTATACATCAACAAGCTAGCACCAAATTGCAAATTCTACAGTAATGGCTTTTAATTCCTGTAACATATTTCTTTCTTTCTCTGGATAAGTTAATTGGAGGATATGTTTTCCAAGAACAGTGGTTTCATTTGACCATAAAAAGATCACGTTTAGTAACTTTCAAAATCCCGCATTATCACAACAAGACCCACGGATCTTGACAGTATCTTGGAATGGATAGGACTAACCCTTGACCCCTGCAAGTTTGCAGTTTCGATTCACACCTCGTCCCTGTCCAAGCTTTTCCGAAAGCAAGCCGTCTTTGACACAGATTTCACGACTTTATTTTGTCATCGCTAAAGTTTCTAACAAGCATTCCATCATCTGAAAGTAGAGGCCCTTGGTCCAGGTAGATCACAGTTGCCAACTGCTTGACAGCATAGAGTTGCCATTCATAGCTGGCAATTAAGCACAAGAATTTCTTTACTCTTATCATCTGAATTGAAAATTTTTTAATTTTTTTTTGTTTTGAATTAAATCCTCCATCTTTGAATTAAGGAGAGATTCCTAGGTTTTTCCTGTTTTCTTTTCTTTGGCAAATAAATTCCTCAAAGGCCAGAACAAGCACTCTAGTGGGATCTTAATGACTAGATTAGAGAGCAATGATGATTTATTGTGCTAAAAGCAAAAGAGATAAAACTCTCAGTGACGAATCACTCCATCGAATATACCAGGTGTACACAAGTCTAGGCAGGACCACCTCGGTTTCTCGATGTCACATCGAGGTGTTTAAGCGCAAAATGTTCATCTTTTTACTGCTTCTATACAATATCGCAGCTTGGACCATATCCACAAAGAAGTCCTTGCACACTCCCTTCGTTTCTCGCTTTTAAAATCTTAGCATGCTGCTATTCAGAAGATAAAAATGGCTGTATGCCTTGGTGAAGAATCGGAGGCATCAGGAGGGTTCCAGTCCACCAAAGAGGAGGCTAATTAAGAGATGGTTTTCAATTGCATAGTTAAATCGTCTGTTTCCCTTTCCGAACCTGCGGCAATTCTTGGTCCACCAGGGTTCTTGCCTCCTGAAGGACGACTGCTTCGATGATCAATAGGCAGACCCGTCTCATTCAGAAACAGAGTGGAACAGGGTGAATAAGCGATCATTATTATATGATCATTAGTCTATTGGCTCGTTTCAATGACTCTTTTACTGTCAATGCTTAAAAACATTTTCTTACGTGGATCTATATATATATATATATATATATATATATATATTTGAGTGTTAAGAGTTGATGCGGAAGGTTGTCTGTGATGTCCTGTAATCATCTTTGAAATTTTAGTGGGATTTCTGCTTTTGCCTACACCCTGGAATAAAAGACAAATACTTGGAGTCAAAGTTCTTGAAATTTTAGTGGGATTTCTGCGTCATCTTCCTTGTATAATTCTTCGACCTCGAGGTTTTATTTATGACCACTTTTTAATTGCATTTGCAGACAAAGCTCTCCCTCATTAATTAAGGGAAGGAATGTGGCTAAGATTACTCTCCCTGATTTTGTCGGCTTCCTTGATCGATGAAGTGACAAGGGAACTTCCACTTGTGGTAATTTATATTTAAATACAGCTGGGTGGGTGGTAGAAATTAGATGGTGTCCTTATGTTTGTCCCTTCGAGGAGTTGCTTAATCTCACTTTACCAATTAAGTGAGAGCGCAGCATCACGGAAAGGGGAGACGAAAAAATGAAAGAAAATTAGAAATAGAATGCATTTATGATATATTAGCTGTGATTTTTTATTTTTATTTTTCATTTAAAAAATTGTGGATTGCAATTGTTAGTCTATGCTTACAACTGCAAATAACTTTAAAATTATCCATCTAAAAAAAAGTACCAACGACGTGGCACACTGTCTTGCTAGGTCTTCAAATAGATTTAACGGTCTAAATTTTTAGAGTTACGCTTTGAATTTTTTGTATCCTCAAATAAACATTGATGTGTAAATAAAAATACTTCTTTTAAAAAAATATTCTTTTTAATGAAAGGTAACAAAGCTTTCCATTCTCTTATGTCAATATATTGATACATCACTACTTTTTTTACACTGAATACTGTAGATTTATATCATTAGATGTAGGGCTTGAATTTTTTTTTAATATATATATATACAGCCAAAAATAATAATTGTTCGGAATTTAGAGATATTTATGATATGTATGTATATAATAATTAAAAGATTGAGGATCAAATTTGATATAATTAATAAATAATAATATATTTTTAATTTTTTTATAACTTCTAGAAAATTTTTTTTGTCCAAACTAAAAAAAAACAATTTCTTGGAAATTATAATAATTTTTTCTTTGATTGAATTTTTTTTCATTGATCAACTTTTTAAATAGTAAACAAACACACTACAATTTAAAAAATTATTTTTCATAAAATAAACAAGGCTATATAATTTGAGATTCATCGGAAATTAAAAGAGCAAGTCCAAAAACTATATATATTCCTTAAGCAAAATACATTACTTTTATACAACTAAAAGACTTGGATATAATTTCTTAGTTGAATTGTTTTTTAATATTTTCAAATTATTTTAAAATACTAATATTAAAAATAAATAAAAATAATAATATTTTAATATATTTATAATTATAAAACAATTTAAAAAATAACCACATCACCCTAACAAATATAGCAAATATAGTGTAAAACAGTAAAAGTGAGCTCCTGTTGTAACTTGTAACTTGTAAGTACCAAGTACCGACCATAAAATGGCCCCGCGTCAAGATCGCATCTACTTTTCAAGTTTTAGTTCCTCAGAAATTTGCTTCTGCCGGATGCTTGACGTCCAAGCAGCTTCCTGCCTCTTTCTTTCTTTTTTTCTTTTTTTTTTTAAATTACGTTTTAAAACTAATTCAAAAACTATAAATTCCCTTTCCCTGGTATTCACTATAAAGAGGCACCCATTCGAAACCAGAGCTTTGAAAGGCAAAACAGAGCAAAGAAAGAAGAAGAAAAAAAGAAAAAAGCAGCGATGGAAGTGAAGAACTGGAACAGCCCAGCTGGCGAGGAAGTGATCAAATCCAAGAAATACGCTTGTATTAAACACAAGAATGATAGTTTGATTCCGAAAAAGAGGAGGTCAGTGAAAAGCATGATGTTTGATTCTATTGCCTCTGCAATTTTTGGCTCCTCTTGTCTTCATCCTCCCTCTAAACCCAAAGAATACAACAGCGGTAGTACTTGTTGTATCACAAGAGTCACACCCACCTAAAATATCAGATGTAGAGTCGTTATTGTTGCTGCTGCTGCTGCTGTTGTTGTAGTTGTTGTTGTTTTATCTAGGAGATTTGTGCTTTAATTAGTGATGTTAATTGTGGGTTAAGGTGAGGTGGGATTTGGCAGAGGAAGGGAGAAGGAAACGGAGAACAGCGTTGTTTATATTAATTTTTCGGAGAATTGTAAATAATTAGTGTGATATAAAAGTAATTTTCATTATTAATGGTGTATCTTGCTTCTCTGCCTTCCAAAATTTTGGTGGGTGTCCTTTATAATGATTTATGATGTGCTTCTCGGGCTTATCAGAGCCGGCGGCTCAACGCAGGCGACCGGTTTCTGAACTGGATAAACCCGACCCGTTTCACAGCAATTAACAATTTTCAAAATCTGTAGATTCTTATCTCATCCTGAAAAAGGCAGAGAGGTACATTAGTTAAAGGACAATGATTCCGCATCACAGGTGAAACGAAGATTTAAGCGATGTCTAAAATTAAAGGGAAAAAAAACCCACAACTTTGAAGACGTTTCTTGGGAAAGCCCAGAGAACATTTGAAAAGAAGATTCTTGTGAATGTTAAAAAAGCTGCAGTCAAATTCACCATTGTTGCGGAACATTTGACTGACCACTGAATTGAGCCAACTCGGAAAAAGCCTTGAAAGTTAAACCGAAGACAAAAGGTAAAAAGAAGAAGTCTTTTTCTTTGGCAATAAAGTAGATTTAGCAGCAGATAACGCCTACACTTGAGTGTGGAAACAGAAGGGAAGGGCCAAAAAATCCCTCTTGAAGGAGGTGGCTTCATTCATTCTGGGGCGTTGCATTATATAATTCCATTATTTCCCCCTTTTTCACTCAAAACTCAAAAGTACTCTTCAAATCTAGTTTCTGAAAACCTAATGTTTTCATATAAAGAACTATTTTAGAGTTTTTTTCTTCCTAAATTAGGCAGTTGTAGATATTTTTTCCATAATAATGTACTTTAAAACTTATTTATCAAAATAAGGTTCCTTTTGTCGGGTTAGACTTAAATAAAGTATTAAAGGCCACGTCTATCCTCGTTGTGTACGTGTCTGGTCTTTTATTTTGAAAAAATCAAAATCACGATTTTTCTCTCCCTCTCTCACGTCCTCCCATGTCAACTTGGTGCATCGTGAGAAAAATTTCATATACAATAAAGGGCATTCTCATGTCATAGTACACGTCAATCAATATTAAATTTCATTTGTTGAAAACTTTAAAAATGCACCCCCATGTCAACTTGGTGCATAGGGAGAAAATTAATAAATTCTCCGTGGATTGTAATAATAATTTTTTTGAAAATTTACAATTTAATTCTCAAGCTTTGTTTCAATACAATTAAACCCAAATTAGAACCTAATTAAATGTTATTTTTGTGGATGAGGGTTAAATTGAAAGACAGGAAACTAAAATGCAAAACAAGGATGACATGGATAGCATATTCAAATTTATTTCTGAAATACATTTGTGCCCTTCATATATGATTTTAGATTGATGTTTTATTTGTTAATTGTTTCTAATTGTTTTTTTTATTTTATCATTTAATATTAAATTGGTTGAAAAATAAACTGCATGATTTGTTTTATTTTTTTTTGCTTTTCATAGAATTATTACTTTCTTAAATAAGTTTTTATTTTTAGATTGATATTCAATTTTTTTACCATATATTTTTATCATATAATTCAAAAAAATATTTAATAAAAAACAAATTAGTAAACTTAAAGGAGTCATGATATGGTTTGATGGGGGATCTCATATCTTAATAATTTTTGTTAAAAAATTATTATCTTGTAATTTTATCAAATAATTAAATTGTGAAATTTTAAAATTAATTCATAAAATTAGATGGAATAAAAAAATAAAAAAATTCCTTACTTTATTAATATTGTCCAATGGACTAGGAAAAAAGAAAAGGCGACTGCCACCCACGGAGTAAATTCATTGAACAAGAACGAGAAAGAAAGGCGAATGACGTTATGCCGTCGTAAGATAATGACGCAAGTCCAGCACTCTTTGTCGAGCAACCATTCTCTTTTTTCTTGGGATCTCGTATAAGGTATTCTAATTTCCTTACAACAGCTGGTGGGGACACACACACCGGCGGCTTTCTCAGGTCATGCGACAACGCTTGGCAGGAATTCCACGGCCACACAATCTTCATTGGGACGGACGGGAAAAGTAAAATAATAAGTCAGGTGGACTCAGGCCCAGGTGAGCGACTAATTAATTACCAAAGACTTAGAGAATTAATAAATAAAACTACTAAGGATAGCATAGCAGTTATTTAATTAACGAGAGAATCTTGACTAACCCCTTTTCCTTTTCCGTTCTGAAATTGTTTTGAGTGGACAAGTGAAGAGGACCATGTGTGTGAATGATGAAGTGCTGGCTCGCTCTGGGCCAATGTTAATTAGGTACCTTCATCACGGTCATAAAGATTTGACATCTTAGTCATGAGATCGTCTTTTTTGTTGAATTCTTCGCTTGGATGGATGATTCATTATGATGATTCTTGATTTCACATGCACATGCACATGAACCCAGAAACCTCACTCGTAATTTTTACACATTTTTTATTCAGAATTTGGAGCTTTGTGGAGAAGTTTCGTATTCGTTCAAATCTTGAGAGAACGAATCCACATTCTTCAGTGTGAAAACTCGCAACGCACATACATAATATCGCCCAGATGATTAAGGATTCTCGGTGCCTCGGAAACAAGGGGAGTGATCAAGATTGTGGGTGAGGATAAATCGCACTCACGGGCTGCTCCTTGTCCTCCATTGAGCTAGGCCCACGTACCCCCCTTCATTTCTAAGAATATAATTCTCTCGGTTCTACCATTCTTCGACTGCGGAAAATGGGTCCAAGGTTACTTTCTAATCATACGTGTTCGTTCCTACTCATGGCTGAGAAGGAATGTTCCCAGTTGGATCGTGAGTGATCATCAGCTTAATTATTGAACAAATAATAATAATAACAGGATTTTCCAATAAAAATGAATGACATTGAAAAGTCTGAGCAGTTTTATTGAATTCTCTCCACTGGATGTATAGTGTCCATTAGTATATTGTAATAATTTTCTTCTATGGTCTGAATTCTGGTCACAAAATCTCGTGGTCAAGATTTCCAAATATATTCGTTCACACCATATTAACGAATATATTCTTCACTTGAATTCTCCCAAGGAACACGAGCTAGGAACACTTCCTCTTCTATCTTTTCCATTTCACATTAAGTATTTTAATTTTCTTTATATCTTTAGATAAAAGAAGAAATTACTGTCTAGTAAATGAACAAAAAAAAAAATACTACTCAAGATAAAACACTTTAGAAACTATAATAAAACTATTCATGAACTGAAAAAAACCAAAAAACCATCACAAAAACCACAAGCAACTTAAAACGAAAAATGTACTTGAGCTCAAATATGGTTTTTCTTGAACTTTGAAAGTAAAAAAACACCTAATATGAACTTTTCTTGTCAAATCGAATAATTTGACACAAATATCGATCGTTTTGGTGGTCTAAATTAATGTTAACGACGTTTCTTTCCCTCTACACCGTCAAAATCTATCAACCTTTCTTTCTTCTCTCTCAACTAAGACTAAAAATAACAAAAATAAACTTTTACACCAAAATTGAATTGAAAAAAATTGAGGTATCAAAATTTTAAAATTCGCATTAGTTTTTAGAGCATCAAAGTGTTTATTTTCTAAAACTTTTAATATACCATCTATGTTTGACGTCTTTTTTATTCCGATTCCTCTTCTTTCAATTCACAATTAACTAAGAAATTAGAAACAATTGGCCTTTAATTAGGATCAAATCGTACAAAATAAAACTTTGACGACCAAAATAAAATTGTAAAAATTGTGTGGGTGAATAGTGGTGGCTACTACAGTAAAATGACCTTAGATATTTAGTTAATTATTAGTTAATAATGAAAGCTCCTTTCCTCAAATAAGAGTGAAAAGGACACCGTTAATTTGCAGCTTATAATCCTCTAACGTAGCAATCTTCAACAATCAAAAAGGGAAAAACCAAAGTAAAATTTCTTTTTTCAAGAGGAACATAATGTTATTGGCCAAAGTTGAAAATTCAAGTAGTTTTCATTGGGAATTAGGGGTTTTCGAAGGAAACAAGGGGAAGAGGGCCAGGTTTCCATGTTACCACCAAGGCAAAGTTCACCATTTTGTTGTTTTATGATCACAAATTCACAGCTGTGCATGTTTGTGGTCCTGACCAAATTAATTTAATTTATGAACAGACCCGTACAGTGATATCAATCCCATTCGCAGCTAAACTTTTTTGTTTTGCCCCTATTTTTCCTTTCCTCTACTGATTAAAAAAAACCGAGTCCAGAAAAGGAAATCAAGGGGTTGACCGTCGACAGCTAAACGTAAGAAGGCCGTCATACCCGCGAGGCAGCGTTCCTTTGGGCTAATAGACTGAGCGACTTGGAGCTCAAGCTTTCTACAGTATCAAAGGGGGCTAAACCTACGCCTCTAGGGACCTTGGCGGGAAATCTGGTGGACAGACAGACCACAGGGATCGTGTCTTCAATTTCCACGTGTCAAAAGAGGAAACCATCTCGCTTCAATAGAATCTTCTCCAGTAAGTTATCTTGTGATTGGTGAGTTTTAGAGTTTAAAAGAATATAGAAGGGGGGAAATCAAGCTCCTCTCTATTAAACGCAGCCTTTGTGCAAGCCTGGTCTGCTCTGCTCTGCTCCACTCAAATCAAAGCTCACATAGGTATAGGTAAAACAATTCACAAACGCCACAATTTCTGGGGTAGTGAAACAAGGTAAAAGCAAAGTGAGAAGGACTCTACTCCGGGAGGCTCTACAGATGGAGACGAAGCTGAATTCAGTTGAGGCCGGAACCAAGGCAGGATCATGGTTTAAACCCAAGAAAGGGAGTGTTTTTCCCAGGAAGAAGAGGTTAGTAAAGAGAATGATGTTTGATTATTTGGTTCAATCTGTTAGTTCTCTATGCTCTTCCTGTTTCTTCTTCCCCCGGCTTGGAGCCTCCCCTCAAGCAAACAATGAATATCCTCGCTGCAGGAAGATCATTTCACCCACAAAAGTATCAAATGCGGACTGTATTTGATGAGTTCCTTGTTTGATATATATATATATTTTTTGTAGTTTTCGTTACTTTAGAACCTGTTATTGTGTTAGTAGATATTTGTGTTCTGGATACGCTCTTAATTAATGATCTGTGATAAGTGATGTACTTTTTCTCTGGCATAAAAACACGTTTCCTTGTTTCTTAGCTTCTTGCGGGCTTATTATATTCTTATGATGTGCATTAATCGCCGGTTGTTGCCATCAGTGGCCAACCCATCGACAGGGGAAATTAACCCACTGCAATTCTCTGACAAAACCCAGCTTCAACTTTCGAGCCTCAGTATTGATGTTTGTTAACCTTGTATCTGATCTTACCATCACCACTCAACTCACAAGTCACAGAAAGGGGGGAAAAGAGAGAATTCTGCTGAAGTTGATAATTTTTTAAAACACCAGAAACCCAGGTTCGAAAACTTCATAAAAATCCTGAAAGCATCTCTAAGAAATGTCGAGGAATAGAACTGAAAAGCCTCTAGTTAAGTTCCAGCAATAAAAACACGAACCACGATTGGTAATTCTCCACTTTAATTCAATTGAGTAACTCGATTTCCGATAACCAATTTAAGAAAATCTCAGATTCTTGAAGTATAAAGAGGTAATTCTTGAGTTTTGGTACATGTACAAAGTAGGTTGGGAACCAATTCTAAATGGGAAAAAATTTCTTTTAGAGGGCCCCAACACCGCTGGTAATCATAAAATAATTTCTTGCCGGCAGTGTCATGGATCTCCCACAATAAATTGATATTATCCTCTTCATTTATTTAATTTAATGTTGAGGAAGAAACGTATGCGTGCTAGTGTTTGTTTCTTTGGCCATTACTCTCCAGTCTCACAACATAGCAAGGTTCTGTCTCTACTCTCTACTATCCAGTGACAACCTCAAATGGCAGGACTTCTTCCTCCTTCAGAGGGAGTGACGCCATTAATTAAAATAAAAATTATTGAGATACTGCTACTGCTGTTTAATCATCTGGGAAATATATTAATGCTCAATCAGCACTTGCTCCACTGCTATAAATGTTCAAGGAGCAGCCCTGTTGGCTGTTCTAGTATCATCAAGAGCAACCCTGTTGAATTCGAATGGGATTGTATGGAAGCTACGACAGTATCGAAATGGTTACCTTGTCGTATTGTATGTGGGCCGGGTATGTATTTACTAGATGTAATCAAAATGGTTACTAAAATGTTAGTCCGAGGCGTTAGCAGATCTCGAAGCTGGATTTCCGCGCGTGCTTCATCTTGGAATACAAGGGAATGGTTATTATCTAGAATCACAGATTATGAGGTTGACAATGGGGTTACATGAACAATTAGTGTTTTAATTTTTAAAGGAGAGAAGAGGAAAAGAGAAGAAAGAAGAACTTGGTTTAACAAACAACTACTCTAACCACTGCTAAACATGATAGATTGACTCAACGATGTAAAGTTATAAAACTTGATTTAACTCATGATACAGTAAAACAATTACGAGGTTGGCTATATATCTAAGTAAGCAATTAGTGTCTGTTTGAGAGTTACAGTAAAAGTATAAGTAAAAGATTATGTTTTAATTTTTTTTATTTGAAAATACATTAAAATAATATTTTTTTTATTTTTTAAAATTTATCTCTGATATCATTATGATAGAAAAAAAATAATTCAAAAATTAAAAATAGCAAAACAGCGTATCAAACACAGTAATAAACAGCAGGTCACAAACAGCTTGAATCCCAATTTCAAACAAATATGAACACAAAACATTCACGCAAAGAAAAACATGGATGCCGTTTACAAAACAACTTTTCAAACACAGTACTTCAACTTCAACTTCTTTTTTTTCTTTTTTTAAGTTTGCCTAATGATTTTCACGACTCACGAGCAACACATGTTTAGGGAAAGTGTTCCAACGCCTGTCAAAACAAAACAATTTTAACGTTTCGTTTAGTTTTACATCAAATTCAAAACTACCTTTTCTTGTAGTGTCTGTGTAAGAATACAACACTTGTTCCTTGTATCGTAGAGTTTACGTAAAAATAAACTATTTATTCTTGTTTGGTTTATTTGTCTATCATTTTCAAAGTCTTGATTATATGCTTTTACTGCATATTTAATATGTAAAAAAATGGACGACTCATCTGAAATCTTCTTAGAAATAAATGTGGAGGATATAAAAAGGTTAATTTCATCAAAATAGTGGCGTTCAAGCATTTTATGACCTTTAAGTATCTCACAGGGAATGGAAGGACCATGTCGATATGATGATCGTCCCTTGCTAGCTAGCTTGTTGCTCTTCTTCAATTGTTTGCTACTGTAAATAATTCTAAATCATCATCAGGGTCATCATCGTGAAAAGGCGTTTTAGTAAGAAATTGTTAGAAGTCATAAAAATAGAATGGACAAAAAATATATAAAGAAATGTAGCTACGATGGAGAAAGTGAGGGAAATGATGAATGAAAATGAAAGTTTAAGTGATTTTTATATATATAAAAATATATATGTTAAGAATATGATAATTGAAATATAACTATTATCGTGCTTGGATTTTAAAAATTATTATTATTAATTGATTAAAAAATAATAATAAAATATTCATGAATTTTTATTTTAGAGAGCATGAATGTAATAAAAAAAATTTAACCAACTGGCTAAAATAACTTTTTAACTATTTTAGTTAAAAGTTATCAATAATTTAGAGAGGATATTCTGAGCGTTGTCTCAATATATATGCATGAATTTGCGGGTTCCTTCACCATGTTTAAATATGTTGGCATAATTAGATTTAAGGATGTGGTGTTTAAAAAACGGTTCTGAAAAAATTTGAATTTTGTTTTGTTTTGAATTTATATATTTTTGATGTGCTGATCTCAAAAATAATTTTTAAAAAATAAAAAAATATTATTGACATACTTTTTTGAGTGAAAAACACTTTAAAAAATAATCACAACTACAACCACACTCCCAAACACTTGATCTCCTCGGGGGACACCAAAATCCCACATATATAGTCCATCAGCATTTTTTCACTTTCTACCAAGCATCCAAACTCAGTAGGAGTATCTTGAACTCAGTTGATGTACTATTTGGAGAAAAAACAAGGAAAATATATCAATAAGTTAAATTTTGGGAAGTAAAGGATTAATGAGTTTTATCAAAATCTTCATTGACAAATATGTTCATATTTATTTATTTTCCAAAAAGGGTTAGATTTCTTAATCATATATTTCCTATAATATCTGCTTAAATAATAAATTGCTTACATAACCTTAATTTTTTTTTTATTGGTGAATTATGTGTTAACTTTCCTTTTCTTGCTATGGTTTTTACAATGATTAAAAGTGTACAGTAAGAGTTGAAAAATTTATAAGAGAATAAAAAAATAAAGAAATTAACCTCAATCTAGCAAGTTATATTATGAAAACTGGACAATTAACAATAAATGCATATTTTGTTTTTATTTAAAAAGGTTTTTAGATAGTAGAAAATAAATTGAATTTAAAAAAAAAAGGACTCAAAAAAGGACTCACTTGTCGACTAAAGAATCAACCGAACTTATAGGTCTTTTAATTTTTAAAAATGTATTATTAATTTTTCTAAAAAACAACAAAAAGAAAATGTATTAGTATTTTTTCTAAAAATCAAACAAAGAAAAGAAAACGATAAGACGGACGCTATCCTTTGTACAAGTGTGAAACCTACGCTATTGCTACCGGCAGCATGTGGTGCATGATACCACAGGGCGAAAGTCTAAAGAGTCATTATCTGTCCACTCCAGTAAATTTTGAGCACAACATTGAAAATCCACCATGTTTTTCGTCTATAGTCACACGTGTCAGAAGATGAATTATTCAGGAAAACTTAATTCCTTTGAAGCTTGCATTTATTTCATTGGCTGCTCTCCGAGACAAACGTGTAACAGCTTAATTATAACATCTCTGTACATTCTCCGTGACAGTTGGGCATATGATAAAACAGCAACAAAGAACCCATTTATAAAGTAAGAGGATGAAATTGGAACCCTAAATAAAGTGGTGAAGAGGAACACATGATGAGACAGCAGGCAGGAGCGAACATGACACTGAAGCTGAGTCCAAGTGAAGCAGTCGAAGCCAAGACAGAGCCATGGTTCAAGCAAAAGAAAGGGAGTGTGTTTCCAAAGAAGAAGAGTTTGGTCAAGTCCATGATGCTAGGTTACATTGGCCGATCTGTTGCTTCTCTTAGCTCTGCTTGTCCGGCCTTCTCATCAGCCCTCTCTTATGATCCATCCAAAAAGGATGGTTGCTGCACAAACTAATTTGGCTACGTACCTTCATCAAATGTTTGTGTCATCGTTTACCAGTCTTGGGTTATGTTTTATAGTACCCAGAGTTTTGCCTCTTCACTACTCTACTTGCACGTAATTTATTTATATCGTCAAAGGCTGTCTGTACCGTGTCTGGTTTTCACTTCTTGTGTCATCGTTCTTTACTTGAGTGTTTGATGCTGGCTCATATCTCTGTGTCTTGTAATAATTGATTGAAACCACTTCTCGTAACTATAGATGTGGAGGATAAATTTAAGAGTAATGAAAGGAACTTCCCGTGAAATTCAAAATCTAAAAAATGGAATTATAATTTTCCCATTTCCAAGAATCTTTAAGAACCCCTTTTTCGGATTAAACTTGCAAGGATGGTTAATATAATTGATTAATTAGCCAATAGCATGAAACTAATTTAGAATTAAACTAAAACCCAATGTTATTCACACGTTTGAATGTGTTTGTTTTTATGATTAAAGTTGAGGTTGAGTACAATTCAATAATGAATAAAATTCAACTATAAAAGCTTATTTTTCTTGTTTTTTTGGTGGATCCTAAATACAAACCTCAACCTCAATTATAAAAACAAACAAACCCTCAAGTGTAAAAATATCTACTCTATTGACTAGAGGTTTAACAATATACTAAATAGTTGCTTTTTAAGAGCTTGAAAGCAAAAGGCCCAAAACGAATTGGAAAACCATAGGAATAGGATAGGATATTATTTTATTATTAACAAAAACTTTAGAACTACTATATAATTGTGAATTGTTATAGTAAAATTATTGTAATAAAAAATATAGTTTATTGTGAATTGTTATAATAAAATTGTTATTTTACACCTGAATTGAAAAAACAAATGTAATGGCATTAAGGATGTTTTAATCTTTATAATTGTTCCATTAGTCATTAATTAAAAAGTTGTTTAGGGGTATGTTGGTATTTTTCATTTTTTTGCATAAATATAGTTTTGTCCTTGAATTTAACAATTTCTTAAGTTATTGCCAAGGGGTTTTTTAGTATTTTAAAAAATATTGAAATAGTCAAAATACATGTTTACTCCTGAAGTAAAACAAAATGAGTTGTTGACCGAGGATTTTTTTGCACTTTGAAATACAGTAGAAATACTATTATACCATGAGAAAAGATAAAACTAAAGGCATGCATCTAAGGACATTTGTGTACTTCCACTAAGTTTTTTTTTTTTTTTTTTTTTGTGATTCTCATATTCATGAAGGGTATTATGGTATTTCTATGTTAGAAAACAATTATTTTTTTTCAAAAAAGTGCTAGCGCCTCACGTGCACGCGCTCACAGGTAGGTGTTGTCTACGATATTTGGGTGGCGCGTGCAGACCCATACGGTGGCCAAACATACCTTTCTTCCGTGTCATTGAATGCACCGTTGTGTCCTCTACTATATGAGACAGCAAACATTTTTTCTTCCTTATTTTCTCTCATTTCTAGAGGAAGTGCACCTTTGTCCTCTTTTCTTTAAATTTGTCAATTTCAATCCTTTTGTTTTTTATTTTTTATTGTCATCCTTGGTCCTATTATAAAAGTTTTAGTTTTTTTTTCAATTTAGTCCTTGAATTACAATTTGTCATATATTATGTTTTTCAATTAAGTTATTATTTTGATTTCTGATTTTTTTCTATTGACTCTTCTGTTAAAGTTTTGTTGGTTTTCAATTTCATTTTTTAATCAAAGTTTATGCTTTTTATTGTTTTCAATTTAGCCCTCATTCTTTTGATTTATTTTTCTTTTTGTTAAAGTTTAATTGTTTTTAAATTAACCTTCCAATTTAAATTTTTTTTGATACATCTAATTTATTTTTTATTTCAATTTTCTCCCTCATTCTTTTAATCACAATTTTTGTGAGGTTTTCTTCTCCAGTTTCATCCTCCTACGACCTTTGATTTGATGGGGAATGAGCTTCGAAGCTTTTTTATTTGTGATGATTTTGATCTATTGACAAGTTCATGTGGTTCAGGATTTTTTTTCTCAATTTCTTTTATGATTTTAACATTTAACATGACTTTTTTTTTAAAAAAATGTTTTTGTGGTTATCTTCAACTTCTTCTTTATAGGTATATCAGACCATGAGTTTTGCAAAAAAAAATTTAATAAAAGATTTTGAAAAAATGATTTTTTTGTATTTAATTTTGAATAATGCTTTTTATTTTATACGGGTGAACTTTATTTTACAAGAAAATATTTATTCTTAAATAATATCTCTTATATGTTTGGCCTTGCATAATATTTTCAGTTCCGCATTTGTTTCTATTTTTATTATCTTTTATTGATTTTAATAAGCAAATTCAGTAGACACAAACGGTTAAATATCTCATTTTACAGGATCAAATATCTCGGCCTACATTCATCTCTTAATTTTTCTAATTTTCTTTTGGTTATTGTTAACAGTGTTTTTATTTACTTAAATGATTATCAATTACAGCTTTCATACTCAAGGTTTTTTAAAAAAATTTAGAGCTCGCGGGTTAAATAGTTAGTATTTTATATTTTCAATCTAGAAAAAAAAAAGTAGCTGTAAACAGCTTATAAAAATAATAAGAAAAGTTCCTTCGAGATTTGATTCGAAAATGGTGCATTTGTCATCGACTATAAAAGGGTTTTCTTTGTACAGTGAATGGGCCAGATCGAAGCTAATCGGACACTGTACACGTTATCCACCCCCACACCATTTGGACTTTTATAACAGAACTATTCGTAATATGTTGTTGCAAGGAGAGAACATTAATAATGTTTTATTGGAAATAATAGAAATTTTAATGCATTCACGCCATGGAAATTAACATTTGAATAAAAGTAGGCTAATGAGAAGGGCATTGGAGAAGGTCAACTATAAATGGAGTCCAAGGGATAAGATATGATAAATTTACCATTATGACATTACCGTTGATAATGTTTTAATCGCGTGGCTAATCAAAACCAGCATAAATTAACCTCTCTTTCTTTGCACATTTAGAAGATGTTTTTATTGCCATAATTTTGCATATTACGGATTAATTGTTCCGTCGTTGTTTAGAACACTACATGACATCTTGGATAATTACTGCTCATCAGAAAACTTGTCGTTGATAATTTTTATTTACTTAGTCGGTCCATTGATAATATAAACATTGATATATTGATAAATAGAAAAAACATGCTAAACTAAAAAATTACTGACATCATTCCATCGGTAATTTCATAAGTTAGTATGTCATATTATTGACTAAAAAAACCGTTTGTAATTTTATTAGTGATTTATTTTATATTACTGACGGATATAATCCGTCAGTGATTAACATATGCTCAATGGTATTTCAAGTAATTTTATTCTAACTCTCTATAACTTTTCGATGGACGTAGTCCATTAGTAATTTCGTCAGTAATGTGTTTAATTTTTTTTAATCCAAACAAACAAACTAGAAAAAAATTAAAAGAAATAAAACTAAAATAAAAGGATTAAAAAATGTATTAACATTTCCATTCTTAAAAAAAATCAACAACACCTCTCTTTTAAGACAGATTGTCTAAAATTCATGTACTTATAAATATGCGTCAATAAATAAAACCATATATTATTAACATTTTGTTCACTACATGTATCTATTTGTTAACTAAAAAACACCTTTTATTGTCAGCCATAAATCAAAATTATACAACCATGCTATTTCATTTATGTTCACTTGAAATAAATTTAGAAAGGAAGTTTTATATATAATTCAATAATTGTTTTTCTGATGATAATGGAATTACCATAAACGAAGAAACAAAACTGCCATTAACACCTCTATGAAGGACCCTACTTGTCCACATCAGATCCGAAAAGCCCGCGATTTTTGTGTTGTACGGAATAGAATCTTTGACATATCCATCGGATGACTTCTCATTTTGGGTCACTTTGACTAAGAAGAACAATCACACCCAAAAGCGCTTGTTTGTCTTCAAGTCATGTTCACTTACCTCCTAGGCAAGACAGCCAATCTCGTAACAGCGCGTTCCTACACGGTCCCATGCCAGGTATTTAAGGCCGTATTTTTTTTAAAAAATTAATCGCTAAAGTTTTTCAGGTCTGTTTATTACTAAACAAGCTGGTCAATGAAAACTTTTTATAATTAAAAAAATATTTAGCTTGAATTTTATAAAAGTATTTTTCTTCTATTTTAATTATAATATTCTTTCTAGAAATTGTAAAAAATTAAAAAAAATCTTGATATTTGTTAATTATATAAGATTTAGTCCTTAATATTTTGATTGTTATATGTTTTATTTTGAATTTTTATTTTCAATTTTATCCCTTAAAATTTGATATAATTTGATTTTATATCAACTTTGATCCTATTTTTTTTATTGTTATTTATTTATTATTTATTTTTTTTAATTAATTTTTTTATTTATTAAATTTGATCCTTATCTCTTTAACCACTATTTATTTTATTTGAAATTATTTATAATTTTTTTTAATTTCATCATCTTTAACGTTTTTTACTTATCAGATTTGATTATTATTCTTTTGACAACTATTTTTTTATTTGAAATAATTTATGATTTTTTTTTTAATTTCATCATTCTTTAACATTTTCATCTATCAGCTTTGACCCTTATTCTTTTCATTGTTATTTGTTTTATTTAAAATAATCTATGAAATTAGAATTTTATCTTCCTTTAACTTTTTAATATGTCAGTTTAGGTTCTTATTCTTTTAATAAATTTAAAAAATATATATTAATTAGTTATTTTTCAACTTATTTTCTATGACATGACCAAACACTAAAAAAATATTTTTTAATTTATTTTTCATAATACTGTAAAATATAAATAAATAATCTCACTTTTTAAGAATTTTTTTTTATTATAAAAACTAATTTAAAAAAAAAACAATAGCTTTAGCTAGTTTTTTTTTTTTTAACTTCTCTCTTTTTGGCAAAAGCTAATTGGGACATTTGTTTTTGGCTATTACTCAGGCGATTATACATGGAATTGTTGTGAAATCTCGGTGGTACATGTGGATGTGGTATAGCTTGCCCCCCAGTCCCAACAAAAATCCGCCTCCTTCCCCTTCTTTAGCTTCTGTCCTCTATATAAATTATATTAAAAGTGATAGTTTTTAAATTTGAAATAAATATTTAGTTTTTTTATCTTAGTTTTTTTTTTTTATTTATTTCTGTTTTTTTTGTTCATTTTTTTAAAATATTAAACAAAATACTAACGGAATTACAAATGGACTAAACCCATCGAAAAGTTATAGAGAGTTGGAAAAAAATCACAGGATTTTGCCATTGACCATTATAAACAGAATTATTGACGAAATAAATCCCAAGAAAAGTTCCAAAGAGTTCGAAGAAAAATTACAAGAAATGCCACTAACAATATGTAAATAACCGATAAAATTAAAACGGTTTTTTTATCGGTGACATGTCATTTCACCGATGGAATTGCTAACAAAATGATGCTAGTAAATTTGTTTTATTTGACGTGTTTTTTATGTTTGTAAATTTATCGATGATTATATTATCAATAAAATGACTGATATAATAAAAATCATCGACGATAAGTTTTTTAATTAACAATTACTATCCATGATTTTATCAACAAATATTTTTACAACAGAATCAATATCAAAACACTAAGGAAATAATTTGTCGATATTATGCAAAATTCTAGTTGTTTGCATAAAGAAACTCCTCACCGTGGTTTTCTTTATTTAGCATATAAGTGTGGATATACAGCCCAACTAACCCTATAGATACGTGCAGTCATTCTATATACACACGAAGTACTCCAATTATCCAAAAACAGAGCACTACCTTACGTACGACACTCCCTCCTCTGCTCATGATACATGCTATGGACTTAAATTTCTGAATTTGCAGGTTTATAGTTTTGTCATTATTTGAAAAGAAATCTCCTACTTTCAATAATTTTTTTTAAAGTGATTTCAATCACTATTGAGGAATGCTCGTGAAAGCATGTACAGTACAAAAGTGAAAAACGATGCATATATCCGTCCATCTCTCTAGCATAATATCGTGTACATATATGAATACACTAGCTTCCAACATGATAGAAAAATGAAAAAAAGAAAGAGAAGAGAATCATAGTTGTAAAATCTGATTCGAAAGTTGATTTGGGATAAAAATCTGGGTTAAAAAGATCAACCTGAATCATAAATTAGAAGAGATAAAAGAATCGGTATTCAAGAAGTTAAAAGTATGCTGATCACTAGCTTTCTTGACTTCTACTCCTAACGCAGAAATCTCCGAGAAGCTTCCTCCAGCAAGCATTTCAGTAAAAAATAACCACACCATGTGGCAATGGAATGTAAAGAAAAATTTACTTAGAGCTAGGTCCACTTTAATCCGAATAGATGATTTTATTTATTTAGGAAGTTTATATAATATATAGGTCATAAGGAAGCGTGCCCTTAAACATTGTTGATGCTAAGCTTGATATCTCAGTACGTTTTACAGGTCCTCGTCAGTATTAAATACTAACGGGGCGATTTTTTTGTTGATTATTGTGCTTGTTGTTAAATACATAATTACTTAACCTGACCTTAGCTAGCAACATTGATATAGAATCTAGGAGACATGTTTTTCAAATAACTTTTTAAATTTTATTTTAAAAATGATGTTGTTTTTAATTTTTTTATATAAAAAATTATATTGTTTTAATTAACTTAGTGTTGACCCACCAAACCTAAAGGTTTGGTTTGGGTCATGAAGCAAGACGTGTTTAATTATATATTATTGTTAAATATTGTGAGTATTAAAATAAAGGTTTGAGTTGGGTCATGAAGCAAGATGTGTTTAATTATATATTATGGTTAAATACCCTGAATATTAAAATAAAATTTATTAAATTAGGATGATCTAGTGGTTTTAGCTGCTTCAATCTCTATGCAATTTCCTCAATCCCATTTGTTGGAGTCCTAAACAGATTCAGTCGAAAACAAAGGATATGGTGAAGCTATATAAAATCTTTGTCCATATTTATTTTTATACAAACATCTATTTAATTACTAAACATAGTCAACCACAGAGATATTTTACTCCTTTCAAATCCAAACTCGGCATTACTAGTTAATACCAAAATAACAAATATCAATTAGTAATGTAGATTAAGGCCGAGGGTCTTTAAAAGTTGCCATTTTGCTGTGGCAAATTCCAAAATAAGGAAGAACTTTATTTATTATTATAATTAAAGAGTAGATTTGCAATGACACGGTCGCATCATGCATGACGATATACATGATCACGCATTGGAAAACCCCACCAATTCCTTGCTGGAGCCGATGTGGTGCACTAAGCATTGCTTGCGAGTCGACTTCTTCTTTCTAATCCGTAATTCCCTGGCTCCTTGACCGCTCATCACTCACCGCAACAAGATATTGTGGGAGGATAATAATCGACTTTAAATTGGGATTTATGGTTGTGTATATCACCCAGTTTCCTTTTCACGTCGTGTTTTTTCTTGAGATGGGACCTTCTCTTTTAATTCAACACGTTGTATATCACTGATGTGGTACTATACTCTTCGTTAATCTCGAGATGTGATGGAGGCATGTTTCTTCCTAAATCACGCTGTGTTATTTGACCCTTGAGCACAAGCTCGACAAATTAACTAACCATTTTCACCCAGAAATTGGTTTCTCCCAATTGGAGTCCTGGTCTTTGGGGAAATTTCCCTGAAACAAATCATTATGTACAATCTACTAGTGCTTTAATTATTAAGACAGATTCCCTTTTGGCCATTGCAAGTCCTGCTTTTTTGAAAACACGCATTCTTTTGTTAATTCATGATGTACGACTAGGTTAAGTGCCTATCAGTACATGCTTATGTTTTAAAAATAATAATAATAAAAAACTCGTAAGTAGAGCAGCCCCATTGCATTTTCTCACCTCTGTTTGATATTGTGATTGAATTCAGCGTAAAAAGGAACCGCTTAAATAATAAGCAGAGCGCCAATACCTTTTTTTAATGAGAATATTTAAGCTAATACCATTGAATCCTGGAGTCGGCAATCACCAACAGTAATCGGTAATTGGTAAAAACCATGAAAAGGAAAAATGAAGAAAGAGAAAGGAGGAGAGAAAGAGAGAGTACTCCAGGGTCTATTTGTCAATGCAAGTGGAGTTGGCACGTAATTGAAGTTTGTAGCCTTTGATTAGGAAAGACCCAGGAAGTTTCCAACTGGCTTGCAGACTCCATATATTGAGCTAGAGGTGCTGAGGCAGGAATAGAAAAGGCACCACCAGCTGAGGAAATGGCAACAGCAAGGAGGGAGGCAAAGAAGGTGAAGGAGATTAGCTCCGTAATGAAAGAGGTGAGCTCCAAGGCAGAACCACAGTTCAACAATAAGAATGGAAGTGTATTTCCTAAGAAGAAAAAGGTGAAGAAAATGATGTACGAGTCCTTGGCCTCATCCCTTGCTTCTCTGCTGCAAAAAAGTGAGCTCGCCAAGAGGAGCAGAAACAACGCCAAAACCATCATCAAACACCAAAAATCATAGTTGTTCTCCACCTTCTTGTTTGTTGTTTAGTACTCCCTCTGTTTTTCCCATGTAAAAACATACTATAATGTAATAAGCTCGCTCATTCTATGTGTTTTAATGCTATTTCTTCTATTCTTTATGCAAACCGCTTATCCCTAGCTAGATTCCAATTTTCCCTTCTCTTTTTTGACAAGCTAGATTCAAGAATTTTTAAAACTTTTGGTATTTGATTTTCTACCACGCTATATATACTTCTCTTCTATTTCTCTATGGATTAATTTACGGTGATTATCATACTTCCATGAGTTTAAGATTCTAATAATTCATTCTCTTTAGATCTTGAAAACCCTAATTAGAAACCAAAGGTCTAAGCATTAGGACGCCAGTTTTAAATGGCTTCAGGAGCCCGGCCAAAATTCTAAAAAAAGAGAGAAGGTTTACATGGTGTAAGAATAGACTTAACTTCTTCGAAATACTATGAATAAATAAACTAAAAATCATTAATCGACTGTATTTGATGAGTTCTTATAAATGATGCTAGTAGATCGGAACAGTCTTTTTGGTTACATGGAGCAGCTCATTTATACACACGCGCACACACACACACACACACTTCGGGCAGTCACCGGAGAGGTTTTGCATAGAGGGTATCTTTTCTGTGGCAGGATATTAATATAGTCTGGAAAGATGGAGGAGGTCGAATCTCCGACAAGAGACTATTTTGCCGGAAAATTTCAGCCATAAGAAACAGGATAAAGTATTTTTCAGTTATTTGTCTTTTATTTGACATTAATTTCTCTCGAAGATCTCTACCTTATTATGTTTGTGGGAGCCCATTGTACGTTACGTCGGGGGAATAATTAATAAGAAGTCAATAAATAAATTACACGACTGTTTTAATTATAATAAGGTCTCTCTGGTAGGGTTTTGTGTCAAATAAAAGATCGAAGAATAATTATGTAGTGTGCCTCGATCCCTTTACAGATCTTAGAGTTCAAAAGAGAAAGGCATTTGTTTATGATCATCAGGCGCTTTAATTCTTTCAATGCCTTTGTCCCGGTACAAAGGGTTAAATATTCGAATTCGAGTGCTTTTATAGAGAGAAAAATATCAAAGAAAAATATTCAGCTATTACGTTATTAAATATTCAGCTACATTGTAAATCGAAATATTTTCAACACATCTGGTTTAAATACCACAACTGCATCTTTAAGACAATATTCTGTTTGATTTCCCTTTTCTTTTAATGGGTGTTTGGATGGAGGGATTTCTAAGGATTGGACAACGTGAGGTGGCAGACATGCTGCCTGCCTTGAGGATCTTAGCAGTATTATTTTTTCATTGCTACTTTTTCAAATGGTTTTAATAAATTAATCATTCTTTTATTTTTTTTAATAGAAAAATAATGAAGACATGATTTCTTATTCTTGTTTGAAACAAGAATTTTAGATTATGATAAGTTTTTATTCAAGCAAAAATGTTACTAATAAAAAAATGTTTTCATATAAAATAAAATTATATTAATAAGAAAACGGGGTTGTTGCCTCCACATAATTTTCTTCCATACTTAATTTAAGTTATTGGAATCTTTATAAATAATTAATTTAATTACTTGGATTTTTATTAACAAAAATGTCGCTAAAAATGATATTTTTTAACAAATTTTTTAATAATTATATATATGCCTAACATGCAACAAATTTTAAAAACATTGCACATGATTATTCAATGAAAATAAAAAACATAGTTTTTTCTTTGTTAATTTTTTATATGGTTTTCATGAATTAATTATTCTTTTATTTTTTTATGCAGTCACATGAAAACAATGAAGATGTAATTTTTTTATTTGAAATCTGATTTTTATATTATGATAAGTTTTAATTTAATAAACTATGTTACTAATAATAAAAACATGTTTTTTCATAAAATAAAATTATATTAATAAGAAAATGGGACATTTCCCTCAAAAAATAATGTTTCCATCTTTAATTTAAATTAATGATTTTTTAATAAATATTTAATTTAATTATCCAGAGTTTTTATTAAAAAAACGATGTTGCTATTAAAAAATATTTTTTTATCAAAACAAAAAACATAAATAATAAACAAGAACTTACTTAAGAAATCAATTTTTTATTTTTCAAAATCTAAATCCTTTAAGTTTTCACAAATACTTATTTTAATCACTGGTAAAATTATTTAAAAAATAACTTTGAGAATTCATACATAACATCGGGCGGGAATAAATATCCAGCTTTGCTAAAATATGGAAGCTATTCTTTTATCGACGCTCTTGGCATTGCCCGTCCAAATGTGCGTGAAACTTATTGGGCTTGTATCCTTTCCTGGGCCCATCCATATTAATGCCCAGTGGATTAGGAAACAGCTCCATGGATCCAAAAGAAGGAAAAATACTGGAAAAGGACAAGCCGAGGGGGTTCCTTCTTTTGGAAGATAGCGAGACAGAATTGGACGGAGGCCACCGCGTTGAGAAAGAAAATTATTTTTTATTTCATAAAATATTAAATTGATTATTTTTAGTATTTTTTATAGTTTTATATGCTGATATTAAAAATAAAAAAATATTAAAAAATCATTTTATATATTTTAAATTAAATGTTTTTTTAAAAAACATTATACATAGTACAAGTAAATAGTTAGAGTGAAAAAAAGATAGTTTATTTCATTACTCAGATAACAAAAGAAAGAATAAGTTTAATTTTGCCTTTTTTTTTTCAGTGAAGAAGACATGGAAAGTAAGGCCTTGAAAGTTGAAACACGATACCAACAGCATCTCCGAGTAAGATGGAGTTTAGCCCAAGTAGGGGATGGTGATATAAATTAATTGCCTCTGTTATTATGATAATTTATGTTTTTTAAAATATTTTTTATTTAAAAATTTTATAATTTTTATTAATTTTTTGAATAATTTTAATGTATTAATATAAAAAATTATTATTTTAATATATTTTCAATTTAAAATACCCCCAACACACACAAAGAGTCTTCCTTGGAATCCATTTTCATCGTTCATCACGTGAGAATTATACAATAAATTGACTACACTAACATTTTCGATTTTCTTATTCACGTTATAATTAAAGGAATATATAAAAAAAAAACCCATCATTTCAATCTTTGCATAAGTCAAAAAGTTTGTCCTCTTTGATGATAGGATAAGGACAGGAAATAAGGGACCCTATACACAGAGGCAGAGCAATGGGGGCTGCCCCCTGCAAGGAAAATTTTTCTTCCTTTAACAATTTATATTTTTAGTCTTAAAAATAAAATAAAAAAGAATCAATTTTACCTCCTCTAGAATTATTTTTCTAATTTGGCCCTCCAAACCAAAATTCCTAGGGCAGGCACGGCATCAAATTAAGGTTTTAATGTGAGATACAAACTGGGGCAGGCAGGCACCAACCTGCGCCTGATAAGGGCAGGTATTGTCTTAACATTTTTTGTCATATACATTTGTCCCTCCTTCCCCTCCAATATTTATTTCTTTTCTCTGCTTTCAGGAAGCTTTATCACTTCATTTCCAAAACTTTTTATCTGTAACATCATATACGAGATCTGATTGATTAACAAGAGATCAGCCGGATGAGTGAGGTCAGCAGCAACCAAAAGAACACCAATAATGCCGCAACTAACACCAGTGAAGCCCCTCGTGAACGGGGATTTGGGCGGCCTTCTGGGCCAATGGCGCCGCCCAAGAGAGGAGGTATAAAGAAGAAGATGTGGGAGGATTTTACTGGTAAACCCTCCCCTTCCAACCCTCCAGCTGGTACTACTTAGAGTTCCGCATGATATATATTTGCCTTGATTGCTGTACGTGTACATATGTTTGTCCTTTAATTAGTTGGGGTTTGTGCGCTTCTCTTTTCTTGTAGTAACTGCCGTGATCTCCAGCTTAGCTTAATAGAGTTGCTGGGATGAAGAATAGGAGCTTTTTTTTTTTTTTTTGGTTTAAACCGAGGAATAATAGGAGCTCGAGCTCATAGTTATCGTGTGCTATATATATGGGCTGAATTCTTCTAATGTGGCAGGGATATCCTTTATAATGTTGTTTATTAACCGAGCATGACTTGAATATATGTATTATATTGCCAGTGGCCTTACGATTTGGTTTCTTGGCCCCTGGTTAAGTACTTAAATCCCTTGTTTTAATCTTCTCTGTATAATTTGAATTTGATCTAATGTCGCATGTTTTATTGAAGATGACCCGCTAACTCCAGTTGAACAATTTCGCTACTCTGCTACCCCTCTTTTAATGTAATTTCCAGCTGCCATGCGAATTTAATCCTCATCTTATTTTCATTTTTGAAGGTCTTTTTTTTCTGTTGTTGAAAGAACTCTTTGATTTATGAACAATTAAGTTACTATATGTCTGTTCGATAATCATGAATGGCGTCATATAAAAAAAGGGCACTTGATGTTATCTCGCTGTTTTAGCATCAAGCAGTGTTTGGTATAACATGGGAGGGAGGGTAGTTTTTTTCCTTCTTGTTGTCCATGGACGTTGTTCAGGTACCTAGCCGCAACCACAGAAAAGAGTCAATAATTGGTGAACTTTTGCAGTAGGGCACTTTTGGAAAGAGAAACCTCGGACCCCACAGTCTGCACCGCTACCAAATTGAACAGATAAAAAACCTGTCCTCAATTCCTCCTCCCTGTAATGCGTCCCTGTCACTGGAAGCTGTCATGCAGTGCTTTCAAGGGATGAAAAAGCAACATAATAATTTGCAGCTTAAGCTTTCGAGACTGCTTCATATTGTGTTTGTAATTGTGTTTCGTTAAATTTTGAAATTTTTTTTTTTGTTAAAATTGAGTGCGGTTTGTATTTTTTGGATCGTTTTGATGTGCTGATGTCAAAAATGATTTTTAAAAAATAAAAAAACATTATTAGCATGTATTTCGACACGAAAAGCTATTTGAAAAACACCCGCAACCATACTGCCAAACACGCTCTTCATAGGGCTTGCAGACTTCGGGATATGGTGCGCTTTTAACAAGCAGTTAGAGTTCACCAAGAGGGTGCTTCTATGGTTAGATTGGAGTTATAATTTGGTGGTGTCAGAGTTGAACTCCGAGGAGGCGTGAAGGAGGATTCATAGATTGCGCAAAGGGTATCATGGATTATATTACCCAGAATCAATCCAATATAAAATCACGACATCAAAATTCTACAAGTTCTAATCATGGTTAATCCAGTGACTCGAAGGCAATTCTATACTTTGGAAACTCTACCAGGTCAACTCTGAAGAGTTTTAAAAAGAAAATATTTTGAATGAATGGCTAGTCTAATTTGACTCAATAATCCACGTGTTCATCCAACAACTCAAGGAAGTGGGCCTTAAACTGTATAAGACCTTGAAACGAATACTACAACTATGCGAACAAGCTTCCTCGGAATAGTCATTCTCAAAATGCCACAAGATAAGACCGCGGCTATGCTAAAAGCAGTATTTGAAAAACCGCGGCTATTCTAAAAGCAGTATTTGAAAAAATGAAATTATGTTTATTAAAAATTTTAATTTTTCTTATAAAATTAATTTTTTTATATTTTTTAAATTGTTTTGGAAATGTTGTTGAAATTGTACTTATTAAAAATTTAATTTTTTATATTTTTTAAATTGTTTTGAAAACATTGTTGAAATTATGTTTATTAAAAACTTAATTTTTTTATATAAAAATAATTCTTTATGTTTTTTAAATCGTTTTGATATTTTAATATAAAACAAATTTAAAAATAAAAAATATTATTTTAATACATTTTTAAAAAACAAAAGTTATATCCCAATTATTATCATAATCCCAATCACTCCTTTCGTATATAAAGCTATGGGAGTATGGGTGATTAAGCACAGGGAATGGATGGTTAATTAATTTATGGATGCTACTGGTTACTTCGTCCATGAATGTAACTGCAGGAAGTAAAGATTATATTACAAGGTGTTCTCCTTTTTGCTCTACAAATTTATCCGCTTGTCATTATTGTTCTTTTTATTTTTAAATACTTTTGTTTTAGCTTGTTCTTCCAATCTTTAACTAGTTTTGATTATTAAACACTCACTAATATACCTGGTAATATCTAAAGTGACTATTGACCGTTGTCTCTACAACGGATAACGAGCAAAGGATGTAAATTAATTACAAACAAAAAACATAAAAATAATCGTGTTATATTACAGGTTAAATCAATTTTTTTTTTAACATAAAAAAATAATCAGATATTACTAATATGTTTTCTAGCATAATTTTTTAAAACTTTACAGTGGTTGACTTGATATAATTCAATTAATTTAATAGTCCAAAATTAACTCGGACGCTCGATTAATACTAATTTTAACTTGAAAAAAATTCAAAATGATATATATATTTTTTTAAAAAATAGTTTTGATTCGACAACTTATTGGATTGACTAGAGCAACCACAGTTAACATGTTAAATCCATAATTCCGGTTATGAGACCGTGATAATCTCATATAAAATAAATTAAAATAAATTATAAAGTCTAATTCTCAATCAATTTAATATTGCAAAATGAAATTAATAAAAAATTCAATTAAAAAGAGACATAATCCATAAAACCTATGACATGAGTTATGAAATTGGAATAATTTTTAATAAAACAAATTAGAATAAATCATGAAGTTCAATTCTTATTTAATTTAGTATTAAATGATAAAAAAAACTATCAAAAAGAAGAAAAAAAATCCTAAGTTAACTAAATGATGAAATTGAAATAAAAATAAGTAATGAAAAAAAACAGAAAAAAAGAAAAGCATTGTTTGAATAACAATAAATTTATGTTTTTTTAAATAAATTAATAATAATTTTCCCAAAAGCCTCTTGCATTTCCTAGGAAGTATATGGATTCAGTTACTGTATTCATAATTCTTTTCAAGCCTGAACGGAGATGTTTGGTCGTAAACAATTCTAAACTGTTATGTTCATAAAAAAAAAAATTAAAAGAAAATTCATAGAGGAGCAAAGCCAGTCCTATTCTACAACACAGGGCCCATTGGGTCTCATAGTAAATAATTAAAGTGGGTCCAATGATACGGGTAAGCCCATCATTACAGGAATAAACATACACAGCTAAGAGTCCCAGATTTACGGCACCTGGAAGACCTGATTTTAGATGCATTCACCCTGGCCCAGTTGAATAAGCCCAAAACTTTTGTCATCTAATGGTAAACCTTGCATGACTAATAGTTTCGTTTTTTTTTTTCATAAAATATTTTATATGTAAAATATATTTTCATAAAAAAATGATGAATAATGATAATAAAAAAAATGATGGTGATAAAATAATAATAGTAATAAAGAAAGCAATGATAATAAAAAAAATAAAAAAATAGTGATTAAATAACGATGATAGTTGAGAAGCTGATAACAAGGTAATTGTGATGAAAAAAAAAAGAGAGATAATTGTGAGATATAGATTGTGGCTAAATAGTTGGATAGTAGTATAAGTTGATTATTGTTCATAAAATACTTTACAAACTTCGTGATTTAAAAATATTTTTTGTAACAAATGAAATAGGTTTGAAAATTCATTGTTAAATATTTTTTATTAATTAGTTTTTTAAATTATTTTGTAAAAAAATATTTTCTAAAAAATATTTTGTAAACAGACAAAAAAAAATATTTTTATATTTTTTTTGTAAAGTACTTTACACAAAACAAATAGACACTAAGTTCAAATGTATAGCAGAATGTTTACCAGATTGATCAGAAAAATAGAAAAACTTTGTCATATACAAAATTAAATTCTCTTGTAACCGGAAGAGCACAACGTGCCAGAATCCTGATGTAATCTGTTCTTCCGCTCTTTGTTATTCAAAATTTACCATTGATCTGCACACGTTTCTTTCTTTTTTTTACACGAAATACAGCAATCCTCGTCAGCATGGAAGATTTTAGGAGTGTTTATAAGTGCCGTAATTATTATTTTTTAAAATATTTTTTTTTGTTCAGAATTATATTAAAGTAATATATATTTTTTAATTTTTAATATTTGTTTTTAATATCAGTAAATCAAAATATTTTAAAACTACAAAAAATGATTTTAAATAAAAAAAATTAAATTTTAACTAACCTTCATTTAAACTGCAATCTCAGACTGTAAATCCCAAATCACAAAGGGTAATAGAAAATTTTAGTGCACAAGTCCCGCCTCTGAAACTAGAACTATGGTGTCCATGCATTCTCAAGAAAGATGAGTACGGTCAGTGTTATCATAGCCAATCATAGCTTAAACTAGTAAAGATATATTACTAGTTTGTCCGTTTTAATATTTAGAAAAAGTTTTAGAATATTTATGGCAAGTTAACCTTGAATGAAAATTATTAAGAATATTATACTCTGCATCATAATTTTAAATATATATTTAAATAGTTTTTGATATTGTGATAATGATTATTTTTAAAAGTAATTTTTATTTGAAAATTTATCAAAATAATTTTTTTTAATTTTTTAAAATTTATTTTTGATACACTATACCAAAACAATTTAAAAATATTAAAAAAATAAATTTAAAATAAAAATAAATTTTAATTTTATAAAAAGCATGGTTGTATCTAAGAAAAACAATGTCTTAATCTAGCGGGTTAAATATGAAAGCTTTTATAAAGCAGCCAGCATCATTTTCTACATATAACCGTTATCCAACGGAATCAATCCCCGGCAACCGAATTCAAAATCTTGAAAAGCAAAAGCCAGCCATCACCTTCCCTTCACCTTTTCAGATTCAACTTCCTAGACTATATAAAAATGCTATACCATGTTCTTTAAGTCTGCAGTCCTAATCTCAGTTGCCTCTTCATCCCTTTCAAATCTAACAAAATGGGTTGTTGCATTAGTAAATGCAGACCCAAGAAACGTTCCTTTGAAGAATGTCATGGTAACAATGTCGAAGACAAGCTCGTGATCTCTCAGGCTCCAAAAACTCCCAAGATTCCTGTTCCTGTATCAAACAAAATCTCCCCATCTCCTCCTTCACCTACCACATCTACATCTTCTTCTGGCTCTGCTTTTACTTGTTGTACCAATAGCAACACCACCACAATTAGTTCATGCTCATCACTCTCTAGTGGATCTTCGATCTTGAACTCAAAAGATCGATCATTCTCCAACGAGTTTTTGTGGTCATGTGTCAAGGAAAATCCGCACATAATCCGCATCAATTCAATTAAGGAACGATCACAATTGCTAGCATCGCCAAATGTGTATTCCAGAAAACTGGGCTCACCAGCAAAACAAGTCGTGGCACCAATGCAGCAATCGATCCCACAAAAGGTAAACACATCTACACCCCATAAAAGAGTTCGATCGAACTCACCAACCGCACTAACACGACAAAAGAGCTTTCGTAGGGAGCCAGATAGGTTTAATCCTTCATATTCTCTACCAATCAGTAGAACTTTGAGGTCACCATCGCCTAGCAGGCGATTTAATGGAGATAGTGGCAGGGGGATCTTGACAATTACGCCAAAGGAAAGTTGTTCAGCGCGTACGGTTGGTGCCAGGGTAAATTCATCTAATTCCTTTTCTTCAACTTCAAGAAAGGAAAATTTGAGGCTGCCTAGTCAATACATCAATTCGAGCCAGCTTCGTTCTTGTCTGAGGAATAGAGAGACTTGCATTCATCGTATTAGCTCTAAAATAGATGAAGATGCAGTAAAAGAAGCACTAGCTCAACAAGATAGTGACTCTATTCCCATGGAAGACATAGACAATCCTCTCATTTCCTTGGATTGTTTTATATTTCTGTGAAATTGTGTGTGCATGCCTCCTTAAATTGTTGTGCTGTTCATAAGAATCTTTCGTTTCTTTGTTTGTTTTTCTCTTCTCTTCAAGAGGATATTCATTATTAATTGGTTTCTTTTTCTGTTTTTTTCTTAATCAGTTTCATTTATTGGTTTCAAAATGATCAACTAGATCAGAATTTCTGTATCGATTGTAAAAGAAGATATATATATAAAAGAAAAAAGGATCTGTTTGTTGCCTTATATAATGGATGTTTCATGTTTGCTGGATTGCGGCTGGAGCTTTTTATTTATTTTTTTATTTTAATGAATTGGTTAAAAATCATCGGAGTTCCTGGACTGTATACTTTCGTGGAATTAATTATCCCTATACAATGAACTCAATGTTTTTTTTTTTGTTCTTTAAATGGCCTGCGCCGTTGATTTGTAGTGCTATATTGCCAATTCATTTTTTTGAACTGTTGTCAATTGGAGAAATAGGGAGAGATTAGCCTCGCAACGTTAATTAGACATTTTTTCACAAAACAAAACTTAATATAATATTTCGATTAGTTCATCTACAATTTTTATTTTATTTTATAATTAATCAGAGCCCCTGAACATGAAACGCAATCGTCTCTTCAAATTGAGCAGGTAACCTCGGATTTATGCTTCGGTTGGTGAAGATCTAGTACATGAACTTGATAGGTTGTTTCGTACTGTTTTCTTTCCGGTTTTCATGGTTAAAAAAAATATCTTATTGGTTTTTAATTTTATAATGAAGAATTTAGTTTGATTGTTTAGAAAATGGTTAAATATAAGAGGATGAAAAGTAAAAGTAAGTTGAAACTTGAAATGATAACTTTTTATTTAAAAAGAATTATTTTCTTTACATTACTACTATCTTCAGGTTACCTAGTCTCTTAAAAAACACCCTGCTATAGATTGTTCCTCTGCAAGAATTTTTGTTTGTGAGAAATTAACAAAGGTTCAATAGCTAATTAACAATTGTTCCTTTGGGCCAAAATAACCTCCCTTCTCCCTTTAGTTTTTTTTTTTTGAAATAATTTTGATTTTGATTTAAAAGGGGTTTGTGTCATGCGTGAGATAATTCGTTGTTTCACCAGCGTTTGATTAACGGCAGACAGCTACTAGTACACAAACCTCTGCCACACGGCTAGTGCAAGTAAACTCCACAAGTGGACCCGCAGGATTAGACTGTGAAGGTGGAATCTAGCTGACTTTAAAAGGTTACCTCTCAAGTGAAGGTCGCACATCCACTCTATTTGCCATGCAATTTCTTGAAATCAATTGCCTCGCCGTTTGATTTACGGCAGACGGCTACCATTACACAAACCCCTGTCACGTAGCAAGTGCAAGTAAATTTGCTGACTATGATCAAATGATGTATCTGGCAGAGAATTCTTTCCTACGTCGAGGTTCTAATTGAGATAAGAAAAATCGAGGACCTAATTGAAATTGACCTCAAAGTTTGGGAATTTTATAATGAGATTTCTCAAGGAAAAAATGTACTGACACTTCCATATTCAAAATGAGGAGGCTTGACTTAGTCGAGTAAAAAGGCTTCGATTCTAGTAAGTTCTTGCTTGCAAGTCCTCTACCACACGCTCTTTTAGATATTCAGTCACGTATATCCCAACTGGCATTCAAGCCTCATAATTTGGTCTTCCGTCGACCAATATCGGGGTAATTTGCTTTATAAAAAAGGCTAGCTGCCACAGTGACTTTTGCACCACCCGACTCCATTCTAATTAAACAGAAAAGTAGCTGTCATGAGAATTCGAGGAATGGCCTTACAGTTCACAATAACAGGAGTGCTGTTGTTAGCAGCAGTTACAGCAGCAACAGAGCTTCCTATAGCGAAGCCTGGATGCCAAGATAGATGTGGGAATGTTAGTATCCCATATCCATTTGGCACGGGAGAAGATTGCTACTACGACTCTAAGTTCCTCATAACTTGCAACCATTCTTTCAACCCTCCACAAGCGTTTATAGGAAAAAGTGACTTAAATTTCACAGAAATAACCCTTGATGGGAAGCTTCGCCTCACGCAATATATAGCTAAGGATTGCTATAATCGGGCAGGTGCACCAACAGAGAGCAACACACCCTGGATAAACCTACCCCCCCAAGGTCCGTACGTTTTTTCTGACACTGACAATATGTTCGTCGCTATCGGCTGTGATACTTACGCTGAACTGCAAGGTTTCCGAGAAGACAAGAATGATACATACGTGGTAGGATGCATTTCCAAATGTAGCAACGAAAAATATGTACCAAACACATGCTCCGGAATCGGTTGCTGCCAAACCTCCATTGCCAAAGGAATTAAGTACTTCGAAGTGAGCTTGTCTAGTTACACTAATCATACGGGAATCTGGGAATTCAATCCTTGCAGCTTTGCCTTCATTATTGAAGAAAAGCAGTTCAGCTTTTTTCCAAGTAACCTGTCGGATTTGAAGGAAGTAAGCGAGGTTCCTATTATAGTGGATTGGAGTATTGGGCACAATAACTGCGAAACCTTGGAAAAGAACAAGATGTCTAATGCATGTCAAGGACAGAGCAAATGTCATGACCCTGAAAATGGGTCTGGGTACATTTGCAAATGCTTAGATGGCTTTCAAGGAAATCCATACCTCCCAAATGGTTGCCGAAGTATGCATTCTTTTTCTTAATTTTATTCCTGTTTTTTATAATTTTTTACTTACATAAAGAGAAAGTAAAATTATTTGTAATTGATTTCGAGGAGATCTCTAATCTGATTTTTCGAGATTGGATTACTTGAAATTATGAGAATTTACTATAGTTTTACATAAAGGCTTCTCTTTATGATGCTTCTGCAGACATTAATGAATGCTCAGATCCAAAAGTAGCCCGCAATTGCAGCCACAATTGCATCGACACCGAAGGGAATTATACATGTTCTTGCCCCAAGGGGTACCATGGAGATGGGAGAATAGATGGAGAACGCTGCATCCGCAATCGATCATCAGTGATTCAGGTCGCTGTCGGTAAGTTCGTATATCATCCTCTTCATTTTCAATCCCGATGTTCATGTACATACTATTGTGTATAGATCTTTCATGTGCCATTAAAGGTAACTGTTTGTTTTTTTGGTTTCTCATTTTTAATTTGGATAGGATATATACATGTGCCAATTTTTAGTTCTTGTTATTTAGATGAGGCTGTGATGGGCAGTATTATTAAAACTATATCACAGTCCCTACTTCTAGTTCATCCTAATACTTGGTTCCCTCCATCAGAGACCTGAGTTTAATACTCATACTGGCCTCTTGTAGCAGGAATTGAGGGTAGATTTTTGTTAATTTTCTTTTCAGGATCTTTAGATTTTCAAAGTATATACTGAAATTCATGCAGTTGTTTAGAAGTATTGTGATAAATGCTTGACCGGATGTCAGAGCATTGGCTAGAATTTATTTATCAATAAAATTTGAAGTAGCTGGCGATGCAAAACTGACTTGAAATATCCGGACACTATTCTAGATTTATTTCATCTCAAATTTGCAGCCCTTGGTATTTCAGAAAACAAAACTGAGAGGAATCTAATTTGATCCATATAAACTCTGGAACTTCAAAGCCCACAACGTTTCAAAGTCAAATCCACTACAAATGTACTCGTTTATAATTTATTCTATATTGCCGCGGGATCATTTCGACCGGAACTTCTTGATGGGAAATTTTCTCTCTTCACCTTTTATACATGATTTCAAATATTTCTTATTAAATCGAAAGGTTTACTCGCTAAACAGAAGCAAAAAATTGCAACAATCCCCCCTATGATCTCAACCCCATTCGGGTATACTTAATGGAATTTTCATATCTGCAATGTACATAATTAATTACAAATAAATGTTTCAACATCCTTGTACATGTAGGAATTGCAGTGGGACTGACATCTTTGTTGATGGGAATTACTTGGCTGTACTGGGGATACAATAAATGGAAGCTAATGAAGCTCAAAGAGAAGTTCTTTAGGCAAAATGGTGGTCTAATGCTGGAGCAGCAGCTATCAAGAAG
>Ga0307517_10000884_pt1 | contig 50918 bp, 70 predicted proteins | sample 23_EM_MG_FD_194515 | JGI IMG/M metagenome (GOLD analysis project Ga0307517, IMG submission 194515) | Populus trichocarpa ectomycorrhiza microbial communities from riparian zone in the Pacific Northwest, United States - 23_EM | ecosystem: Host-associated > Plants > Roots > Unclassified | place... | reverse complement strand
CAAGCCCCCTTGGGCTACACGCCTGAAAGTATTATCGTAGAAGATACATGTCCCATATTTTGCTGTGGCCCTAATTTCAATATTATACTATGTTCCCAACTCCAGACGGGGAAGTCGAGATGATGTAGTTTATCTCCCTATTCATGTCGATGTATTGCTTCCCGGACCCAGGCCTAGCGAGAGGGTTGCGATGGCACACGGCGAAACAATACTACGGAAAGAGGTCTTCTTATCGATGCTTTCTCCTTACAAGGGCCACTATTCTTCGGCTCATTGATCACAATCATTAATGCTTTCGGCAACCAGACATGAAGGGCAGGGAGCGCGGACCAGTCATGGGGAGGTCAGCGACTGTAGTTATCACTGTATGACGTCGTGAGTATTGTGCCTGGCTACCTCGAGAGGTGACTAACCGAGAGTATCGTGCTTAGGTTGAAGGCGGGTTATTCGCCTTCCACCGTGGCTCACCACTCTCATACACCTCCTTCTTCCAGATCGGAACGTTGAGCTTAACCTGTTCCAGGATGTACTCGCAAGCGACGAAAGCTTCCTTCCGGTGAGGCGAAGATACCGCTATGACGATCGACGCTTCCCCCACCGGCACCACTCCCAATCGGTGGTGTACCGCGCAATGCAGCAGCGGGGAAACTGGAGGCCCGGATGGCACGGCGTGCTGAGACCGAGTCGCGTTTGCATGAGCGGATAGAAAGATCTCGGACATCGTCTTTATTGCCATCTTGCTGTATGCTTGGTATTCTAAACGCGTCACGACCTGACCTGGGACCAGAAACAACCCTCGTGAAGGCGCAAGGGAAACGGAAGACTTGTCGAACGCACCCTGGAAGGAATTTCGAGTTGTTCCGATGAACACCGCGATCGCACCAGCCGTATCATCCTGCACCGACCGTATGATAGTCTCCGAGTCCAGCTTGTCGTAGGTGAGGACGAATGTGCCCTCCGGGATCTCGAGCTTAGCGGCGACGGAGGCTGGGGGGTTGAGAGACGACTCGGAATCCGGCTTCACGTCCATATCCTACACAAACCAAGGGTGTATTTGAGGTTAGGTTTCCAAGCGAGGATACGTGAGAACGAACCTAAGCTTACACGCGGCTCCCAGGTAAAAGCATACCTGTTACTAGGTTTGGTGAGAACGCGGAAGGATCAGGCGGGAACCCACGGCCACGGCGATTTCCAAATGATCGCGTCGGACCACCGCAACTTGCAGTGACTACTTACCGCATATCCACCATCCTCAAAGACCACGTCGACGAATCTCCCATGACTAACGCGACCGCAACTCCAATATTCACCACGACTTCGGCATTCTCCATCGCAGGCGTTTTCGGTGCTCTAGCTTTCGCATATATCGGCCTTGCGAAATTGCTCCCCAAAACCGCTTCCAGGACAGAGAGGATCACGTTCGTATGGCTGGTGAGTAACTGAAACCTGGGAGGAGCCAGCGTATATACGATGTTACGGAGAATAGAACCATTGACGAGGTCTTTCTTTAGGCGTTCGACGCGATGATTCACTTCACGTATGAGGCGTCGTGGCTGTACCTCTCCACGTTCGGCAGGACAGTGAATGGGAGCGTGGGTCCTCTAGCAGAGATGTGTGCGTTTTCTCACTTTCTACTTGCATGGAAATGAAACTCACCACCAATCGCTCAACAACAGGGAGAGAATATGCCAGGGCCGATTCCCGTTGGGGCACGGCCGACCCAACCGTCGTCTCTCTTGAAATCCTCACAGTCCTCGGTGCCGGACCGATATGCTGTTACATTATCAGTCAACTCATCAGGAACGATCCTGCAAGGCACTACTGGATCATCGTTCTATCTACCGCTGAACTTTACGGAGGGTAGGTTTTCTCTGAATCCTTATGCCTCGAAACATACGTAATGGACGCTTGGATAGGTGGATGACTTTCTGTCCTGAATGGATTACCGGAAGCCCTAACCTCGATACCTCGAACGTCTTGGATTTCTGGGTATACCTCGTCGTGCGTCTCCCGCCTATCGCTCCCCTCTTGTTCCATCCGCTGAAATGCTTTCGCCTTCCAGTTCATGAACACTATTTGGGTCCTCGTTCCACTCTGGCTCATGTGGGATTCATACCACGCAATTGCCGGGTCATTACGTTCGACGCTCAAAGTCAAATCGGCTTGAAATGTACCACCGACCTTGATCTATGTATACTTGTCTCCATCTTTCAAACACCCTGCAGTGGTGACAATACAAATCCTGATATATCTCAGCGAACGCATCCCGACGGTGAACTAAGCATGTCATCGGTCGGGAAATCCCTTGGACCGTACGCGTAAGCCGCGACTCTTGTACTTCTTCTGGGTCGCCTTCGTCCTGCAAACAAAAAGTGTACCCGCAGTTAATATACTAATACATTGATGACTTGGTTCACATCTGCGGACACAGTAGATCCGACTACAGGTGCAGGATACCTCAAAGGCGTAACCCGAGCTTTGGTTTCTCAGCCTTCTTCCCTCCCGCTCTACTCCCGTGCTTCTCAAAAATCCACTTCCATCCCCGGTCCCAATCCTCCTTGATCTGGTCCCTCATCTCGATCGATTTCGGGGTATTGCCTAAGCTCTCCACAACAGCCTTAACCTCTTGAACCATATCTTGGAGGTCGCTCACGGACTTTTTATCGTGGAATTTAGAGGACGGGGAGAGTTTAGCTTGAAGAGCAGCTACCTCCCTGAGTAGTTTGCTGGGGGATTTATTAGACCCTTGATATAATGTGGAATTGGCGTTGTCATACCTGTATCGGTCGAGAGCCTTTATCGACTCCTCGAGGCCCTTGTAGTCTTCGGTCATCAACCGTTTCTTAGCAACCTTCTTCTCGGACTCGACGAACGCGATAATCGTCTCCAAGCATACGAGAATGTACGCCAGTGGGACTCGGAAGAGGACATAATATTGTGAACCTTTGGTCCATTTAATCACCATTGACCTCCTGCGTAGAAGGTTCCAATATCGAGCTCGAGTCGCGTCGATCCCTGTACGAACGACCCTCTTCCGCTCCAAGTAGCGACGATAGGCACGCTGTATCTTCCTGGCCGCAGGACCTTGTTTCCGTTCCAAATGACGACGGTAGGCGTCCTGTATCACTTTGGCAGCGTCGGCTCGGATCTCATCGATCTCTTTGTTATTCACGGCAGATATCACCACATTCGCTTCCTTCCCATCGAAAATGCTATCCTCTGGTATGTCAGTGTGTCCATGCTGCCCTTGTCCGTCGTAATCGCTATCATGGTGTGCTCCCGTTACTGCCCCAGTGTGTGGCTGCTGGCGGTAGGCGGGGGCAGTCCCAGTTCCCAAAGCACCGGGGGCCGGAAGGAGTAACTTAGGTATCCCATCCAACCGATCATAAGACACTGTGCGGACGTGTTTAGTGGTGTGCAGCAAGAGGACGATCTCGTCGAGGGAAGAGTCCTCCAGCCAGTCAGTGAATGCATGCACAAGATCATTCCAGTCCTTGGCATCGGCGTAACTGCTGAATCTCAGTAACGATATTTTCATCGATAAACAATACCTACCGCTGATAAATGCACGATGTAGACTGTCCGTCTCCTTTACGCAACGATTGGATACCAGTCAAAATCATCTTTTTGAGGTCGTCATCGTTTGTGTTGTATCCCACTGTGAAAGGTTAAGCTTGCGCTCCAATAGAGTGAGGTGACGCGACTGACTGAGGCAGAGACAGAAACAGCTGAGATGCGAACTGTTAGTACCATATTTTTATGCTCGGGCTTGGGTCAACTTACATTCGGGCGATGCAAAGAGTCCCCGTGAGGTTGGTGATCGGACTGCCATCCGTGATGAATTGTTCCCTGGTGTCAGAGGGAGACATGGGAGACCGTTCAACTTGTGCATAAATTTGTTGCATGAGGTCGATCATGGTTTCCGCGAAGGTGAAAAAGGTTGACGTGTCCTTTCTCAAGTTCGTGCCCGGGAGGATGAGATTGATGAACCAGCTTCGAGGCAAGGTAACATTGTGCAATACACCCTCCGAGTTAACTCCGCGGGCCATGATGAACAATCCGGAGAGCCTCTCTGCAAGATCGCACAACACGATTGGGTCAACGCGCAGCCGGCTACGAAGGACTTCGCTGAGAGGACAAATCAGAGGGGGTGCGCGCGAATCCACGTATCCTGTAGTACATACCGTAGATACGATGAACCGAAGGTCAACGAACGATGGTCTTTGGCGGTCAAAAACGCGACGAGATCCTGTACGATGGAGTGGTCCTCTTGACGATGCGGGGATTGCGGCCACAATTTCGACTTGTACATCGGCGTATGAAGGGCATAATTCTCGGCATTTCTTCTATCGAGGTCGAAGGCCAGCGTGCATGCAACCATGAACCAGTGTCCGGAGCGATCAGCGGATCCTGGGGTGTTATGTCCGAGGTCGTGACAGACGTCCTCGACTCATTGTCGTACAATCGCGAAACTATCAGCTCCCTCGGGTATACTAGTTATGTCGAGATTCGCGAGCGATCCGAGCCTCTGGAAAGGCGGATGAAGCGCCGAGTACAATATCCCCAGCCAGTAACTTCATGTTGAATGAGTATCCACACGCATTTCTCACAGAGTGAACCAGGACATACTTTTTCACATCCAAATCGCCATAGCGAGCCGAGTCTAGGATTTGGAACTGTAGGAGCACCAGGCGGAGTCGAGCGTGATACCAATCGACTGTAAGCTGTTCTGGCTGGATGTGTTGGAAAGTGCATGGCCCCTCCCCGTCTGGGGGGTTGCATTCCTTTTCAACGAGCAATGATAAACAAGGGGAGAATCCATGAATGTCGCGGCAGGCGCCGTTCTGAGCTTCCGTACGATCTTGGATCCGACGGGAGATGAATTGGGTAATACTATGACGGAGCTCGTCATAGTCGCATTCATACCCGTCCGTGTCCTTTGTACTCGACGCATATCGACTGGTGAGTTGATCGTGTAAAGGGGTGTGTCTTGGCACAAGGTAGCGGTCCCCTCTCAGTGCTTGAAACCCGAATAACCTCTGGTGGTTCGAGCCTTGATCCAACGACTTATCACGCCAGGACTTGTCCAGCAGGTGAATGTAGTCAAGGTACGCGGAAAGTGATTCCTGGACCTCGGAAAGTGGGAGATCTTGCAGCTTGGGGTGAGATGAGAAGACGTTGTCCAGGCATAACAAAGCAGCGGGATGGTTCTCCATATCAATGAAAGTCTTGGCGAGCGTGCGGAGACATGCGCGGTCGATACGTCCGATTGCTTGGAACATCGCAAGCTGGAGGTGGTATAGTATTAGACCCGCCGGCCGATTGAACGAATGGGAGGGCTCACCTCGTGGACATCTCGTCCTTTCATGGCGCTTTCGTCCAACCGATCTGCCAGTACCAGCAACTTTGAAGCGATAGAACTAGACTCCGGAGGCACCCCAAGGGTCAAACTTTGCTGAAGCCCGGTTAAGATGCACTTGGCCGTTAGTTGCAACTGATCAAGACTGAGAGTAGCAGGTGTGTCCAGCGTCTCAGCCGCCTTCAGCATATCGCGGTTCTTTGCGTGAATTTGTGCAGCATCGGAAATTCTGCCCAGTTGTGTTAACAGTTCAGCACGTGCGTCGTCCATATAATAATCCTCCAAGAACTCTAGCGCGTCTTCTACGGAGGGAAACAGTTGTAGAGCCGCCCTGTTCAAGTCTAAGAAACCTCCGCTTCCAATTAACCGGTCTCTCAAGTACTCACTTGATGTTTAAACGCTACGTAAAGAGAGTGAGAGAGATCTGCGAACAGGCCGGTGTTGGGGCATACCTTGAAATAGTACGCCCGAGAAACCGTCGTCGAACGATGGAGGAGGTCACTGTCGAGAGCGTTCCTATGTTTGGTGATCACCCCGACCATCTCGTCGATATATCCTCCTTTTCGATAGGCGTGAACAGCTGCAGGGTACTGTTCAGCCATCCGATAACTATCTCCTGCATTTTTTAGATTGTGAGTCTCTGAGTAACACTCCCCAGCAATCCTGTAGTAGGTCCGACGTTCGTTGACCTGCTTGGATGGGAAATCTTCTGCACACTTGCTGAAAGCATTGGCTGCAATAATAAAGGCCTGGATCCTTGCTGCGCCAGCGGTAGTGGATATCGACAAAGCCTTTTCTCGCAGGAGGTATGCATCAGATATCGCGGCTTCCCGGTTCCGCCCAGCTTTCAGAAACGCGACTGAAGCCTCTGCATAACGTTTATTGAGGAACATCCTGTGGAAAGGGTCATCAGTATATCACAACGCTGAATCTTGGTCCTGACGTTTTCCCGGTCTTTAACCATCCGTCGGTAGTGGATGCAGCCCCCGAACGTGATATCTCGGCAGTAGATGACCGGATCTCGATCTGGTCCTTGCTGCTCCAGTATGCCTGTACGGGGAGTGAGGATTTTCTTCGGGATCACAAGATTATCAGGCACCTTCATTGGCTCAGCTGACTTGGAATTGTCCACGATCCAAAGTTTGTTCCGAGCCCGAGTAACTGGGATCAGCAAGACGATCGCGTCGCTGTGACACAGTTATGGGCGTTTGATTATCCCTCGAACGTCTGTCGCGCCATTTGGAAGTTATCGATACCTGGGAATTCGGACTTAGTGGAATGGAACGAAAAGGATGTCACATTCCCTAAGTCCTCCAAGCAAACGGCGGAGACCTACCCATCCCCCACACCTTCACCACACCGACAACACATGTTACGGACACGCCAACCATCCTCGGCCTAATCTTATGCTCCCCAACCACGCGACATGTGCCCGCCTCGGTTTCATTAGGAACTCGGCTTGCACACGGTCCCCGAATGAGAGCATATCGATGGGAACCCACGGCAATTTCCGAATCCAAATGATCGCATCGGATCACCACAACTTGAACCGACCAACACGAGTTACATCCGTCGTCCTCAAAGGCCATGTCGACAAACCTGTCATGACCGATACGACCGCAGCCCCAATATTGCCGCGACTCCAGCATTTTACATTGCAGGCGTATTCGGTGCTCCTCGCGTGTACCGACCTCGCGAATCTGTCTCTCAAAACCACCTGGGCCAGGACAGACAAGACTACGTTCTAAAACTTGGAAAAAGCCAACGTCTACACGATGGTACGGATGATAGGACCGTTGATGAGGTCTTTTCTTAGGCGTTCGACGCGATGATTCACTTTATGTCGTATGAAGTGTCGTGGTTGTACCTCTCCACGTTCGGCAGGACGGGGAATGGGAGCGGGGGCCCCCTAGCGGAGATGCATGCGTTCTCTCACCTTTCACTTGCTTGGGAATGAACGGGAGACTCACCACCAGCCGTTCACCAACAGGGAGAGAATAGACAAAGACCAGTTTCCGTTGGGGCCGATCCAACCGTCGTCTCCCCCGAGATCCCCACAGTCCTCGGCGCCGGACCGTGTTGTTGCATCGTCAGCCAACTCATCAGGAACGGTCCTGCCACAAAGCACTACCGGATCGGCGTTCTATCCACCGATGAACTTTACGGACGGTAAGTTTCCCCTCCAAATCCTTATGCCCCAAAACACACCTAACGGACGCTTGGATAGGTGGATGACGTTTTGTCCCTAATGGCTTACCAGAAACCCCAACCTTGGTGCCTGTAACGTCTTGAATTTTTGGGTGTGCCTCGTCGTATGTCGTACGTATATCGTCCCATTTTGTTCCATCCGTTGAAATACCTTTGTTCTCCGGTTCATGAACACTATTTGGGTCTTCGTTCCACTCTGGCTTATGTGGGATCCATACCACGTGATTGCCGGGTCATTGCGTTCAACTCTCAGAGTCAATTCTGCTTGAAAATGTACAATTGACCTTGATTTATGTATGCTTGTCTCTATCGTTCAAACACCCCACGGGGTTGACAATAAAAATCCTGGTACACCTCAGCGAAGGCATCCCGACGGTGAACTAAGCATGACGCCTGGTCTGGGAATTCCTTGGGCCGTAAGCCTCGGGGTTTGTACTTTTTTTGGATCACCTCTGTCCTGTGGGGGTGCATCCGTAGTTGATACACTGATGATGTGGTTCACATTCGTGGTCAAAACAGAACCGGCTACGTGTACAGGAGACCTTCGGGGTCAATCACAAGCTTTGGTTTCTCCGCCTTCCCTTTCGCTCTACCCCCCTGACATCAGGAAACTTACAAAGGTGGCCCTCAAGCAGCTGCGGGATGCCATTCGACCATCCGATAGCTATCTCCAGCACTTTTTAAATCGCGAGCTTCTGAGTAACACTCCCCAGCAGCCCTATAGTAGGTCTGACGTTCGTTGGCCTGCTCAGACGGGGAATCCTCTGCACACTTGCTGAAAGCCTTGGCCGCCATGATAAAGGCCTGGATCCTGGTTGCGCTGGCGGTAGTGGATATTGATCGAGCCTTTTCTCGTAGGAGGTACGCGTCAGATATCGCGGCTTCCCGGTTCCGTCCAGCCCTCAGAAATGCAACTGAAGCTTGTGCATAGCGCCTATTGAGGAACATCCTGTGAAAAAGGTTATCAGTATGTCACAGTGCTGAACCCCGGTCCTGACGTTTTCCCGGTCTTTGACCATTCATCAGCAGTGGATGTAACCCTCAAACACGATATCTCTGTAGTAGGCGACTGGATCTCGATCTGGTCCTTGCTGTCCCAGTATGTCTGTACGGGGAGTGAGAATTTCCTTCGGGATTACAAGATTATCAGGCACCTTCATTGGCTCAGCTGACTTGGAATTGTCCACGATCCACAGATTGTTCCGAGCCCGAGTAACTGCAACGTACAGTAATTTCAACTACCAACCCGGATAACGTGAGTGGGGATGAAAGGGAAGCCTCAAGCAGCAAAGAACCTACCTCTGCACAAACGATCGCGTGACGCACTTCATCAAAGGTCGGAACGCCTGAGAGGTTGTCCCTGTTAGAAATCCCATTAAGCACCAGGCGCCATTGGTTCGGGGTTGCCGTGGAATCTTCGAAGAAGTTGTACAGCAGGACCTTGGTTTTATCGGTAATAGGTGAATTTGAAGAAGAGTAAAACTGACATCGTTGAATTCTAGTCCCTTGCTCTCGTATAGGGTCCTGTGTGCGTAGGTCAGGTAAACAATCGATGCAGGAACACAGGGGCTGACATGATAATACTATTCCGAGACTTTTGTCGCAACCTGTCCTTTGCAGCATCATTGCGCACAATTATACCTCGACGGAAAGGGTCAGTACAGGATGAAATGTCAAGAAAAGTGTTATACATTGATCCGCCCCCCATTCAAGTTGGCCGTTCCCAAAGAATGACTTCTCTAAATCAGCCTGTTTGCAGCATTGAGTCCCAGACAGCTCGGTCATAAAAGCAAATGAACACTTTCCTCGCCGGTGAAGAAGGTCGGCCGGACCCCATCAATCATCGCTCCTTCAGGTCGTAAGGCATCAATTGAGTATGGCCAATAGTGCATTATGAGTTCGATAATAGAACGTGCACAATTAATAATGCCGCCATGGGAATTGTAGCTCGGAACAAGTTCGAAGGTCTTTGGTTTGACGGGGGTGAGGCCCAGTTCATGTGAGAGCTCTTCCTAGATAAACCGACAGCGCTTCAGCCCCAGCACAGCTCAGCATCACCGAAAGCTCCACCTCGATGCGGTGTTGATACCCTTTCAGATCACTAAATTTGAACGAACTACCGACTGAGATCGCCTAGCAGAGAGGCATCAGCGGGTCTCTGCGCGTGACTGTTGCCCTTACTTTGGCGGTTTCGCCAGCCCAGAACAGCCCGTGTTGATTAGCGCAGATCGTCCGGAGAACTGGAATCATCAGCTAGGTGGAGGCTTAAGCAGAGATTTGACGCATACCAAGCGTGTTGATCAGGAGATTGTCCTGGACCTCATCAACATACCTGGGGCGACGTTAGTTCTGCAAAGAAAAGACAAATTCCGGAGTAACCGTACAGAAATTGAACCTTCCGACCAGATGGACCGACCTCACGGAGTGCTTTCAAAATGTAGTGAGTTCTGGGAATGGATTCAATAAAACGAGGATCAATGGAGGGGGATGAAATATCACCGATCTGCTGCGTCATAGTCTTGTCGGTTTCGTTTCAGCTTTGTATAAGCCATGAACAGGTCGTAAACGTCATCCCGTCTATGGTAAAAGGTTCCTTGACTTCGAACGCTGACCGACTTGTAAGATTCCCGATCGAGACATCTGTTTTCTGTCCCGACTGCATCCTCCGACCCCTTGATCACTCCCACAAATTCCCCAAACACCAAGGTGGGATCTGGGTCACCGATTGTTACAATATGGCATGGATAAGCCGTTGCCTCTCACCTAGGCCACGGGTCAGGGCCTGCGGAAGGTGATCCCAGTAAGATGTCAAAAATTCCAGAGGGGAGACAAAGTTTCCACGGAACTGTTGCGTATGACGGGATGAGGATGTAGTCTTGGATCCTGCACGCAGCCTGGACTTTCGAGGGAAAGTTGGACTCGTGGGAGATGTCGCCTCGTCTCCATGGACATGCGTCTCGGGGATAATAAACCCGTCGTTGCGATTGCCTCGCCCGATATCATTTTGGAGCATTGTGCAGAGCTACTCACTGAATGGTGAGATCGGATGCTTTGGAGGTAATGATATCCATACCCGGTCATAGGTGACAAACAATGGAAAATGTTCGTCCAACAGTCCACTGAATTTCTCCGGTAAGTCCGACCTCCATTGCTCGTTGTCATCCTGATCTATGAACTCGAGCTCCTGCTCGACATCCTCTTCTATCGCGAGTAGCTTCTTGGGAGGATGTAAACTATTGTCGAGGGATGACATCAGTCTCACAAAACACTCTTCAGCAATCGTGGCCAGGATTCGAGATTCTGCAATGAAAACTTGACGGGGTTTTGCCCCCATGGCTGGATGTTGTTTCCAGTTGCGCTCTATTGCCAACATCTTGAATAGAATTGTGTGAAAGTTTCCTCTACCACTTCTGCCGATCACGTAGCAAGAGGAAGAGTACTCGATGATTTCCTGCTCTTGCGTACTGTTTGTCAGAAATGAGTACAAATTGTAGCATGGCACAACTAGTGTACATACGAAACCGAGAAAACATGCGTAACATCCTTGTTGGCTAGGATACCTGGGATGAGTAAGTGGCGGTTGTCGTATCAGAAGTGTTCTAAAATGGCGTACTGTTCAGAAGTGCCTTTGTGGGGTTAGCACGTAATCAAGCGAGGATAGAAACTGATCACCTGAGATAACATGACGAACTTGTCAAGACTAGTTTCGATGTGTGAGCTGTGAGAGATACTATGACCGTCGAGGGAGGGCATACACAAGCATAGAATGAATCTATTACACGTATGCCCATCAGTAGATCAGAAACACGCTCACCATCTCACTCACCTCCTTCAGATCTTCTTCACGGACTTTGACGAATGGCGTAACTTGTAGCGTATCTCGGGACTGGTATGGCAACGAAGGAAATACAGCGGGCAATATGATATCCCCGCCGATGCTGAGAGGTTTGTTTCGGAAATTGCATCGCTTAATATAGCCTGGACCCCGTTTTTGAAGTTGCTGGCTGAGGCTATCCCAAAACCGTCCGTGGTGAAGCTGTGCGAGGGCAAAGATACCAAACATCCGGATTACTGCCAAAGTGGAAAACCACATTAGCCGAGGCGGAAGTAATGAAAGAGGGAGCACCTTGATATTCGTGCTGGGGATCGGCTGCATGAGCGTTCCTAGGATCGGGTACACAATCTATCTGATACTAGGGGAACGGTGAGCGAGATGCTTTGAGCTGCGAGAAATCCTTCACATACTACAATCCGGATGTCCCCCGTCACCTTTGCCTCATATATTGGCAGTTCTATTTTGGGACCTGTGAGCGAAGCCTGATTGGCACGAGAAAAATGACCATGTGACAGTTGCCTGGGTGGAATTAGTAGCAGCCATTACAACGAAGGGTTAAGCTTTAAGTCCCACCTGATCTTCTTCATTACGATCTGGAACATCGCACCATCGGCGCGCCTAAAATCTCGCAGGCCTTTCTGGGTTCGAGTAGATAGCATGATTGGCCACTCTCCAAATCCCTCAATGCCGTCGAGGTGGAGCGCGTTCCCCACTGGAGGAAGCACTGGATTCTGAGATTGATCTTGCCCCGCGGCCGGTTTTCCTGATTTTAAGGAAGACGCCCCTTTCCCTGATGGTTCTGCATTGGCGTACGAGGATTTGAAGACCTCCGATAACATCGGCTTTCTGAGAATGAGGAGGCAACGCTAGGGTTACTCAGTCCTATGCCCAGGCCATCGACTGCGAACCCACACACCTCTAGTATGCTTTGAAGCTGTGACAAAACTCCGACACGCACATCGTATACTTCTGCATCCGTAGTCGGTACGGCAATCCCCATGGATTCGAAGGGGCGTGGATCAATATGACGATTGCCAGTGATTGCTTTGCCCTTTTTGCGGCGAGTGGGGGACACATTCCCCCCGGTCAACGCACTGTCGGTATTCTCCTCAAGTATCTTTAGAACATCGAGCGAGAGTTCCGCCTTTCTACAGACTACGCGGAGGTTGGGGGGTGCATCGGCAGCGGACGGATACTTAGCAGATAGCAATGAAGATGAGAATCTCCGGAGGAGCCGCATGCTCATAGTGTCGATGGGGTTTGGCGTCGTGGATCTGGGAAATCCGGCAAGTATCCACTTCGAGAGCTTCTCGTAAGCCCCCTCCTCGAGCACTAGAAGGCGTAATGATTAATTCTGGTAACGGACAATGGCCTGGGGCAGGCACGCGCAACGTACTCGAGATAATGTACTCCAAGATATGTGGGCGGCTGTCGAGTGCCGCAACCATCTCTGCAATTTCGGGGTCACTCCGATGACAGGTTGCTCCGATTGTACGGAGAGCGGCGTCAAGTTCGTCTGGGATGACCAATACTCGTGGATCGAGCATATCGATCCAAAACGCATCTTGGGATGAACGACGGTCCTGTGGCATGGCGTTGGTGCGAAATCAAGAGTGGCCGCCACACTTTTTCTAACTTGAGACTTGCGTTGAAAATGGCGCCAACTGAGCGCCAACTCTTCTCCGAATAGGAACCGACTGTCTGTGAGCTCACCATGGACACAACCCCTTCACCAATGTGTCTTCAGGAACTTCTGTCTCGAACCCTGGTGCCCACCAGCCAGTCGTATCCGGATCTCACGATCAGGCGTAAGCACGCGATGTCCTTCCGATTGAAGATGTCGTGGGTTGACTCCTTCGCATCACTGCCAGCAGCTATCACGAAGACCACCCGGGAAGACCCGGGTATTCACCTCCAGAGGGAGGTAGGTGATTCCAGGTGTCTTTTAGTGGGGAAACGTGGCACTGGTCCTCACCCGCGGGGTCCAGGCTCCGGGGTTGTGTCTGACTGGCTCAACGGCCGAGATTACCGTCGCTGTTCTCCATCACTTCCTCCTGCCACCAAAGGATAGACCTTCTTCGTCCGGGTCCCGAGGACAGGGTTTCGGGCTCTTGGACAGGTGCGGCTGCCGGCGGTTTAGGTTCGTACCTCTATATCATGGCACCCGCGCAACCACGCCTACAACCCCAACCGACGGCCCGGGATTGGGAAAGACCTGAGATGGCGAGATCATTGGGGTGGTTTGGTCGACCTCTATCACGACCGTCTACTTCCCAATGGGGATCGACGTCGAGGTGCGATGGTAATCGAGGTGAAGATTCCTCAAACCTCGGTTCAATGAGAACCAGCGCTGGGTTTGGTGGTTCGCACGCCTGGTAAAAACCCGTCTTCCAGGCTCCGATCCTGTCGTAACAATAGTTGGCACGCGACTGGACGTTCCTGTGCAATTCAAGCCCCCCTGGGCTGTGAAATCTGAAAATATTGTCGTAGAAGGTACATGACCCATTTTGCTACGACCCTAATTTCGACGTTGTACAATGTTCCCAACTTCCAGTTGGGGAAGTTACGATGTGATTTGTCTCCCTATTCACGTCGATGTATTATCCCCCAGACCAGGGCCCAACGAAATGGTTGTGACGACACACGGCGAAACAATGCCACGGGCAGAGCTTTTTTTTATTTTACCGAGGCTTCTCCTCATAAGGGCCACTGCCATCCAGCCCATCGACCGCAACGTTGATGCTTTCGGCAACCAGATATGAGCAGCAGGGGCATGGACAAGTCGCGAGGAAGTAGGCGACCATGATCGCCACAGGATAATATTGTTAATACTATGCCCGTACTACGTATCATCGTTCAATCTCAGGAGGTGACCAGCCGAGAGCATCGCGGTTAGGTCGGAGGTGGGCCGTTCGCCTTTCACCGCAGCTCGCCACTCTCATGCGCCTCCTTCCAGATCGGAACGTTGAACTTGACCTGTTCCGACATGTACCCGCAAGCGACGAGGGCTTCCTTCCGGTGAAGCAAAAATGCCGCTACGACGATCATCGCCTCTCCCACAGACACCACTCCCTATCAATAGTGTACCACACGATATGGCGCGGCGTGCTCAGACCGAGTCGTGTTTGGGTGAGCGGATAGAAAAATGTTCATGGTCGCCTTTACCGTAATTTTGCTGTATGCCCGGCATCCCAAACGCGTCGTGGCCTGACCTGGGATTCGAAATAGCATCCTCGTGAAGGCACAAAGGAAACGAAAGAGTTATTGAACGCACTTTGGAAGGAATTTTCGGTTGTTACGATGAACACCGCGATCGCACCGACCGTATAGTCCCAGCGAGGGTACTTGAGAACGTGCCTAAGCTTACACGCGGTCCCCAAATGAGAGCATATCCGTTAGTTTCGGCGAGAGCACGGAAGGATCAAGGTGGGAACCCATGGCAATTTCCGGTTCCAAACGATCGCATCAGACCACCACAACTTGAAACGACCAGCACGAGTTGTATCCGTCGTCCTCAAAGGCCACGTCGACAAACCTTTCGTGACCGATACGACCGCAGCCCCAGTATCGCCGCGACTTCAGCATTCTCCATCGCGGGCGTATTCAGTGCTCCCTCCGTGTGCCGACCTCGCGAAGCTGCCCCTCAACCAGGACAGACAAGATTACGTTCTGAAACTTGTAAAAGCCAACGTCTACGTGATGTTACGGATGATAGGACCGTTTATGAGGTCTTTTTTTAGGCGTTCGGCGCGATGATTTACTTCATGCCGTATGAGGCGTCGTGGTTGTACCTCTCCACGGTTGGTAGGACGGTGCATGAGAGTGGGGGTCCCCTAGCGGAGATGCGTGCGTTCTCCCACCTTTTACTTGCGTGGAAATGGACAGGAGACTCACCATCAGCTGTTCACCAATAGGGAGAGAGTATACGGCGACCAGTTTCCGTCAGGGCACAGCGATCCAACCGTCGTCTCCCTCGAGATCCTCTCAGTCCTGGGCGCAGGACCGTTGCGTTGTTACATCATCAGCCAACTCATCAGGAATGATCCTGCAAGGCGTTACTGGATCGTTGTTCTATCCACTGATAAACTTTACGGAGGATAAGTTTCCCCTCCAAATCCTTATTCCCCAAAATACACCTAACTGACGCTTGGATAGGTGGACGACCTCCTGTCCCGAATGGCTTACCGGAAACCCCAACCTTGGTGCCTGTAACGTCTTGAATTTCTGGGTATACCTTGTTGTCGTCTCACGCCTAGTTATCTTTTTGTTCCATCCATTGAAATGCTTTTATTCTCCAGTTTATGAACACTGTTTGGGATTTCATTCCACTCTGGCTTATGTGGTATTCATACCACGCAATTGCCGGGTCATTACGTTCGACTCTCAACGTCAATCGGCTTGAAATCGACCTCGATTTATGTACGCTTGTCTTCATCTTTCAAACGCCCTGCGGTTGTAATAATACGAATCCTGATACACCCCGGCGAACACATCCCGACAGTGAATTAAGCATGACATCGAGTCTGGGAATTCCTTGGGCTGTAAGCCTCGGGTTTTGTCTTTTTTTGGATCGCCTCTGTCCTGTTGGGGTGCATCCGTAGTTGATACACTGATGATTTGGTTCACATTTGCGGACAATGGAACCAGCTACGTGTACAGGAGATCTTCGGGGTCAATCACAAGTTTCGGCTTCTCCCTCTTCTTCCCCTTCGCTCTACTTCCCTGTTTCTCAAAGATCCACTTCCATCCCCGATCCCAACGCTTCTTGATCTGGTTCCTCGTCCCGATCGATCCTGGCATATCGTGTAGGCTCTCCACGACAGCTTTAACCTCTTGAACCGCATCTTGAAGGTCGCCCACGGACTGTTCCTCGTGAAATTTTGAGGACGGGGAGAGTTTAATTTGAAGCGCAACTACCTTCCTGAAGAGTTGACTGGGGGATTTATTAGACCCTTGATATACTGTGCAATCAACGTTGTCATACCTGTAACGGCTAAGGGTTTCCATCAGCTCCTCGAGACCCCGGTGGTCTTCGGTCATCATCCGTTTCTGAACAACCTTCTTCTCGGACCCGACGAACGCTTCAATCACTTCCAAGCATACGAGGATGTATGCCAGTGGGACTCGGAAGAGGATATAATATCGTGAACCCTTGGTCCATTTCATCTTCATTGAATTCTTGCGCAGGAGGTCCCAATATTGGGCTTGGGTTGCATCGGTTCCCGTAAGAACGACCCTCTTCCGCTCCAAGTAGCGACGATAGGCACGCTGTATTTTCCTGGCCGCAGGACCGTGTTTCCGTTCCAAATGGTTACGGTAAGCGTTTTGTATTACTTTGGCAGCGTCGACTCGGGTCACGTCGATTTCTTCGTCACCCATGCCACATGTCTCCACATCTGCTTCCTTCCCATCGAAACCACCGACCTCCGGCATGCCGATGCGCCCATACTGTCCTCGTCCGTCGTGATCGCTATCAGGTTGTACCCCCGTCACCGCCCCAATGTGTGGCTGCTGGTTGTAAGCGGGGGGAGCGCCAGCCCCCGAAGCACCGGAAGCCGAGAGGAGTAACTTAGATACCCCATCCAACCGATTATAAGATACTGCGCGGACGCGTCTAGTGGTGTGCAACAAGAGGATTGTCTCATCGAAGGAAGAGCCCTCCAGCCACTCAGTGAATGTATGCGTAAGATCACCCCAGTCCTTGGCATCAGCGTGACTGCTGGACCTCAGTAACAATATTTCCATCAAAAAACAATGCCTACCGCTGATAGATGCACGGTGCAGATTGTCCGTCTCCTTTACGCAACGACTGGATACCGGTCAAGATTATCTTTTTGAGGTCGTCATCGTTTGTGTTGTATCCCACTGTCAAAAGTCAAACTTGCGCTCCGATAGAGTGAGGTGACGCGACTGACTGAGGTAGAGGCAGAAACAGCTGAGATTCAAACCGTTAGCACTGTATTTTGAGGCTCAGACCCGGGTCAACTTACATTCGGGCGACGCAGAGAGCCCCCGTAAAATCAGTGATTGGACCGCCATCCGCGACGAATTGTTCCCTTGTGTTAGAGGGAGACGTAAGGGACCGTTGAACTTGCGCATCAATTTGCTGCATGAGGTCGATCATGGTTTCCGCGAACGTGAAAAAGGTTGACGTATCCTTTCTCAGGTTCATACTCGGGAGGATGAGGTTGATGAACCAACTTCGAGGCAAGGTAACATTGTGCAATACACCCTCCGAGTTAACTCCGCGGGCCATGATGAACAGTCCGCAGAGCCTTTCTGCGAGATCGCACAACACGATCGGGTCAACGCGTAGCCGGCTACGAAGAACTTCGCTGAGAGGACAAATCAGAGGGGGTACGCGCGGACCCACGCATCCTATAGTACACACCGTAGATACGATAAACCAAATGTCAACGAACGAGGGTGTTTGGCGGTCAAAAACGCGACGAGATCCCGTATGACGGAATGGTCCTCCTGACGATGCGGGGATTGCGGCCACAATTTCGACCTGTACATCGGCATACGAAGGATAAAATTCTCGGCATTTCTTCTATCGAGGTCGAAGGCTAGCATGCATGCAACCACGAACCAGTGCCTGGAGCGATCAGCGGATCCTGGGGTGTTATATCCGAGGTCGTGACAGACATCTTTAATCCATTCTCGTACAATCGCGAAACCAGCAGCTCCCTCGGGTATGCTAGCGATGTCGAGATTCGCGAGCGACCCGAGCCTCTGGAAAGGTGGATGAAGCGCCGAGTACAATATCCCGAGCCAGTAGCTTCACGCTGAATGAGTATCCACACGAATTTCCCACGGAGTGAACCAGGACATACCCTTTCACACCCAAATCGTCATAGCGAGCCAAATCTAGGATTTGGAACTGTAGGAGCACCAGGCGGAGTCGAGCGTGATACCATTCGACTGTAAGCTGTTCTGGCTGGATGTGTTGAAAAGTACATGACCCCTCCTCGTCTGTGGGGTTGCATTGTTTTTCAACGAGTAAGGATAAACAAGGGGAAAATCCATGAATGTCGCGGCAGGCGCCGTTCTGAGCCTCCGTACGATCTTGGATCCGACGCGAGATGAATTGGGTAATACCCTGACGGAGCTCTTCATAGCTGCATTCATACCCGTCCGTGTTCTTTGCACTCGAGCCATATTGATTGACGAGTTGATCGTGCAAAGGGGTGTGTCTTGGCACAAGGTAGCGGCTTCCTCTCAGTGCTTGAAACCCGAACAGCCTCTGGTGGTTTGTGCCTTGAGCCAACGAATCGCCATACCGAAACTTTTTCAGCAGGCGAATGTAGTCAAGATACATGGAAAATGATCTCTGAACCTCGGAAAGCGGGAGATCTTGCAGCTTGAGACGGGACGAGAAGACGTGGTCCAGACATAACAAAGCAGCGGGAAGGTTCTTCATATCAATGAAAGTCCTGGCGAGCATGCGGAGACTTGCACGGTCGACACGCCCAATTTCTTGGAACATCGCAAGCTGGAGGTGCTAGGGTATTAGACCCGCCGGCCAGTCGAATGAATATGGAGGGCTCACCTCATGGACGTCTCTTCCTTTCATAGCGCTTTTGTTCAACCGACCTGCGAGTACCAGCAGCTTTGAAGAGATGGAGCTAGATTTTGGAGATACCCCAAGGGTCAAAGTTTTCCGTAACCAGGTTAAGACGCACTCGGCTGCAAGTGGCAACTGGTCAAGACTGAGAGCAGCCGGTACGTCCAGCGTCTCAACCGCCTTCAGCATATCGCCGTTCGTTGCGTAAATTTGTGCAGCTTCGGAAATTCTGCCCAGTTGTATCAACAATTCGGCGCGCGCCTCGTCCAGATCGTAGTCCTCCAAGAACTCTAATGCGTCCTCCGCATCATAGAAAAACTTGAGAGCCGCCCTGTTCAAGTCTGAAAAGCCTTCGCTTCCAATTAACCGACCTCTTAAGTACTCACTTGATGTTTAAACACTACGTAAAGAGAGTGAGAGATATTTGGAAACAAACAGATGTCGAAACATGCCTTGATATAGTACACGCGAGCAACCATCGTCAAACGTTGGGGAAGGCCACGGTCGAGAGCGTTCCTGTGTTTGGTGACCACCTGGACCATCTCGTCAATGTATCCTCCTTCTCGATAGGTGCGAGCAGCTGCAGAGTACTGCTTAGCCACCCAATAACTATCTCCTGCACTTTTTAGATCGTGAGCCTCTGAGTAACACTCCCCAGCAATCCTGTAGTAGGTCCGACGTTCGTAGACCTGGTCGGACGGTAAATCCTCTGCACATTTGCTGAAAGCGTTGGCTGCCATAATAAAGGCCTGGATCCTTGCTGCGCTCGCGGTAGTAGATATCGACAAAGCCTTTTCTCGCAGAAGGTACGCATCGCATATCGCAGCTTCCCGGTTCCTCCCAGCCTTCAGAAACGCGACCAAAGCCGGTGCAAAGCACCTATTGAGGAACATCCTGTAGAAAGGGTTATCAGTATGTCACATTGTCGAATCCCGATCCTGACGTTTTCCCGGTCATTAACCATTCATCAGCAGTGGATGTGACCCCAAAACGTGATATCTCGGCAGTGGATGACAGGATCTCGACCTGGTTCCTACTATTCCAGTACGCCTGTACAGGGAGTGAGATTTCTTTCGGGATTACAAGATTCTCAAGCACCTTCATTGGCTCAGCTGACTCGGAATTGTCCACGATCCAAAGTTTGTTTCGAGCCCGAGTAACTGCAACGTACAGGGATTTTAACTACCAACCCGGATAACGTGAGTGGGGATGAAAAGGAAGTCTCGAGCAGCAAGCAACGTACCTCTACACAAACGTTCGCGTGACGCGCCTCATTAAAGATTGGAACGCCTGAGAGGTTGCCCCTGTTGAAAACCCCATTAAGTACCAGGCGCCATTGGTTCAGGGTTGCTGTGGAATCTTCGAAGAAGTTGTACAACAGGACCTTGGTTTTGTTGATAATGATAGGTGAACGCAAAAAGGGGTAGGACTGACATCATTGAATTCGAAGCCCTTGCTCTCGTACAGGGTCCTGCGGGCAAAGATCAGGTAGGAAAACCCAACGCAGGAACGCGGGAACTGACATGATAATACTGTGGTTAAACCTTTGCCGTAATCTTTCCTTTACAGCATCATTGCGCACGAGTATACCTCAACGGAAAGGGTTAGTACAGGATGAAATGTCACAAAGGAAATCTGTACATCGATCCGCCCCTTGGCCATTCTCAAGCAATGACTTCTCTAAACGAGCCTATTTGCAACATTCAGTTCCAGACAGCTCGGTCGCATCGGCAAACGTACATTTTCCCTGCCGGTGAAGATTACTGGCCGGACCCCATCAATTATCGTTCCTTCGGGTTGCAAGACATCGATCGAGTGTGACCAATAACGCATTATGAGTTCGAAAATAGAACGAGCGCAATTCACAATGCCTCCATGAGAACGGTAGTTCAAGACAAGTTCAAAGGTCCTTGGTTCGACCGGGGTGAGGCCCAACTCATGTGAAAGTTCCTTCTAGATCGGCCGTTAGCCCCAGCTCAGCTCAGTATCACCAAAGGATCCACCTCGATGCGGTGTTGATATGCTTTGAGATCAGTAAATCGGAATGGGCTCCCGATTGAGATCGTCTAGTTGAGATATTAGTGGGTCCCTACATGTGACTGTTGCTCTTACTCGTGCGGTATCACCGGCCCAGAACAGTCCATGCTGATTGGTGCAGATCATCCGGAGAACTGGAAACATCAAGTAGGTGAAGGTTCAAGGAGGAATGGGGGGTTTGGGACGTACCAAGCGTGTCGATCAGGAGATTGTCCTGGACCTCGTCGACGTACCTTGGGTGATGTTAGTTCTACAAAGGAAAGGCAATTTTCCAAGGAATCGTACAAGAAGTGAACTTTCCGACCAGCTGGACCGACCTCGCGGAGTGCTTCCAATATGTAATGAGTCCTGAGAACAGATTTGGTAAAACAACGGTTAATGGAGGGGGGAAGAGGCATTACCGGTCTGCTGCATCATAGTCTTGTCGTTCTCGCTTCAGCTTTGTGTACGCCACGAACAAGTCGTAAATGTCATCCCACTTGTGGGAAAAGGGTCCTTGATTTCGAATGCCGAACGATTTGTAAGATTTCCGATCGATGCATCTGTTTTCTGTCCCGACTGCATCCTCTGAACCCTTGATTACTCCCATGAATTCCCCAAACACCAAGGCAGGGTCTAGGTTGTCGATTATCACAACAAGTCATGCACAAGCCGTTGCTTCTCACCTAAGTTACGGGTTAAGGCCTGGGGGAGGTCGCCCCAGTAAGATTTCAAAAATTCCCCATAGGAGACAAAATTTCCGGGGAGCTGGCGTATGTGACGGGATGAGGACGTAGTCTTGGATCCTAAACGCAGCCTAGATTTTTGAGGTAAAGTTGGACTTGCGGGAGACGTGCCCTCATCTCCAAAGACATACTTCTCGGGGATGTGGTTACCTCGCCCGATATCGTTTTGGAGCATTGTACAGAGCTACTCACGAAATGGTGAGATTGGATGCTTTGGAGACAATGATATCCATACCTGGCCATAGGTGACGAACAATGGGAAATGTTCATCCAACAGTCCGCTAAATTTCTCTGGCAAGTCCGACATCTCGCTGTCATCCTGATCTACAAACTCGAACTCCTCCTCAACATCCTCTTCTATCATGCGTAGCTCCTCGGGGGAATATTCAGCGTTGTCGAGGGATGACATTAGCTTTTTGAAATACTCTTCAGCCTTCGTGACCAGGAATCGAGATTTTGTGACGAAAACCTGACGGGGTTTTGGGCCTACGTCAGGATGTTGTTGCCAGGTGCGCTGTACCGCCAACATCTTGAATAGCATTGTGGTGGTCTTCCCTGTACCGCTTCTGCCAATTACATAGCAAGAAGAAGGGTGGTTGATAATCTCCTGCTGCTGTGCACTGTTTGTTAGGAGTAAGCGTAAATTGTTGTCTGGCACAACTGGTATACATACGAAACCGAGAAAACATGCGTAACCTCCTTGTCTGCCAGGATACCTGAGACGAGTAAGTGGCCCGGGTTATCGTATCAGAGGTGTTCTGAAATGGCGTACTGTTTAGAAGCGCCTTCGGGAGGTCAGTATGTAATCAGGCGGGGATAGAAACTGATCACCTGGGATAACATGACGAATTCGTCCAGACTAATTTCGATGTGAGTTTTGAGAGAAATTATGGCGTCAAGCGAGCACCTACACAAGCGTAGAATGAATCTATTGTAAATGCACTTATTCAGTGAATCCGAGACACGTTAGCCATCTCACTCACGTCCATATCTTCTTCACAAACTTTGACGAGTGGCACAGTTTGCGGTGTATCTTGAACCTGGTACGGCAATGAAGGAAATACGGCGGGCAATATGTTATCTTCGCCGATACTGAGAGGCTTGTTTCGGAAAGTGCATCGCTTAATGTAGTCTGAACCTCGTTTTTGAAGTTGCTGACTGAGACTATCCCAAAACCGTCCATGATGAAGCTGCGAGAGGGTGAAGATACCAAACATCCGGATTACTGTCAAAGTGGGAAACCACATTAGTTGAGGCGAAAGAATAGAAAGAGGGAGTACCTTGGCATTCATGCCGAGAATCGGCTGTATGAGAGTTCCTAGGATCGGGTACACAATCTATCTGATACTAGAGGAACAGTGAGTAAGATGCTTTGAGCTGCGAGTAATCCTTCGTATACCACAATCCGAACATCCTCGGTCATTTTTGCCTCATATATTGACAGTTCTATTTTGGGACCCGTGAGCGAAGCCTGATTGGCACGGGAAAACTCTCCCCGTGACAATTGCCTAGGAGAAATTAGTAGCAGTCATTGCGACGGAAGGTTAAGTCCCACCTGATCTTCTCTATCACGATCCGGAACATCGTACCATCGGCACGTCTGACATCTCGCAGATCTTTCTGGGCTCGAGTGGATAGCATGATTGGCCACTCTCCGAATCCTTCAACGTTGTCGAGGTGGAGCGCGTTCCCCACTGGAGGAAGTGTTGGATTCTGAGATTGATCTCGCTTCGCGGCTAATTTTCCTGGTTTTGGGGAAGGCGTTCCTTCCCGTGATAATTCTGCCCTAGTGTACGAGGATTTGAAGACTTCCGATAGCATCGGCTTTCTGAGAATGAAGAGGTAACGCTAAGGTCATTCAGTCCTATACCAAGGTCATCGACTGTGAACCCGCACACCTCCAATATGCTTTGAAGCTGTGACAAAACCCCGACACGTGCATAGCGTACTTCCGCGTCCGTAGTCGGCACAGCAATCCCCATGGAGTCGAAGGGGCGCGGATCGATATGGCGATCGTCAGTGATGGTTCTGCCCTTTTTGCGGCGAACAGGGGACACGTTCCCCCTGGTCAACGCACTGTCGGCGTTCTCGAGTGTCTTGAGAACGTCAAATGAGAGTTCCACCTTTTTACAGAACACGCGGAGGTTGGGGGGTGCATCGGCAGCGGACGGATACTCAGCAGATAGCAATGAAGATGAGAATCTCCGGAGGAGCCGCATGCTCATAGTGTCGATGGGGTTTGGCGTCGTGGGTCTGGGAAATCCGGCGAGTATCCACTTCGAGAGCTTCTCATAAGCCCCCTCCTCGAGCGCTAGAAGGCGAAATGAGAGTCGGTGCTGGGAACAGACAAGGGCGTAGTGCAAATACGCCCAACATACTTGAAATAATATACTCCAAGATATGGGGGCGGCTGTCGAGTACGGCGACCATTTTCGTGATCTCGAAGTCATCCCAATGGCAGACCGCTCCGATTGCACGGAGAGCAGTGTCAAGTCCGTCTGGGGTGTCCAGTACTCGTAGATCGAGCATATCAATACGAAACGCTTGGGATGAATAACGATCCGGTGGCATGATCGCTGGTGTCGGAAACCAAGAGTGGCCGCCACACCTTCCTAACTTGAGAGACACGTTTAAAAAGGCGCCAACCGAGCGCCAACCCTTCGCCGAATAGGAACTATCTGTCTGTAAGCTCACCATGGACATAACTCCTCCACCAATTTGTCTTCAGGAACTCCTATCTCGAACCCTGGCGCCCACCAGCCAGTCGTATCCCGGTCTCACGACTAGACGTAAGCGCGCAATGACCTTCCGATTGAAGATGTCGTGGATTGACTCCCCCGCATTACTACCAGTAGTCATCATGAAGACCACCCGGAAAGACCCGGGTATTCACCTCCAGAGCCTAGAGGGGGTGGGAGGTGATTCCAGGTGTCCTTTGGTGGGGAAACGTGGCACCGGTCCTCACCCGTGAGGTCCAGGATCCGGGATTAGGTCCGACTGGTTCGACGGCCGAGATTACTGCCGCCGTTTTCCATCACCTCCCCTCCTGCCACCAAAGGATAGACCCTCTTCGTCCGGGTCCTGAGGACAGGAGTGTTCGGGCTCTTGGATAGGCGCGGCCGGCGGCGGTTTAGGTTCGTACCTCTATAACAGACTCTGCCACGTAACCACGCCTAGAACCTCAACCGACGGCCCGGGATGGGAAAAGATCTGAGACGGCGAGATCATTGGGGTGGTTTGGTCGACCTCCATCGCCACTACTTCCCGATGGGGATCGACATCGAGGTGTGATGGTAATCGAAGTGAAGATTCCTCAAACCTCGGTTCAATGAGGACCGGCGCTGGGTGTGGTGGTTCGCATGTCTGGTGAGGATCCGTCCTCCCTTCTGTTGTAACAATAGTCACACGACTGGACATCCCTGTACAATTCAAACCCCCCTGGGCTGTGAAATCCGGAAATATTGTCGTAGGAGGTGCATGTCCCATTTTTGCTATGACCCCGACTTCAACGTTGTACGATGTTCCCAACTCCGGACAGGGAAGTTAGGACGTAATTTATCCCCCTATTCACGTCGATGTATCATCTCCCAGACCAGGGCCCAGCGAAACGGTCGTGACGATGGCACACGGCGAAACGATGTCACGGGCAGACTTTTTATAGAAATTTCTCCTTATAAGGGCCGCTATCATCCGGCCCATCGACCGCAATCATCAGTGCATTCGGTAACGAGACACGAGGAGCAGGGGGTATGGCCCAGTCGCGAGGAAACCGGCGATTCTGATCACCACAAGATAATATTGTGAGTACTACGCCCGTACTACATATCATAATTCGATCTCGGAAGGTGACCAACCGAGCGTATCGTACTTAGGTCGGAGGTGGGTTATTCCCCTTCCACCGCGGCACGCTACTCTCATACGCCTCCTTCTCAGAACGTCGAGTTTGACCTGTTCCAAAATTTACTTGCAAGCGGCGAGGGCTTCCTCCAGGTGAGGGGAAGATACCGCTATGATGATTGACGCTTCTCCCACCGGTACCACTCCCAATCGACGGTGTACCACGCAATGTGGTGCGGCGTGCTCAGATCGAGTCGTGTTTGGGTGGACGGATAGAAAGATGTCCGCCGTCGCCTTTACCGCAACTTTCCTGTACGCTTGGCATTCCAAACGCGTTACGGCCTGACCTGGGACTCGGAACAACACCCGTGAAGGCGCAAAAAAAACGAAAGAGTTGTTGAACGCACCTTGGAAGGAATTTCGATTATTCCAATGAACACCGCAATCGCACCAGATGTGCCATCCAGCACCGACCACATAGTCCCAGCGAGGGTACTTGAGAACGTGCCTAAGCTTACACGTGGTCCCCAAATGAGAGCAATCCGTTGGTTTTGGCGAGAGCACGGAAGGATCGTTGGTGGGAACCCACGGCAATTTCCGGTTCCAAACGATCGCATCAGACCACAACTTGAACCGACCAGCACGAGTTACATCCGTCGTCCTCAAAGACCACGTCGACAAACCTTTCATGACCGATACGACCGCAACCCCAGCATCTCCGCGACTTCAGCACTCTTTATCACAGGCGTATTCGGTACTCCCCGCGTGTGCCGACCTCACGAAGCTGCCCCTCAACCAAGACAGACAAGATTACGTTCTGAGACTTGGAAAAAGCCAACGTTTACGTGAGGTTACGTGTGATAGGACCGTTGATGAGGGCTTTTCTTAGGCGTTCGACACGATGATTCACCCTATGCTGTATGAGGCGTCGTGGTTGTACCTCTCCACGGTCGGGACGGTGAATGGGAGCGGGGGTGACCTGGTGGAGATGCGTACGTTCTTTCATCTCGTACTTGCGTAGACATGAATAGGAGACTCACCACCAGCCACTCACCGGCAGGGAGAGAATAGGCAAAGACCAATTTCCGTCGGGGCACAGCCGATCCAACCGTTGTCTCCCTCGAGATCCTCAATCCTGGGCGCCGGACCGTCGTGTTGTTACATCACCAGCCAACTCATTAGGAACGTCTTTGCAAGGCATTACCGGATTGTCGTTCCATCCACCGGTGAACCCTACGGAGGGTAAGTTTCCCCTCCAAACCCTTAGCCCCAAAACACACCTGACGGACGCTTGGATAGGTGGATGACTTTTTGTCCCGAATGGCTTACCGGAAACCCCAACCTTAATGCCCATGACATCTTGAACTTCTGGGCATATCTCGTCGTACGTCCTGCGCTTATCGTCCCCTTTTGTTCCGTCCGTTGAAACCGTTTTGTCTTCCAGTCCATAAACACCATTTGGGTCCTCGTTCCACTCTGGCTCATGTGTGATTCATACCACGTGATTGCCAGGTCATTACGTTCAATTCTCAAAACCAAATCGGCTTGAAAATATTCCATCGACCTTGATCTATGTATGGTTGTCTCCATCGTTCAAACACTCTGCGGGGGTAACAATAAACACCCTGGTACACCTCAGCAAAGGCATCCCGTAAGCCTCAGGTTTTTACTTTTTTTTGGAACGCCTCTGTCCTGTAAATGTGCATCCGCAGTTGACATTGATACGCTAATGATTTGGTTCACATTCGTAGACACGGCAGACCCGACTACATGTACAGGAGATCTTCGGGGTCAATCACAAGCCTTGGTTTCTCCGCCTTCTTCCCTTTCGCTCTACTCCCCTGTTTCTCAAAGATCCACTTCCATCCCCGATCCCAACGCTTCTTGATTTGGTTCCTCGTCCCGATCGATTCTGGAATATCGTGTAGGCCCTCCACGACAACTTTAACCTCTTGAATCGCATTCTGGAGGTCGCTCACGGACTTCTTCTCGTGGAATTCTGAGGACGGGGAGAGTCTATTCTGAAGCGCGATCGTTTTCTTGAGGAGTTTGCTGGAGAATTTATTAGATCCTTGTTATACTGTAGAATCAATGCTGTCATACCTGTAGTTATCGAGAGCCTCCGTCAGGTCTTCGAGTTCCTTGTTATCTCCCTTCATTACCCGATCCTTGGCCTCCTTCTTCTCGGACTCGGCGAACGTTTTAATCGCATCCAAGCATACGAGAATGTATGCCAGTGGGACTCGGAAGAGGAGGTGGTATCGTGAATCTTTGGTCCATTCCATCTCCTTTGACCTCCTGTGCAGAAGGTGCCAATAGTGAGCTTGAGTCGCATCAATCCCCATACGAATAATGTTCTTCCGCCTCAAGTAATGCCGGCAGGCAGCCTGTATTTTCCTAGCTGCACCAGCTCGTTTCCTCTCCAAGTGACGACGGTAAACGTATTGTATCACTTTGGCGGCGTTAACTCGGGTCTCGTCGATTTCTTCCTCGTGGTCTCCGCCAGATGTAACCACTTCTGCTTCCTCCCTGTCGGTAATCATCTCCTCTGGTATGTCGATGTGCTTTTGCTCCTCTTGTCCATCCTGGTCGTCATTAGGTCGTGCTCCGGTTGTCTCCGCATGTGGTTGTTGGTGGGCGGGGGTAATACCGGACCTCGGGGCACTCTGCATCGTCGAGAGGAGCAGCCCGGGTACCTCGTCCAGCCTATTATGAGACACTACGCGGACGTACTTCGATCGCCACCCTCGTGGACCAGGAATGGTGGGGTGCAGTAGGAGGATCATCTCATCGAGCAATGAGTTTCTCAGTGACTCAGTAAACGCGTTTACAAGACCATTCCAGCCGTTAGCGTCGACGTAACTGTTGGGTCTCAGTAACGATATTTTCACTGAGAGACGATACCTACTGCCGATAGATCCATGGTATGGGTTTCCCGTCTTCTTTGCGCAGCGACCGGATACCGGTCAGGATCTTCTTTTTAAGGCCGTCATCATTTTTGTTGTATCCCACTGTGAAAGGTTAAACCCGGGCTCTAATGAAAGTGGGGTGAGGCGACCGACCAAGGCAGAGGTAGAAGCAACTGATACTCAGAATGTCAGCGTCGTGTTTTTATGTACGGGCTTGGGTCGGCTTACATCCGAGCGATGTAGAATGACCCCATGAAGCTGGTCATTCGTCTACCATCCGCGATGAATTGTTCGGCGTCGGGGGGAGACGTTCGGTATCGTTGGGCTTGCGCATCGATTTTCTGCATAAGTTCGATCATGGTTTCCGCAAACGTCGAGAACGTTGACATATCCTTTCTCAAGTCTGTACCCGGGGAGATGAGGTTGACGAACCAGCTTCGAGGCAGGGTAACGTTGTACAGTATACCTCCCCGGGAGTTGACTCTGCAGGCCATTATGAACAGTCCGGAGAGCCTTTCTGCGAGATCACACAACACATTCACGTCGGCACGCAGTCCGCTACGGAGAACTTCGCTGAAAGGGAATATTAGAAGGGGTACATGTAGACTCTCGTATTCCGTCGTACGCACCGTAGATATAAGGAACCAAGGGTCAAAGAATGATGCGTCTTGGCGGTCACAAAAGCGATGAGATCCTGGACGATCAAGTTCCCCCCACGAAACAGGGATCGCGGCCACAGTGGCGACCTGTACATAGGCGTGCAAGGGACAAATTCCCGAGCATTTTCTCTATCGAAGTCGAAGGCCAGCGCACATGCAACCGTGAACCATTGTCTTGAACGGTCCGCTGGTCCCGGATAGTTATACCTGATATCATAGCAGGCGTGGCGAACCCGTTCTCGTATGATCCTGAAACTATCGGCTCCATCAGGTATACTGTCAATGTCAAGATTCGCAAGTGACCCGAGCCTCTGATAAGGTGGGTGAAGTGCTGAGTACAATATCCTAAGCCAGTAGCTTCACGTTTAATGAGTATCCACACGCATTTCTCATTGAGTAAGTGAGCCAGGACGTACTTTGTCACATGGATATCATAATAACGGGCCGAGTCAAGGATTTTGAATTGTAAAAGTATCAGGTGGAGTCGGGTGTGGTACCAATCGACTGTAAGTTCTTCCGGCTGGATATGGTGGAAAGGACATGGCCCCTGATCTTTTGGGGGGTCGCATTTCCTTTGAACGAGCAAACGTAAGCAAGGTGAGAATCCGTAAACGTCACGGCAGACGCTGTTCTGGATTTCTGTACGACCGCGACTTCTGCTCGATATGAGCCGGATGATGGCTTGAAAGAGCTCGTCATAGCTGCATCTATATCCATCCACGCCCCTCTTGCCCGGGCCAGATCGATCGGTGAGTTTCTCGTGTAAAAGTGTGTACTTCGGAACCAGGTAACGGTTCTCCCCTAGCACTTGAAACCCGAATAGCCTCTGGTGGTTTGACCCTTCAGCCAACGATCCATCACGCCAGAACTGGTGTAACAGGCGAACATAAGCAAGGTAAAGGGAGAGTAAAGACTGGACCTCGGTGAGCGGGAGGTTTTGCAGCTCAAGAGGGGATGAGAAGACGTGATCCAGGCATAACAGGGCAGCGACGTCGTTCCCCGCCCCAATGAAGGTCTTCGCGAGCGCACAGAGAGTTACATTGTTGGTACGTTGAATTGCCCTGAACATTGCGAGCTGGAGGTGCTTGGGTGTAAGAGCCGCCTATTGAATGAATGCTAGGAAGACCTCACCTCGTTGACTTCTTGTTTTGGCACCGTGCGTTTGTCCAGCTGATCTGCGAGTGCGAGTAGTTTTGAAGCGATAGGGTTAGACGTTGTAAGTACCCCAAGAGTCAAATATCGCCGGAGTCCCGTCAAGAGGTACTCGACCGCTGGTCGTGCATAGCTGGCATTGTGAGCAGCAGATACGGTCAGCATCTCAACCGCCTTCAACAATTCACCATTCTTGGCATAAATCCCTGCAGCTTCGCGAATCCTGCCCAATTCCTTCAGCAATTTGAGACGGGCTTCGTCCATATCGTAATCCTCCAAGAATCCTAGCGCGTCCTCCGCGGAAGGGAACAATTTTAGAGCCGCCCTGTTCAAGTCTCAGAAAACTCTACCCCGAGTTAACTGGATTCAAGCCCTTACTTGACGTTTAGACGCTAATTCAAAGGTGATCAAACATACTCAGAAACAAGCCGACCGTAGAAATATACCTTGAAATAGTACATTCGAGCAACCCCTGTCAGACGTTCAAGAAGGCCACTCTCGAGGGCGTCCCCGTGTTGGATGATCACCTCCGCCATCTCGTCAAAGCATTCTCCTTCTCGATAAGCGCGAGCGGCTGCAGTGTACCGTTCGGCCATCCAATAGCTATCTCCTGCATTCTTGACATAATCAGGATCGCGAGATTCTAAGTAGCAATCTCCTGCTGTTTCATAGTAGGCCAGGCGCCCATCGGTCAGCTCGGGGGGTTGATCTTTCGCACAGGTAATGAAAGCATTGGCTGCGGCGATGAAGGCCCGGCTTCTGGCTGCGCTGGCGGTAGTGGACGTCAATCGGGCCTTTTCTCGCAAGAGGTATGCGTCACATATCGCAGCTTCCTGGTTCTGCCCAGCCCTCAGATACGCGACTGAAGCTTGCTCATAGTGGCCGCCATCAAACATCCTGTGGAAAGGGTTATCGATATATTGCACTATCAAATGATAGCACTGACGTCTTCCCAGTTTTCGACCATTCTTCGGAAGAGGATGAACCCGCTAAACACGGTATCTCAGCAGAGGGCCAGATCTCGATCCGGTCCTTCCAGTATAACTGTGCGGGGGGTGAGATTTTTTCGGGATCACAAGGTTTTCAGCACCTTCATTGGTTCAGCTGACTCGGAACTGTCCATGATCCAAAGATTGTCCCGAGCCCGGGTAATCGCAACATACAAGAATTTCAACTGCCGGCCAGATAGCGTAAGCGGGTGGAAAGAAACACTCAGGTTACAGGTAACATACCTCTGTACAGATACTTGCGTGACGTGTTTCATCGAAGGTCGGAGCATCCAAGAGGTCACCTCCCTCAGAAAGACCGTTAAGCACCAGACGCCATTGGTTCACGGTCGCCGTGGAATCCTCAAAGAAGTTGTACAATAGGACCTGGGTATTGTCAGTAATAAGGTAGGTTTGAAAAGAAGTTTAAATTTACCTCGTTGAATTCTTGGCCTTTGCTCTCGTACAGGGTCCTGTGGGCGTGGGTCAGGTGAAGTGCTGACGCAAGAATACAAAACTTGACATGATGACACTGCCTCTAAGTCTTTGCTTCAACCTGTCCTTCACGGTGTCGTTTCGCACGAGTATACCTGAGTAGGAAAGATCAGTACAGGATGAAATATCGCAAATGGAATGGCATACATTGGTTTGCCCCAAAATCGACGGTTTCTCTTTCTTCATTCTTTGGAAACGCCTTCTCCAAAGCAGCCTGTTTGTGACACTTAGTTCCTGGTAACCCGAGCATAACAGCAAACGCACATCTCCCTGGCTGGCGAAGAACATTGGCGGGAACCCGTCAATGATTCCCCATTCAGGTTGCAAAATGTCAATGGAATACTGCCAATAACGCGTTATGAGATCAATAATAGAACGTGCACAATTCACGATGCCACCGTGAGAACGGTAGTTCAAGCCAAGTTCAAAGGCTCTCGGTTCAACGGGGATGTAGCCTAATTCGCGTGAAAGTTGCCTCTAGATAGACTGTTAGCACAGGCATGACCCGGCGTTACAAAAGGTTCCACCTCGATGCGATATTGATACGCCTTCAGATCAGCAAACCGGAATGAACTGCCGACCGAGATCGTCTAAAGAATTCTTAGTCGGTCTCTACGGATGATCGTCACCCTTACCTGTGCAGTGTCACCCGCCCAGAACAGTCCATGCTGGTTGGCGCAGATTGACCGGAGAACTGGGATAGTCAGGTAGGTGAGGGTTCGAAAAAAGAAAATTTATCCATACCGAGTGTATCGATCAGGAGATTGTCCTGGACCTCATCAACATACCTTGGGTGAGGTTAAGATTATAGAGGAAAACAAGTTTTCATGGAATCGTACAAGAAGTCCACCTTCTGACCAGCCAGGCCGACTTCACGGAGTTCTTTCAATATGTATTGAGTTCTGAGGGTGGGTTTAGCGAAATCAGGGCCAACATAGGGAGAAAGAGATATTACCGGTCTGCTGCATCGTAGTCTTGTCGTTGTCGTTTCAGCTTTGTGTACGCCATGAACAGGTCGTATATGTCATCCCGCTTATGGGAGAAGGTCCCTTGATTTCGAACGCTGAGTGACTTGTAGGATTCCCGGTCAAGACACCTATTCTTTGTCCCGATTGCACCCTCGGACCCCTTTATCACTCCCATAAATTCCCGAAACACCAAGGCAGGATCTGAGTCGTCGATTGTCACAACAGGCCACACATAAGTTATTGATTCTCACCTAGGCCTCGGGTGAGGTTCTGTGGGAGGTGATCCCAGTAAGATGCTAAAAACTCTCCATAGGAGACGAAGTTTCTATGAGATTGTTGCATGTAATCGGATGAGGACATATTCTCGGATCCCATGTGGAACCTAGACTTCCGTGACTGAGTTGGGCTTGTGGGAGGTGTCTCATCATCTCCATGGACATGCAACTTGGGGATAACAAAGCCATCGTTATCGTTGTCTGGTCCAATATCGCCCTGGATCATCGTACAGAGCTGTTTACACAATGGTGAGATAAGATGCTTTGAAGGTAAGGATATGCATACCCGGTCATAGGTGATGAACATCGGGAAATGTTCATCCCGCAGTTCACTGAAACACTCTGGCAAGTCGGACCTCCATCGCTTGTTGTCATTCTGATTTATCAGTCCAGTATCCCGCTTAACATCCAGTTCCAACATGCGTAGTTCCTCTGGGGAACACGCAGCAGCTTCAAGAGATGACATCAGCTTCGCAAAATACTCTCCAACCTTCATAGCCAGTACTCGGGATTGTGTGACGAAAACTTGACGAGGTTTTGGATGTCCTCGCAAGGTACGTTGTATGGATAACATCTTGAATAACATCGTTGTAGTCTTCCCCGTACCACTTCTGCCGATCACATAGCAAGAACCGGGGTGTTCGATGATTTCTTGCTCTTGCCCGCTGTTCGTTGTGAATGGGTGCGAACATCGCATCATACGGCTGGTGGACATACCAAACTGAGAAAACATGCGTGACTTCTTTGTCAGCCAGGATACCTAAGACGGAGTGAGCTCTGATTATCGCATCGGACGTGTTCCGACACGGCGTACCGTTCACAAGCGCCTTCGGGAAGTCAGCAACGCGATCAGACTGAGATCGAAACTAGTCACCTGAGATAACATAAAAAATTTATCGAGGCTGGTTACACGATGTGTGAGGCGCGAGAGGAATTGTAGCATCAACCGAGAACCTACACGAGCATAGAATGGATCTGTTGCGCATGCACTTCGTCAGTGAATTTAGAATGCGCTAGCCATCTCACTCACGGCCTTCATATCTTCTTCATGGGGTTTGATGAGTGGTGCAACTTGTGGTATATCTTGGACCTGGTATGACGATGGAGGAAACTGGGCGGGTGGTATGGAATTTTCGTCAGGGCTGAGAGGTTTGTCCTGGAAAGTGCACCGCTCGATGTAGTCTGAACCCCGTCGTTGAAGTTGCTGGCTAAGGGTATCCCAAAACTGCTTGCGGCGAATCTCCCCATGGGTGAAGATACCAAACACCCGGATTACTGCCAAAGTAGGAATTAAAACTCGCTGATGCAAAAGAAACGAGAGAGAATACCTTGGCATTCGTGCTGGGGATTGGCTGCATGGGAGTTCCGGAAATCGGGTCCACAATCGATTTGATACTAGGGAGTGCAGTGAGTTAGGTGTTCCGGATTGCAAATAGTCCTTTACATACTACGAGACGTTTGTCACCCGGCATTCTCGCCCTATATATCGGCAGTTTCGTTCCGTGACCCGTGAGCGACTTCTGATTGGCACGAGAAAAGTATCCCTGGGAGAGTTGTCTGGGAGGAATTAGCATCAGCCATCGAAATGAAGGGCTGGGTCCCACTTGATCTTCTCCATCACGATTCGGAACATCGCACCATCGGCGTGGTTGACACTCCGTAGATCTTTCTGAGCCCGACCAGATAAGATGATCGGCCACTCTCCGAATCCCTCGACGTTGTCGAGGTAGAGTGCGACCCTCATCGGTTGAATCGTAGGAGGCGCTGGGTCATGAGGTGATTGTTCTGCCCTGGTATACGAGGATTTGAAGGCATCAGATACCAGGGGCTTCCTGAGAGCGAGAAGATAATTCTGGGACTGTTTAGTTCTGCGTTTAGGCTGTTAGCTGTGAACCAACACACCTCTAATATGTTTTGAAGCTGTGATAAAACTCTGACACGCACATCACGTACTTCCGCACCCGTAGTTGGCACAGCAATCCTCATGGAGTCGAAGGGTTGTGGGTCAATACGACGATTGTTGGTGACCGCTCTACCCTTTTTGCGGCGAACGGGGGACACGTTCCCCCCGGTCAGAGCACTGTCGGCATTCTCCTCAAGGGCCTTTAGAACGTCGAACGAGAGTTCCACCTTTTTATAAAACACGCGGAGGTTTGGGGATGCACCGGCAGCGGATGGATACTTAGCAGATAGCAACGAAGATGAGAATCTCCCGAGGAGCCGCATGCTCATAGTGTCCACCATGTTTGGCGTCGTGGACGCGGGAAATCCTGTAACTAGTATCCACTTCGAGAGCTTCTCGTAAGCCCCTTCCTCGAGCACTAGAGGACAGAATGATCAGTGCTGGCAACAGATAAGGGCCTAGTGCGGACACGTGCAACGTACTCGAAATGATGTACTCCAGGAGGTAGGGGCGGCTGTCGAGTGCTGCAATCATCTCTGCAATCTCGAGATCGCCGCGATGGCAAACCGCTTCGATGGCGCGGAGAGCAGTGTTAAGTTCGTCCGGAGTGTCCAGTACTCGTGGATCGAGCATATCGATATAAAACGCGTCTTGGGATGAACGGCGATCTGGCGGCATGGCGCTGGTGCGAAGCCAAGAGTGACCGCCACACTTTTGCGACTTGAGACATGCTTTTAAGAAGGCGCCAACCAAGGCGCCAACTAATAGGAATGGCTGCCTGTGGGGTCGTCATGGGCAGAATAGAGTTGATGATGAAGCACGTGACCGATCTTCCCTCGCCACGAACGTCGTCAGATTCGGACAGTGGCTGCATCAACACCGATGATATATTTTCCGCTCTCCACCTTGTTGCCAGCGCGTATATAGGCGGACACCCATCAGGAACCCCCGTCTCGAACCCTGGTGCCCGCCAGCCAGTCGTATTCCGAGCTCACCATCGGGCGTGAGCGCATAAGCGCGCAATGAAATCTGCCCGATTGTTACGATGCCATGACATGTCATGGATTGACTCCTCCGCATTACTACCAGTAGCCATCATGAAGACTACCCGGCAGGGCCCGGGTATTCACCTCCAGAGAGGGGGTAATTTCAGGTGTCCTTCGACGGGGAAACTTGGCACCGGTCCTCGTCCGCGAAGCTTCCTCAAACCTCAGTTCAATGAAGACCAGCGCTGGGTTTGGCGGCCCGCATGTCTAGTAAAAACCTATCTTCCCTCCTGTTATAACAATAGTCACGCGACTGGACATTCTTGTGCAATTCAAGCCCCTTGGCTACAAATCTGGAAACATTATCGTAGAAGGTACATAACCCATTTGCGGTGTGGCACTAATTCCAATGTTGTACGGTGTTCGCAACTTCAGACAGGGAAGTTAAAATGGAATTTGTCTCCCTAGCATTCGCGTCGACGTATTGCTTCCCAGACCAGGGCCCAGCGAGATGGTCGCGGTGGCACACGGCGAAAGAATGCTACGGACAGAGACTTTTTATCGAGGATTTCTCCTTACGAGGGCCTCCGTTCCTCGGTGCATTGGCCGCAATCATTGATGCTTTCGGCAACCAGACATGAGGAGCAGGGAGCGTGGACCAGTCGCGAAGAAGTCGGCGACTACGATCACCACAGTATTATATCACGAGTACTGAGTACTATGACCGTACTACGTATCGCTACTCAGTACTCAGTCTCGAAAGAAGACCGACCGAGAGTATCGTGCTTAGGTCGGAGGCGGATTATTCGCCTTCCACCGCGGCTCTCATAGTACACCTCCTTTCGGATCGGAACGTCGAGATTAATATGTTCTGAAATGTACTCGCGAGCGACGAAAGCTCCCTTCCGGTGAGGTAAAGACACCGCTGTGACGACCGATCCTCCCACCGACACCATTTCCAATCGGCGGTGTACCGCGTAATGCAGCAGCGGGGAAACGGGAGGTCCAGATAGTGCAGAGTGCTCAGACTGAATTGCGTTTGCGTGAGCGGGTAGTAGGATGACCGTCATCGTCTTTATCGTCATTATTGTACGCTTGGTATTCTAGACGCGCCACCGTCTGACTTGGGATCTGAAACAACCTTCGTGAAGGCTCAGAGGAAACGAAAGAGTTGAGTGTACCATGAAGAAAATTTCGAGTTGTTCCGATGAACACCGCGATCGCACCAGCCGTACAATCCTGCGCCGACCGTATACTTGTCTCCGGGTCCAGCCTGTTGTAGGTGAGGACGAATGCACCCCGTGGGACGTCGAGCATGGCGGCGACCGAAGCTGGAGGGTTGGGGGACGACTCGTAATTAGACGCTGCATTCTAATCCTGCACAAACCAAGGCACATTTAGGGTTGGATATTCCAGCGAGGGTGCTTGAGAGCGTCCTTGCGACGGCCCTCAGATGAGAGCCTATCCGGGAACCCACGGCAATTTCCGAATCCAAACAATCGCGCCGCACAACTTGAAGTGGCCAATATACGTTCCTCAAAGGCCACGTCGGCAAACTTACTATGACTGATACGACCGCAGCCCCGGCATTCGCCACTACTTCACCATTCCCCATCGCAGGCGTTTGGCGCGATGATTCACTTCACATATGAGACGTCGTGGCCACACCTCTCCACGTTCGGCAGGACAGTGAACGGGAGTGTGGGCCCTCTAGCGGAGATGCGTGCGTTCTCTCACCTTCTACTTGCGTGGAAATGAACAGGAGACTCATCACCAGCTGTTCACCAACAGAGAGAGAATAGACAAAGGCACAGCCGATCCAACCGCCGTCTCCCTCGAAATCCCCAGCCCCCGACGCCCGACCGTTGTGTTGTTACATCATCAGCCAACTCATTGGGAACGATCCTGCAATGCACTACTGGATCGCCGTTCTATCCACTGGTGAACCTTACGGAGGGTAGGTTTCTCCTCCCAGCCCTTATGCCTCAAAACACACCTAACGGACGCTTGGATAGGTGGATGACTTTTGTCCCGAATGGCTTACCGGAAGCCCCAACCTTGGTGCCTGTAAAGTCTTGAATCTCTGGGTGTACCTTGTCGTACGTCCTACGCCTACCGTCCCCTTTTTTTCCGTCCGTTGAAATTCCTTCGTTCTCCAGTTCATGAACATTATTTGGGTCCCTGTTCTACTCTGGCTTGCGTGGGACTTCATACCACGCGATTGCTAGGTCATTACGTTCAACCCTCAAGGTCAAATCAGCGAAAATATACCGTCGATCCTGATCTATGTATAACTACCTCTACTGTCCGAATTCCCGGGTTCCCGGTATTCTAAGTCTTGGATTTTGTACACTTTTTGAATCGCCTCTGTCCACAAACGGTACACCCAGAGTTGATATGTCGATGACTTGGTTTACATTCGTGGATACAACGAATCCGACTACGGGCGCAGGATAGCTCAACGGCGTAACACAAGCTTTGGTTTCTCAGTCTTCCCTTTCGCTTTACTCCCCTGCTTCTCAAAAATCCACTTCCATCCCCGATCCCAATCCTTCTTGATCTGGTCCCTCATCTCGACCGATCTTGGGGTATCGCCCAAGCTCTCTACAACATTCTTAACCTCTTGGACCGCGTCTTGGAGGTCGCTCACAGACTTTTTCTCGTGGAATTTAGAGGGTGGAGAGAGTAGCTTCTGAAGCGCGATCGTTTTCTTACGGAGGTCGCTGGGAGATTTATTAGACCCTTGATATGATGTGAAATTGGCGTTGTCATACATGTATCGGTTGAGAGCCTCCATCGACTCCTCGAGACCCTTGTGGTCTTCAGTCATCATCCGTTTCTGAGCAACCTTCTTCTCGGACTCGACGAACGCTTTAATCACCTCCAAGCATACGAGAATGTATGCCAGTGGGACTCGGAAGAGGACATAATACTGTGAGCCCTTGGTCCATTTCATCTCCATTGACCTCTTGCGTAGAAGGTTCCAATATCGAGCTTGGGCCGCGTCGATCCCCGTACGAACGATCCTCTTCCGCTTCAAGTAACGACGGTAAGCACGCTGTATTTTCCTGGCCGCAGGACCCAGTTTCCGTTCCAAATGGCGACGATAGGCACCCTGTATCACTTTGGCAGCGTCGACCCGGGCCTCGTCGATTTCTCCATGATCCCCACCAGATATAACTACATCCGCTTCCTTCTCATCAGAAATCCTGTCCTCCGGTATGTCGATGCGCTCATGCTGCCCGTGTCCGCCATGATCGCTATCAGGTTGTACCTCCGTTACCGCCTCAATATGCGGCTGCTGCTGGTAGACGGGGGTAACGCCAGCCTCCAAAGCACTCGGAGGAGAGAGGAGCAACCTGCGTACCTGGCCCAGCCGATTATAAGCCACTGGGCGTACGTGCTTCGGTGGCTGCTGCTGCGGACCAGGGGTAGCACTGTGAAGCAAGAGGATGATCTCATCAAGGGAAGAGTCTTCCAGCCACTCGGTGAATGTATGCACAAGATCATCCCAGTCCTTGGCATCGGCGTAACTGTTGGATCTCAGTAACAATATCCCCACCGACAAAAAATGCTTACCGCTGATAGATGCACGGTGTAGATTGTCCGTCTTCTTTACGCAACGATTGAATACCGGTCAAGATTATCTTTTTGAGGTCGTCATCGTTTGTGTTGTACCCCGCTGTCAAAAGTTAAGCTTGCGCCCCAATAAAGTGGATGACGCAACTGACTGAGGCAGAGGCAGAAGCAACTGAAACCCGAACCGTTAGTACTGTGTTTTGAGCCTCAGACGGGCCGGGTAAACTTACATTCGGGCAATGCAAAGAGTCCCCGTGAGCTTGGTGATCGGACTGCCATTCGTGATGAATTGTTCCTTGGTGTCAGAGGGAGACGCAAGAGACCGTTCAACTTGTGCATAAATTTGTTGCATGAGGTCGATCATTGTTTCCGCGAAGGTGGAGAAGGTCGACGTATCCTTTTTCGAATTTGTACCCAGGAGGATGAGATTGATTAACCAACTTCGAGGCAAGGTAACATTGTGCAATATACCCTCCGAGGAGTTAACTCCGCGGGCCATGATGAACATTCCGGAGAGCCTCTCTGCAAGATCACACAACACGATCGGGTCAACGCGCAGCTGGCTACGAAGAACTTCGCTGAGAGGACAAATCAGAAAAGATGCGTGCGGATCCACGTATCCTGCAGTACACACCGTAGATACGATAAGCCGTATGTCAACGAACGATGTTGTTTGGCGGTCAAAAATGCGACGAGATCCCGTACGATGGAATGGTCCTCTTGACGATACGGGGATTGTGGCCACAATTTCGACCTGTACATCGGCATGCGAGGGGCATAATTCTCGGAATTTCTTCTATCGAGGTCGAAGGCTAGCGTGCATGCAACCACAAACCAGTGCCTGGAGCGGTCAACGGGTCCTGGGGTGTTATGTCCGAGGTCGTGACAGACATCTTCAACCCATTCTCGTGCAATCGGGAGACCGTCAGCTCCCTCGGGTATGCTAGCAATGTCGAGATTCGCGAGCGATCCGAGCCTCTGGAAAGGTGGATGAAGCGCTGAGTACAATATCCCGAGCCAGTAACTTCACGTTGAATGAGTATCCACACGCATTTCTCGCAGAGCGAGTCAGGACATACTTTTTCACACCCAAATCGCCATAGCGAGCCGAATCTAGGATTTGGAACTGTAGGAGCACCAGGCTGAGTCGAGCGTGATACCAATCGACTGTAAGCTGTTCTTGCTGGACATGTTGGAAGGTACATGACCCATCTTCGTCTGGGGGGTTACAACCCTTTTCAACAACCAAGGATAAACAAGGGGAGAATCCGTGAATGTCGTGGCAGGCGCTGTTCTGAGCTTCCGTACGATCTTGGATCCGACGGGAGATGAGTTGAGAGATACCTCGACGGAGCTCGTCATAGCCGCATCCGTACCCGTCCGTGTCCTTTGCACTCGACGCATATCGGCCGGTGAGTTGATCGTGTAAAGGGGTGTGTCTTGGCACAAGGTAACGATTCCCTTTCAGTGCTTTAAACCCGAATAACCTCTGGTGGTTCGAGCCTTGAGCCAACGACTCGTCGCGCCGGAACTTAGTCAGCAGGCGAACGTAGCCAAGATATACGGAGAATGATTCCTGGATTTCGGAAAGTGGGAGACCTTGCAGCTTGGGGCGGGACGAGAAGATGTGGTCCAGGCATAACAAAGTAGCGGGAAGGTTCTCCATATCGGTGAAAATCTTGGCGAGTGCGCGGAGACTTGCGCGGTCGACACGTCCGATCGCTTGAAACATTGCAAGCTGGAGATGCCAAGGTATTAGACCCGCCGGCCAATTGAATAATGGGGAGCGCTCACCTCGTGGACTTCTTGTTCTTTCATAGCATTTTTATCCAACCGATCCGCCAGTACCAGCAGCTTTGAAGCGATGGAGCCGGATTTTGGAACTACCCCGAGGGTCAAACTTCGCCGAAGCCCGGTTATGATACACTTGGCCATTAGACGTAAATTTTCGGTACTGCGAATGGTAGATGTGTCCAGTGTCTCAGCCGCCTTCAGCATATCGCCATTCTTTGCATGGATTTGTGCAGCATCGGAAATTCTGCCCAGTTGTATCAACACTTTGGCACGCGCCTCGTCCATATCGTAATCTTCCAAGAACTCTAGTGCGTCCTCCACGGAGGGAAACAGTTTTAGAGCCGCCCTGTTCAAGTCTCAGGACTCTTTGCTTCCGCTTCCGATTAACTGGATTCTTAAGTACTCACTTGATGTTCAAACGCTACGTAAAGAGAGTGAGAAATATTTGGGGGCGGGCCAACGCTGGGACACACCTTGAAATAGTACATCTGAGCAACCATCGTCAAACGTTGGAGGAGGTCACTGTCGATGGCATCCCCGTGTTGGGTGATCACCTTGACCACCTCGTCAAAGTATCCTCCATCTCGGTAGGTGCGAGCAGCCGCATGATACTGCTCAGCCATCCAATAACTATCTCCTGCATTTTTCAGTTCACGAGCTTCTGAGTAACATTCCCCGGCAGTCCCGTAGTAGGTCCGGCGTTCGTTGGCTCGCTTGGATGGGGAATCCTGCGCGCACTTGCTGAAAGCCTTGGCCGTGATGATAAATGCTTGGATCCTGGCCGCGCTGGCAGTAGTGGATATCGACCGAGCCTTTTCTCGCAGGAGGTACGCATCGCATATCGCGGCTTCCCGGTTTCTCCCAGCATTTCGAAACGCGACTGAAGCTTGTGCATAGCGCCTATTGAGGAACATCCTGTGGAAAGGGTCGTCAGTATATCACAATGCTGAATCCTGGTCCTGACGTTTTCCCAGTCTTTAACCATTCATCAGTAGTGGATGCAACCCCCAAACGTGATATCTCGGCAGTAGACGACCGGATCTCGATCTGTTCCCTACTGTTCCAGTATTCCTGTACAGGGAGTAAGATTTTCTTTCGGGATTACAAGATTCTCCAGTACCTTCATTGGCTCAGCTGACTCGGAATTGTCCACGATCCAAAGTTTGTTCCGAGCCCGAGTAACTGCAACGTACAGGAATTTCAACTATCAACCCGGATAATGTGAGTGGGGATGAAAAGGAAGTCTCAAACAGGAAACAATATACCTCTACACAAACGCTCGCGTGACGTGTTTCATCGAAGGTTGGAACATTTGAGGAGTTGCCCCCGTCGGAAACCCCATTAAGCACCAGACGCCATTGGTTCAGAGTTGCTGTGGAATCCCCGAAGAAGTTGTACAACAGGACCTTGGATTTGTTGGTAATAGGTGAAAATGAAGAGGAGTAAGACTAACATCATTGAATTCGAGCCCCTTGCTCTCATACAGGGTCCTGTGGGCATAGGTCAGGTCCAGAAACCGACGCAGGAACACAAGAACTGACATGATGATACTGTTTTTGAGCCTTTGCCGTAGCTTGTCTTTCGCAGCGTCATTGCGCACGAGTATGCCTCAACCGAGAGTCAATACATAACAGAATGTCACAAAGAAAGCCATACATTGGTCCGCCCCGAATTCGATCGGTTCCCCTCGGCCATTTTCAAGGAACGACTTCTCTAAATCATCCTGTTTGCGATATTTAGTCCCGGAAAGCCCGGTCACAACAACAAACGCACATTTTCCTCGTCGGCAAAGAAGATTGGCCGGACCCCGTCAATCATCGCTCCCTCGGGTCGCAAGGCATCGATCGAGTACGGCCAATAGTGCATTATCAGTTCGATGATAGAACGCGCACAATTCACAATGCCTCCATGAGAACGGTAGTTTAAGACAAGCTCGAAGGACCTTGGTTCGACGGGGGTGAGGCCCAACTCATGTGAAAGTTCTTTCTGGATCGACCGTCAGCTCCAGCACAGTTCAGCACCGTTAAAAACTTCACTTCGATACGGTGTTGATACGCTTTGAGGTTAGTAAATTGAAACGAGCTGCCGATCGAGATTGTCTAGTAGAGATGTATTAGTGGGTCCATATGCATGACTGCTGCCCTTACCTGCGCGGTGTCGCCGGCCCAGAACAACCCATGCTGATTGGCGCAGATCGTCCGAAGTACTGGGATCGTCAGGTAGGTGAAGGGTTAAGCTGAAAGTTGACGCATACCAAGCGTATCGATCAGGAGATTGTCCTGGACCTCGTCAACGTACCTAGGGCGACGTTAGTTTTGCAAAGAAATGGCAAATTCCGGAGTAACCGTACAGGAAGTGCACCTTCCGACCAGCTGGACCGACCTCACGGAGTGCTTTCAAAATGTAGTGAGTCCTGGAAATGGATTCAATAAAACGAGGACCAATGGAGGGGGATGAAACGTCACCGATCCGCTGCGTCATAGTCTTGTCGGTTTCGCTTCAACTTTGTATACGCCATGAACAGGTCATAAATGTCATCCCGCTTATGGTAAAGGGTTCCCTGACTTCGAACGCTGACCGACTTGTAAGATTCCCGATCAAGGCATCTCTGTTCCGTCCCGACTGTATCCTCAGACCCCTTGATCACTCCCATGAATTCCCCGAACACCAAGGCTGGATCTGGGTCACCAATTATTATAACACGCCACGGATAAGCCGTCGCCTCTCACCTAGGCCACGGGTCAAGGCCTGCGGGAGGTGGTCCCAGTAAGATGCTAAAAATTCGCCATAGGAGACAAAGTTTCTGCGGAACTGCTGCATGTAATCGGATGAGGACGTAGTCCCGGATCCTGCACGCAGCCTAGACTTTCGAGAGAAAGTTGGACTCGTGGGAGATGTCGCCTCGTCTCCATGGACATGCGTCTCAGGGATAATAAACCCGTCGTTGCGGTTGCCTCGCCCGATATCGTTTTGGAGCATTGTGCAGAGCTGTTCACAGAATGGTGAGATCGGGTGCTTCGGGGATAAGGATATCCGTACCCGGTCATAGGTGATGAACAATGGAAAATGTTCGTCCAACAGCTCACTAAACTTCCCTGGCAGGTCCGACCTCCATTGTTCGTTATCATCCTGATCTACAAACTCGATGTCCTGCTCAACGTCCTTTCCTATACCACGTAGTTCCTCGGGGGAATATGCAGCGGTGTCGAGGGACGACATCAGCTTTACAAAATATTCTTCAACCTTCGTGGCCAGGACTCGAGATTGTGTGATGAAAACTTGACGAGGTTTTGGACCCATGTCAGGATATTGTTGCCAGGTGCGGTGTATTGCCAACATCTTGAATAGCATTGTGGTGGTCTTCCCTGTACCGCTTCTGCCGATCACATAACAAGATGAAGGGTGCTCGATAATCTCTTGCTCTTGTGCACTGTTTGTTAGAAATAAGCGCAAATTGTTGCATGGGACAACTATTGTACATACGAAACCGAGAAAACATGCGCAACCTCCTTGTCGGCCAGGATACCTGGGACGAGTAAGCGGCGGTTATTGCGTCAGAAGTGTTCTAAAAGGGCGTACTGTTTAGAAGCGCCTTCGGGAGGTTAGCATACAATCAGGCGGGGATAGAAACTGATCACCTGAGATAGCATGACGAATTTGTCCAGACTAGTTTCGATGCGTGAGCTGTCAGAGATACTACAATGTCGAGGGAGGGCGTACACAAGCATAGAATGAATCTATTACACATGTACTTGTTAGTGGATACGAAACACTCCAGCCGTCTCACTCACATCCTTCAGATCTTCCTCGCGGACTTTGACGAGTGGCATAGCCTGTGGTATATCTCGGATCTGGTATGGTAATGAAGGAAATACAGCGGGCAATATGATATCTTCGCCAACGGTGAGAGGTTTGTTTCGGAAAGTGCATCGCTTAATGTAGCCTGGACCCCGTTTTTGGAGTTGCTGGCTGAGGCTATCCCAAAACCGTCCGTGATGAAGCTGTGCGATGGTGAAGATACCAAACATCCGGATTACTGTCAAGGCGGATAACCACGTTAGCCGGGGCGAAAGAATCGAAAGAGGGAGCACCTTGGCATTCATGTCGAGAATCGGCTGCGTGTGTGTTCCTGGGATCGGGTACACAATCTATCTGATACTAGGGGGAATAGTGAGTGAGATGCTTTGAGTTACAAGCAATCCTTCGCATACTACAATCCGAACATCCCCGGTCATCTTTGCCTCATATATTGGCAGTTCCGTTTTGGGACCTGTGAGCGAAGCCTGATTGGCATGGGAAAAGTCCCCCTTTGACAATTGCCTGGGAGGAATTAGTAGCGGTCATTAAAACGAAGGGTTAAGTCCCACCTGATCTTCTTCATTACGATCCGGAACATCGCACCATCGGCGCGCCTGAAATCTCGGAGATCTTTCTGGGCTCGGGTAGATAGCATGATTGGCCACTCTCCAAATCCCTCAATGTCGTCGAGGTGGAGCGCGTTCCCCACTGGAGGAAGCACTGGGTTCTGGGATTGATCTAACCCCGCGACCGATTTTCCTGATTTTAGGGAAGACACTCCTTCCCGTGATAATTCTGCCTTAGTGTATGAGGATTTGAAGACCTCCGATAGCATCGGTTTTCTGAGAATGAGGAGGTAATGCTAGGGCTACTCAGTCCTATGCCCAGGCCACCGACTGTTAACCCACACACCTCTAGTATGCTTTGAAGCTGTGACAAAACTTCGACACGCACACTGCGTACTTCTACATCCGTAGTCGGGACGGCAATCCCCAGGGAATCGAAGGGGCGTGAATCGATGTGACGGTTGCCAGTGATTGTTCTGCCCCTTTTGCGGCGAACGGGGGACACGTTTCCCCCGGTCGATACACTGTCGGCGTTCTCCTCAAGTGCCTTGAGAACGTCAAACGAGAGTTCCGCCTTTTTACAGAACACGCGGAGGTTGGGGGGTGCATCGGCAGCGGACGGATACTCAGCGGATAGCAATGAAGATGAGAACCTCCGGAGGAGCCGCATGCTCATAGTGTCGATGGGGTTTGGCGTCGTGGATCTGGGAAATCCGGCGAGTATCCACTTCGAGAGCTTCTCGTAAGCCCCCTCCTCGAGCACTAGAAGGCGAAATGATCAGTTCTAGTGACAGACAAAGGTCTAGGGCAGCGCGTGCAACGTACTCGAGATAATATACTCCAAGATATGGGGGCGACTGTCGAGTGCCACAACCATCTCCGCAATCTCGGGGTCATCCCGTTGGCAGGTTGCTCCGATTGCACGAAGAGCAGCGTCAAGTTCGTCTGGGATGTCCAGTGCTCGCGGATCGAGCATATCGATATAAAACACGTCTTGGGATGAATCACGATCCTGTGACATGGCGTTGGTGCGAAGCCAGGAGTGGCCGCCACACTTTTCTGACTTGAGACATGCTTTGAAAGGGGCGCTAACCGAGGCGCTAACTCTTCATAGAATAGGAATTGACTACACGCGAGTTCATCGTCAGCGAGCAGGATGAAGTCCACGACGAAGCGCTTGTGAGAAGTCATGTGACCGATCCTCCCAAGCGCGCGCCTGGAGTGGTCGGCGTATGTCGTCAGTGTGGCTGCATCATCGATGATATATTTTCCGCTCTCCACCTTTCGGCCAGCGTATATATAGGCGGACACCCTGACCGCTGACTCCCTCACCAAAATGTCTTCAGGAACTTCTGTCTCGAACCCTGGTGCCCGCCAGCCAGTAGTATTCCAGTCCCATGATCAGGCGTAAGCGTGCAATGCCCGTCCGATTATAGATGTTGTGGATTGACTCCTCCGCGTCGTTACCAGTAGCCGTCATGAACACAACCCGGAAAGGCCCGGAAATTCATCTCCAGAAAGAGTGGACCTCGACAAGGTCCTCGAAGTAAAGTGAGTCTTGACCTTCCCCCGATCGCATCACTTCACGGTAACTCAACGCCTCAATTCCCTGGTGTGTTCGTAGGCAATCTGGGGGGAGCTTCGGGGATGCGTTTGGTCGCCCACACGAGTTGCATGGAGAAGTCAGTCCCAAACGAGGTGCGGCGATCGACGCCCAGCTTGAGGCCGAAGACCAGGCATTGCTCCAGCAAAAGCAAGCTCGCAAGGCTGAGTCCGCACCCAAGGAAGAGTGAAACCATCGCGCGTCACGTCCAACGCAATCTGTAGCGATCCATAAGTAATCAATAAAGAAAAGGGAAATTCGTTAAGCGCCTCGTCTTTGGTCTTCGCCCCGCTTATGTCTGAGACATCGATGTCCTCGAGAAGACGTGCTGAGAGCGGCCAGTTGAGCTTGCAGATCCCCCCCTGTCCTCTACCTTCTCCTGGGATCAACGACGGTACCGACGCCACGGTTGATCATCCATCCTGTCCAGCAAGAGTGAGCCCGCATCCCTCGGTTATAGCAGACTCTTGGGCACGAACCGCAGGCCGAAGGGAGGCAAGAAGGTGAAGACTAAGAGCAGTGGCCTTGGTCTTATGGACTTGCAAAAAGGGAAGCATGCGATCTGGATTGGGCCCGAGAGCCTCGCCATCAGACTGCAGCCATTCCATACAACCAACAAGAACGGCGTCGTGTCATACATCCATCTCTTGCGAGTCTGTTACGGGTCACGTTCAGGAACCAACGCATAATGAGACAACCGGCAGAGGCACCTCATCAGCAGCTTGAGGTTCAAAGAGACGTCGGAATCGTCTCGGTAGATTCCGGCCATTCCCCAAACGCAGTCTTTGCGGTGCGAAAGGTGATCCGGCACGCGCGCCTCTCACGAGGGCACCATCACCTCCCCGCTCTCCGGACATCCTCCGCCTCTCTCTCATCTTTCTTTTCATCTCTCTTCATTTCTCTCTCTTCGCCCTCTCATTCGCTCTCTCATCTTAATCTTTCCCCTCACCCCTCCACTCCCCCGGTTAACAACGGAAATGGCAGACCAGGCGGCCCCAGGGTGGAACTCAGATATGTTCAATCAACTCAGACCAAGAGTTATGGACAGGTTTCAATGCTCGGAGGAGGAAGCCACCGCCAGAGTTCTAACAGCTTGGGACAACATGATGCAAGACCTAATGGAACAACCCCAACAGCCTCCGCCTCACCCGCAACCGCCTGCAACCCCCCCTTCCCCTCCCCGAAACGACGACCCACAACCTCCTACCAGGAAGAAGATCGCCTTTCCTGACTTCGACCTCAACGCAGTGATACCAAGCCAGGTTCCTCACGGCCCAACTCAATATGCAATAGGAAAGATAGAAGCCATGGAATACGTCGAGCTGTGGTATTTCACCACGGAGGGCTGTAGAGAGACGAGAAAAACTACCCCAATAGCCGCAGACACCTACAGCCCTCCCAACACTGACTCAGGCCTCGCGCTCCAACCGATCAAGGCCACCAAAGCCTCGCCAAACGCAGTCGACGACGAGCACCTATCCTGGGAGCAGATCATGACAGCGCGACACAACATAATCGCCACGGCGAGCCGAGCCGGGTGGCAAGACAAGCACGTTCGTTCTCTTGCCGAACTGTACATCGTATTGGAAAGCCGCGGGGCGACAGGGTCTAGCACACGGGCCCTCATCCTCTATCAGGCAGTTGTACGACGCCAATGGCATGCTGCAATGAGAGGAAGAGGGATTCCATTCAACGTAGCCAAAATCAATGAAGAACTACTCGACAGGCTCAATGACCAAATTCGAGACCGAGATCTAGAGGAAACGCGCAGACAGGCAAGTAGAGATTTTCAACTAAACGGCTCAAACCAGAGTTAATCAAACATTTTCCCCTACCTCACCACACTTGCTACATATCATACACACCCCCTGCGATACAACGCGTCAAACCTTGCAACGCCCCTCCCCATGCAACGTCCCCGCCTACTGTGACACTATGTGCGTGGTGTCACCCTCACAGGTGGAAATCCTATCACGTAGGTACGCGACTGGGTCACAGACCGGCTTCAGGGATAGGGGACGAACTCGGAGAAGGGAACAACCTCCGGGCCGACTAAGATCCTCTAGATCAAGGTCCCCGAGAGATCAATCTCCAAACCGACGCTTTCGGAAACAGAGCCTCGGGAAAGAGACGCGCCTCTTCTCCGCTCCGTCTATTTTCTCCGCTCCGTCTGTTTTCTCCAGCAGGAAAAAACATCAAATATGAAGGGGCCAGGCCCCCAACCTCGGGACGGACAACGCAAGGCGAGATGCTCCGGAACAGAGGATGGGAATATCGTCGACATGAACGGTCGCACCCTGTGCAGCAACTGGAATCAGACAATCTGGTGTAAAGACAAATCCGCCCGCCACATCCACGAACGTTCTGGCTGCGGAGAGTACTTCTCACGGTACGCAAAACGCAGCCTCGCAGACCACTGACGCCACTCGTCGCTCATCAATGGGAAGACTCACTTCGCTCCGCCAAATCTACTTGCCAAATATCCCCTGATACCCAAGTTTGTACGACACGTGCACAGGCCGGCATCACACCCATGCTCCGTTCCTTCACCTCACTTAATAACCCATCTACTGAGTCGCTATCAGACGCATTTAATGATATAATACAATTCAAATTTAATCAGAGCAGATGCCTTGACCCTCTCTTGAAAGAGGGACTCGAACGCGAGATAGAACCATTCCAGTCTTCTCTCCAGCTTCATCTCGGCGCCCGTGGCAACGTATGGGGGCAGTACGATCAAGAACTACATATACGGCGTCCTTGGCACATCGTACACGGAGCCGCATGCAAGGTCCACGACGAGGTCGAAACGTTCATAAGTTAGACGGGTTTGACCCCGCCATTCACGTCAAAACCTCTGACGTAGAATACGGTGTGCGAGACCGGGGCGACCTTGGGGAGACGGTCATCCTCATCCCTTGGGCAAAAGTCGCCAAAGAGAAAGGCAAGAGGATCTTTTGGGTAAAACAAGTGGGAATCACTGACCCCAAGTCACGTTAGAGAACCATCTCAAAGAGGACCATCTCAAAGTCAACCATCCCCTACCCAATTGTCGCCTTTTTACCCACAAACACAAAGACGGACCATGCCCAATGACAAGATCGACCCCATCGTCCGAATCAACAAAATCGTCCCAGAAAAACAGCTTCCAAAGTTACTCGGTCACGGAATCCGCGTCGGCCCCACTTTGGAGCACCTGCTATGAGGGGTTCCCTTTGATATCGTCAAAGCCAAAGGGTGGTGGCAACAAGCGAAACCTTCAAAGGCTATCTCAGAAAACACACGCAGATAACGGCTCCGTACATGCAAGCAACACCGGTGTACGAAACCTGCGTGAGATATGCAATGCCGCCAATTCACTGAGGCGAATAACCGAGATCTGCACGGCTGAAGTCTGGGTATCGAGTCGTAGCCGACTCAATCATGCGTCGCTAGATCTCCTGACCTGCGGGTAACGCAGCTGTCCTTTCATCCGAGTTTCGTGTCCCTCGGCCTGGAGGCTCTCCGGGCTTTCGTCCAGTACGTAGGCTCTTTGCTACATCTCAGATACAGTCAGCCAAACACATACATTTCCTCGCCCTCAATATCTAAGGGGGTCCGAGAGTGATCGCAAAGACTGAGATACCAGGAATGAGTTGACCGCCGTGGACGGATCCCGTTCGGACGGAAATTGATCT
>Ga0307517_10000883_pt1 | contig 50968 bp, 43 predicted proteins | sample 23_EM_MG_FD_194515 | JGI IMG/M metagenome (GOLD analysis project Ga0307517, IMG submission 194515) | Populus trichocarpa ectomycorrhiza microbial communities from riparian zone in the Pacific Northwest, United States - 23_EM | ecosystem: Host-associated > Plants > Roots > Unclassified | place... | reverse complement strand
TGAACATTAGTATAAATAGTAGGGCTCTCCCCGATGGTTGAGAACATCATCAAGCAACGGAAAAGAGACCTTAACAATATTATAAGTTATTCCGATATTCTTCTATTACTTTATCAAACAATTCTTCTTGAGCCTTCCTGACCTATATTCCGTTATCTCGAATATCTTCGGCCTAGTTAGCCCGGAATCCTACCGTGTTGACTACCCCGTAACAGTGACAGCGTTTTCCCATTAAATCTCACCAAACTGTTGCCTCTAGCTGAATAAATCAAGAATCTTATGAACCATGACAGGATTTCCAGACTTTTATTCTCTAATTTTTCAGCTAACAAATGAGTGTATAATATAGGTAAGGTATAGTGCAAATAGTCTCAAACCAGGTCCTCTGAACAGGCTGAACGCGATTCTGAACTAGTCAATCAAAATAAGGAATGCTTCCAAAAAGAAATCACTGAGCTGAAAATAATCAAAAGGAAAAGAGGCTAGCGCCTTCTTTTTCTGGATTGAAGGGTGTAAGAAAAAGTATTTCAAGATTAAAAAGTGAAAGCTTTGGTGAGAGCTGAACAACTGACAGAATATACATAGAACCAGGACAAAAAATACTGTAGAGTTTGAATAACTAAGATACTATAGTACTTAATAATATTAAAATTATAAGTGTAATACACAACTATAGCTTTTAACTATTGTGAATTTAAATCAAGTTATTACGAAAATGCCATAAGTCAACAATAAACACAAGTACATGCAAGCGATAGTATTAGAAAAGGGTCAGTTGAAGAAGCCCTGTGATAATTCAGAATCCAAGAATCCGGCAAATGACTATAGACATGAAACAAGCTCCTCCCATCAGCTCACAGCCCCAGATACTCCACCTGAAGATGATCTGGCAGGATCTGATCTCATATATCTCTCATTGAATAACTATTCAAATACAGATTCTAGCAGTCCCAGTGCAATACAACATCCATTCAGAAGTGCCCTATCGCGACTGACACAGATAGCAAGGAAGCAAGAGGAACAAAGAGATAGGCAGTAGAAACAGAGTCAAGCTGAGAAAGAGGAGAATTAGGAGAATATACAGGCACTTGTAGAGAAGAAATAGCCAATGATGACAAGGGAGATTGGGGCAACCATTCTAAAAGCAGGTAAAGTTTTTCACAATCTAATAGGTTGAGGTGTGTTTTACATTAATATAGTAATAAATGATAGCCTACTAGAAGTTGCTGATATACGGAAAGTGCTAAGACAAAAGAAGAGAATTTCTAAAAGCACCCAAGATATTGAAAGATACCAGCAGGTTTTGTATTTTATGAACTGGCAATTAAAGTATCCTGATCTTCAATAGAAGACCGCATCACTGAATACAGCTATTGGTTGGGGTAAAGGTAAGCATATAGTGGAGAGTATGATTTGCTATGAAAAGAGTTAGATCAAAACTCAATCCATAACCTTATGTCAAACAGGCAGGAATGGGAGGTCTCAAAGCATGCTTAATAATAAGGGTACACTCATTGCGGTACGTAACTCAGAGTACTATGAAGCAGCAGGCAAAAGTAAGTTTTCCCATAAGGCTAGAGTTTGGTTCAGAAATTGACAACTAATATAAATATTAATCCATTACTCGTTAATTTATAAAGTATCTGAATATAGAGAACAGTCCAAGCTTCCAAGCCCTCATAAAAGTTTGTAAATATGTATGAGGGGTTGGCAGCTTGGCGTGTTCTCTATATCCGGATACTTTATAAATTGACGACTAGATATCTCTGGGGCAAGACTTGCCAAGGCAGTAATAGAATATTGAACAAGACATACCAGCAGGCAAGATGGAGAAGCTTATGTCAACTGTGTTTATCATGCCTTGATTGACAAGTATACAAAGGAAAGGATGAGTCTAACGCCTTCCGCAGCAGTTGAATAGTTAAAAAAGTTAGGCTTTGAATAGAAGGAGGTGGGAAAGGGAGTTTATATTAATGGGCAGGAAAAGCCTGATGTTGTTTTCTATCGTCAGCAATCCTTTCTTCCTTGCTGGAAAGAGCTCAAAAAGCAAATGTCCAAGTGGTTGAATACTGAACAATTAGACAATACATCTTTACCACCTGGCGAGCATCCCCTAATGCATTGTGCATATAATCAATATATATTTTATTCAAATGATAGGATTCATTACTGTTGGGTTTATAAAGATAAACACCATATTCATATGAAGTGATGCGGACAAGGACTGATTGAATCAGGTATTATCCTTCCCTGCAATAGACTAGAAATATGATCCTCGATTACATTACTCATAGCTTTACAAAGTCATGAAATAGAGCCTATACAGGGTCTTAAAATTAACCCTTAACAAGCTACAGAATACATAAAAGTTGGTAAAGGAGCTTGGTGGAACAGTGAAAATATAATTGACCATATCCTTAATATTGCAATACCAATTTTTGAGACAACATTTCCCAACACGGAGGTACTTTTCTTCTTTGATCATGCAACTTTACACACAGCGGATGCACTGAATGCACTTTGAGCATCCTATATGAATATGGATCCTGGTGGTAAACAACTTCACATTAGAGATAGCTGGTACTATGAGCTGAGAGGAGCAACCTTATATACGCAGAAGAGGTGCTTTGATGAGAATGATTTTTTTGTGCGAGAAGGATGGAGAGGTAAGCCAAAAGAAGGCAGGAGAGTTCTGCAGGAATGAGGTTTATGGCCTATAGGTAGATTGAGGCATGATTGTAAGAGCAAGAAGACTAAAAAGAACCGAGCACATTCAAGAAATTATTACTGTACTTGACAGCTACTCTCTTTGCAGCCAGACTTTGTAGAGCAAAAGTCCCAGCTGCAGGAACAGATTGAAAAGTGGGGTCATCAATCTTTGTTTTCTCCCAAGTTCCATGGTGAACTGGATTGGATAGAATACAGGTGGAGGGGAGCAAAGAGCTATACAAGGAAACATTGCCAATATAATTGGCCTTCACTTGTTAAGACAGTTCCAAAGGCTTTGGATGAGATACCTTCACTTCACTTCTAAAATACTAGTGGAAAAACACCTATATTCTTGATGGCTACTATGCAAGCTTACAGTATAGGACAACTCAATTTACTCATATTGTATATGAAAGTCATCATCGTGTTTTACTAGCTCAAGGCTCTTGTTAGCCAGTCTTTAACTATTTCTTACTTATATTATTTTATTCTATCAAGTACATAATTCAATTTCTATCTGATTTATACTCTGATTATAAATGTTATCAGAGCATGTATTATTTCACCTTACTCATCATGTCTTGGCAATTGTTGGCTCAATTCAGATCAGTTACAATGGAATTTCTCTTTCACCAGAGGACCCACCTTTAGGCACTTTGCACTGTAACAATAATGTACAGTATCACAGATCCCGATCACTACTAACCAACAGCTACCCGGGTTGACTGAGCTCAAGCACAACATTGGCTGCACACTCAAGCTGGTCAAAAAACGTATCAATCTGCCTCAGGGTAAACTTTATTTGCAATGTGCTTCTCAGCCTGACCCCATTGTAGTGCCCTAGGATGAAGATATACTCGTCATAAATGATACTCAATAATGCTAATATATAAACCTTCACAGTAACCCATGTGAATTCGACATTATTGGGGATGTTTAAAGGATGAGAATAGCTGGGAAGGGTGAGTGCATAGTTCTGAAGAAGTCAATATTGTTAAATTGACTGCAGTGTTGTGTGCTGATGCCTAGCAATGTTAGAGGCTGAGCAAATAAATCAAGAACTGCTAATAACTTACTCATGATAGTATTTGATCCTGCTCCACTGGCAATCTCTCCATCTCCGGTATTGACACCTCTGTCATTAGCTTTTCTACAAGCACCTCCAGATTTCGGCTCACTACTCTTAAACCAGTCACCATGCTCACCATCCTCTCCTCTATCCTCAGAAACCAGACATCAAAACTCCCCTTCTATCTTCCCTCTATCTTACCTAGAATCAGGCATTTCCAGCATCTGAGACAAGTCTATAAGTCCTTCCCCATCTTCGCTACCTCCATCATTACCGCCATGATGATCATGGCCCTCATCATTCCAGTCCTCATCTTGTCATCCTCATCATTGCTGTCCTCATCATTGCCGCTCTCATCATTGCCGTTTTCATCATTGCCATCCTCATCATTGCCCTCCTCATCGTTGCCATCCTTATCATTATTATCATTATTGTCACCACCATGACCATGGCTGTCGTCACAGTCCTCCTGACTGCCATCTTTAACATTGGACTCCACGTAGCCCTGGGGGGTGCCCATGATAGTCCTTTTAGGCTCCTCAGGCTCCAGGCACTCCCTGAAGCATATGTTATATATTCCTTCCTAGTGCAAGCTCAAGTTCCTAGCAAGCAAAGCTTGGTACCTTTGTTGGAGCTGGTAGTCTAAGTGTTGGAAAATAGGTTCTCTGGTATTTCTGGGGTGTTTGACTTGCTGGTACCTAACTATTAGGGCTTTCTTACTAGCTTGATAATCACAACTCTCAAAGGGGCAAGAAAGAACAGGGAAGTCCACACAGTAGAGATGCTGCCTGGTTTGAGGTGTTAATTATTGTATGCTTGTGGCTAATTGGTATAGGAAACATACTTCAGGCACAGAATAGTGGTTCTTTTAGTCTTGCATGACTTCATCATATCTTTACCACAGCTTGTCAAATAATCGGAGTAAAAGAAACAGTTGACGTCATCCTGAGCAAGGGGAAGAGGGGCTGGCAGGTTATTGTCTTCGAGTGAGTGCTTCCTTCTCTTTTTTTGGCCCTTACAGCTCTTCCCATTCCCGTTTGCATGCCTTATGCAGAGTTCTGATTCCTGCTTTATTGAAATGTAGAGGGCCAATTTCATCTAGGCAATCCTTGGGTACTGGAGAGAGAAAGAATAAGAGAGCGGGGGTGGCTTTAATTAGAAGTTTTGTGGGGAGTATATACCCTTCCTTGGAGGGATATTCGTTGCTAATTTGGTTCCCTTTTACTAGTATTGTATACTAGGCAGGCTGCACAATACATAAAACTACATATATGAAGCGTATTATCAAGGATTTCACTCTCCTAGAGTTCCTGACACCTCTATAACTTACTATTATCCCCTTGTTACTAACTCTTGACAGATTACTAGGAATTGGTGGTGCCTGATGAAGGAGCCATAGTCAAGAAATATTCTCTAGGAACAGGAAATATTTCAGCCATGCCAACTGCAGTCCTCCCACCAATCCCACAATTTTGTACCTAGGATAAGAATAAGAAATCTCAATTAACAATGTCAATATTAGTTATCTAGATTACATAGTACAATAGAATTAATCATTCCTGAGTAGTCTCACCATCTTCCCTTCCTCCCAACACCCTTTATGCTAGTCTGATTAACATTCTCCAACTCCCTCCTTATAACTATTATGGTAAATACTACCAGCTAAAATAGTAGGTTGCATTGTACCAAACAGTTGTTTTCTGATAATATTCCGATGCCTTAGCACTAAGACACATACAAATCCGTACCAAGGCATCTGAATACTTATTGAAATCTGCTACTACTAGTAGTACACTAAGTCAGGTGTGTCAAGATCTTTCTTACATTTGTTACACTAGTGCATAGTACGACAATTATCCTATGGATGAGCGATTGGGGGAATTTTAGTTACAGGCGACAGTATCTTACTGACTTGTGAGATCTGATATGGTAGTGCCCACTAGTTGCTATTGAGGTTTATTCCGACGACAAGTTCCGTTCCCCATTCACAGAATTTTAATGTGAGTGATAATGTTTTCAGGTATGGGTTTTATGATTTCACTTCAAAAAGGATAAGGTGTTTCAAACACAGATATCATAGTTCTAGAACTGACTTGACTTTTTCCTATGAGACAAGTTATATAATAATATTATTATACAGTATTTATGAGTAAATGAGGTTTTGTCATAGTAGGTATTATCATCTAGTAGCGATCCCCAATCCTCACAGTAAAATACTGGTATAGTGCAATCTAACACAAACTGGGTTCTCAAACCAGGCCACACGCGATCTTGAACTAGTCAATCAAAAGTAGCGATATTTTCAAATAAAACTACTGAGATGAAGACATTTGCAAGAAGAAGAGGGTAGTGCTTTTTTTAAAAAAATTAAGCAATACATGCAAAAGTAGTTCAAGTTTAAAAGGCGAAATTTTTGGGGGAGTGAAACTAGTGATAGAATCTACCCAGTTACAGACTGAAATATACTGTGAAGTAGAAATGACTAAGAGATGGTGATAATGGAAAAACAGAAAGACCATGAGCACAAGACTTAAGGACTTTATCACAGCACATAAAGAAGATAATCGTAATGATTTCTGCCTCAACTGCGATACTGTTTGGTGTCTGGAGATGTCCACTTTGCTCAGGGTGTCTTGGCAATCATTAGCTCAACTCGGATCGGTTGCCACGGGATTCCCGTTTCACCGGAGGACCCGTCTTTAGACACTTTCCACCCTATGATGCGCGAGCATCAGGACAGTGCATGGTGTTCCCGTGCTCCACTACTCAACCCCGATCCGAACGGGAGTGGCTTGATGTTTCCTGGCCCTTCCACCGTTCCTGCTAGCTATGACAAATCAATCCCATGCCGTAGCAACGAACATGACCTAAACCTCTACCGCTCTAGCTAACTAACCTATCATTTATGCTATGCATCATAAAAAATAATAGCCCAACCGCTAGTGACAAAACTCATAGTCCTCTAAACCTCACAATACCTATGAAACTTATTCCAATATATGTTTACATACTCTCCGGAGTGGCTAACTCTCGTCTTCTGCCATATCAGAGAAGGCATTTTGGCGAAAGCAGGGGTATTACTGCCGTACATTTCGCTAAGTGCCACGCCGTAAGCGTGAACTCCACATTTTCCCACGACTGCTGCTATGGTAGACTTCTCGGCGCGCACAGTTTCTCGAATCTTCTTTTCTGGATTAGGGAATCCACGCAAAACAGGATCTTTCAGGTTGCGCGAAAGTCATTTGATAACTGCAATAACGGCATATTCACCAAAACCCCCTTGAAAGCACAGACACCAAGCGTCTATCATATTTATTTCTGTAAGTATTCAAGTCTACACCACGGACCCATCCTTTTGATCAGTGGGGTTGTAGCGCATTTGGTAGAGGAAAAAGGTTGCGGCATCGACCAAAATCGCAGCATAGGTGATACATCTCTCGCATGGGCTGCTAGGAATGGGCACGAGATAGTTGTGAAAACATTGCTCGGCCGGGCCGACATCAACCCCGATAAGCTAGGTGAAGACGGCCAAACACCACTGTTTCAGGCTGCCCGCAATGAGCATGAGGGAATCGCGAAAATGCTACTCGGACGAGACGACGTCAACCCCGACGGGTTAGATAACTGGGGTCAAACACCACTCGGCCGTGCTGCTGAATATGGGCACGTGGGGGTGGTGGAAACATTACTCAGACGAGACGACGTCAATCCTGACTAGCTGGATGAGGGCGACAGAACCCCACTTTGGTGGGCTACCTGCAACGGGCACGAGGAAGTGGTGAAGATCCTACTTGCACGGGACGACGTCAGCCCCAACGAACGAGATGAGTACGGCCAAACACCACTCTGGCGGGCTGCTCGATGTGGGGGGTATGAGGGAGTGGCCGAAATACTACTTGGACGGGACGACATCAACCCCAACAGACCAGATGGGTGCAGCCGAACACCACTCAAGCAGGCTGTCTTCTATGGACACGGGGGAGTAGTTGAAACACCACTCAGACGGGATGACGTCGAACTCGGCTTCCCAGATGAGGACGACCAAACACCACTCCATCATGCTAGTTCGTGTGGGTGCGAGGAAATGGTGGAAATGTTGCTCGGACGGGACGATATCGACCCCGACTGTCAAGATAACCGCGGCCAAACACCACTCTTATTGACCGCCAGCAATGGGCACGAGAGAGTGGTGAAATTACTACTCAAACGGTCCGACGTCAACCCCGATAGGCCAACTAACGATGGCCAAACACCACTCTTGGCGGCTGGTCTGCTTCGCCAGGCGGGAGTGGTGGCTCTCCTGCAGCCTCCAACATCTCCCACCCACGGTCAGGCCTAGGCCGCAGAGAGCATCGTCCTCCTTACTACCTCCGAACACCATACCGGTAATCCACATGCCGCCCCCGCCAGGGCCGCGTCAGCTCCATGAATGCGCTTGTAGTTGCCATGCCCTCCCCCTCTCACCTCCCCCAACTTCACTCTACAGCCTAAAATACTACCTTGTGGGAATTGCTCTTACCTTTCCTTCCCGCGTAACCCTGCCACTGAAGCATAGCTTAAGTCCTTTTCCTGGTGGGAGGAAATCATCCATAATGGGAGTGCAGATATCCATCACATCCCGTCCCACCTTCTATCTGGGGTTTTTTTTATGGAGTCAAGTTAGGATTTGTGAGCTCCTGTTTGAAATCTCGAGTTTAGCGTTAGCGGAGGGTTATTTCCACTGTATTGAGATAAATTAGTGTGGTTTGAAATTTGCATCATCCCATTTAATTCTCACGTTTTTTTCTTTTGGTTGGTCATTTATTTTTTCTACAACATGCGGTTTCCCCCTCTCCTCTCTGAAGCGTAGACGCGGCGCTTGTTTAGGTGCAGTGGGAAAAATATGCTGTGCAACTATATCTGACGCTTCTACAAAGAGGTATAAAAGCTAGTTGTTAACTAAGCTATGATGGGGATTGGTCTCCATTATAGCCATGGCTTAATAAAATGCCTGTCTATCTACAGTAGTATGTCCTCTATCCGTGAGCCTAAGGTCAGGTTGGAAGACTCTCTTCACTATTTAGTCTTATTCATTAGAAGAAATTAATCTGGTAAGAAATCTCTTGATTCACCCCCATTCTACAAGCGCCGTATAAACTCCAAAGACTTTCTCAGTAGCCGAATCCTTCTGCATGGTTTCGGACCTGTTTGATGTGCGATTTCCGAGAGCAGTACCCATCATATACTGGTATACTTTCTCCAATATGCCCGCACTCAAGTTGGTCCCCCGAGCGCGTTACCAGGGCTGGTTTTCTGAACAGGGCTCAACAACTGGTGTCGTAATCTCTACATCTTTTAGTCAAAACCGCAGTGTTACCTAATGTTAAGTTAGTGTGCATATTATTATTAGGATATTCCATCCACCCCGAATTGCCTTTTACCTACTGCAATTTTTTTTTCCCTCTCCTTCCCACCGATTTCTGCCTATCCTTAGGTCTGGCATCACGAACCTATATGGTCTCCTAGGCGGGGTAGAAAATCTTTACCATAACCTGGGACAGCAGTGCTCGGATAACCCGGCCCATGGCAGTATCCCAGCTAATTCGTAAAGTACCGTACGTTACAGCCGTGAGGCAAGATACCGGGAAACGGTGCTACGAGCCGTGGAATCGGGTGTCAGATAATAGTGTCTTTCACCGGAGGTGTTCGTTTTACAGAAAGTGCTAATAAATCAAGTTTCCTCACAAGAACTGGATTTTAGATCGTAGACCTACAGAGGTTTAATAATGGTTAGGTAAATGGCCTAAATATGAGGTTCTAGTATGATAGCATATGAGGAGGACTTCGCGCAGGAGGGCACCACTACGGAGCTAGGCTTGGTCCGCGAATGTCTTATCCACATTTCCGGAGGCTAATGGCGTATTTAAAAACTTAAATTGAGCTTTCTTTTCCACTTCTGTGAGTTGAGCAGCGCTCATCCCCCTCCTCACATGTTTGCGCTCAAAGGTGTTTTTTTGTGATGGCCTCAGCCAATAGCTCCCGGCGGGTTTGCTAAGTTACCATACTGTATCTTATTCAGTCGTATGGTGCTATGGCCATTAGAAATGTAACACTAAGTTTGGCCGAGTGACGGTTGGTGACGTCGTAATAAAACTAGAGGAATAGGCATGATTATTAGGTTACCTACTTGGGGATGATAATAGCGCTCAATTACAGCAGATTCTGTTTAGATTCACGCAGAGTTAAAGTTTTTCCTTACGAGCAGTAGAATAAATATTTATCTTATTAGAAACACAATAAGAAAACACAAAACATCCTAGTTTGCAACACACTGATTCAAAAACTGGAATTTGCGGAAAAATATGCGACAAAAGTTCCCTGGCCAACCGAGTCCTAATTTTATATCTCTGTTTTACTTTAACACCCTTAGGATTGCCTGATGTGGGGGGGGGGGGTCTCATAAATTGCGAGGGGCCCATGAGTCCTGAGAATTTTGCGTGACATGAATGAAGAGCTGATTCGACTGGCGAAGGCGGGGGGGGCGTATTAAGGCCTAGCTATGAGACCTTGCATAAGACCCCAGCCCATAGGGCATATCCGAGGAGCGGGATGTGAGGAAGAGGTGTGATAAGGTGTTATAGAGTAGGAGGTTTTGTAATTCCCGGTATGATTCCCCACGTATGGAACACTTTCGCTAACCAGGGTCACGGGACGTCACTCAGTACTGTGAATTACTTCATGGAGAAATGCGCGACCGTTTGGATAGAGAAGTGGTAGTAGTTAACGACCAGGATTGCTGATTGGAAAACGATATCCTCCTAAATAGCAAGAAGATGTAGTTCGGCTGTGTAGTGAGGTGGCTCAGTCCTGCCATCACCACCGGGATCCCTCAATTCCCACAACATGGAATCGAGAAAACAAATACCTTCAAGAAACCACTTGGGAAGAACAAAAGAATAATAAAAGAGAACACCGATCAGTCCTAACTAGTACCTGGCTCGAAAAGACGTAGAGGACTGAGGGAAGCATTTGAGAGCAGAAAGAAAGCGCATCGGAACACTTCACAAACCGCGGAGCTCAGCAACACAAAGTGAGAATAAATGCTCGGAACCAGCAACCGACAGCGGGGCCGGTAATAGCAGTCCAACCACAGGAATAAAAACTGTAAAAACTTTTTCTGCTGAGTGTTGTTTACACCTTTACTCCCAAGAACCGCTATATCATTATGTTTTAGTATCTTCAGATGGTGGAAACCGTGACATGCTGCTCGGCATGCTCTCATGATACTTCCTTTGCTGTTCGGAGAGCTTCCGGGAACGCGCTTGTTTGTGGCCTCGGGTGTGTGTTTGGACTTATGGGAAAGCATTTCGAATGTAGGAATGCACAAGAGTTTTTGGAACAGTGCAGCCAGAGGGAAGAGCGGAGAAAAAAGAGGAGACGCTGTAAGGCCAGCGTGAAAGAGTGGGAGAGCCCGGAGGCTATGGGCTGTGGGAGTTTGTTTTCCTTAGTTAGCCCGGGAGTATGCGCAAGGAGAAGGGGAAACTTACATGGAGTAGCATGGGCATGTCTGGTGGCTCATGGGGGGATAGGGTATCTCTGTGGTTGATATATACTCCTGCCTTTGCTGTTAGTTAGTGAGAGAGTTGTAGTTGAATAAAATGAACTTCCCCGCTGCTGATGGCACCGTTTCCTTCCTGTGCCGTCGATCCATGTCTAAAATCTGTCATTTTTTGTGCGGTTGAGTTAGTAGCTCGCGGTTGCTGCTTGCGCACATTTAATCGCCCAGCAAGTGCGGTACCAGAAAAACTCAGTAAATCCACCATCGCCGGTCGGGCCCATAGCCCCCGGAATTTAAGATGAAACACTCCGAGAAGGAATCTAATTTTCCAGGAGGGTATAGCCTACTCAAGTTGAGCCCGCTGGCTCTCATTAACTGGTATTCGCAATTTCGCCAACATGGTTTGTTAAGCCCCCATTGCGGTTTAGTACAGTGATTGCCGGATGGTGGATTTACTAAGCTTTTACGGTAGGGAAACAAAGATTTGCCAGGCCTCGTCTTGTTGTTGCTGGCAGTGTTGCAAAGAAGGCCTTTGATGATCGAACCCGGGGGGTTAGAAGGGGAGGGGTTTGAATCGGGGCTTCTGAAAATGGGGATTGAAGGGGGGAGTTCTTTAATGTCTTAGTAAGCAAAAATAGCAGGAACTCTGATGCGAATTCTACCTTGAACCCAGATGTGCGAGTGTTTATTGCTCAGAAGCCAGGAAAGTAGAGTGCCAGTACGGTACCAGTTTATTTGCTTTTTCTACTACATTTTGCCCTCTTTTCCCATCATTTCATTTATTTCTTTGCCTCCAACTGCCTTCAATATCATGGTTTACCGATTTGTTAGAAGGAGTTCTATCTTATAACCCCCCGGTTCGAAAAAGCGCGTTCCTAGCCTTCGATCATTTTTTGATCGAACCCCCCCCTTCATTGCAACATTGGTTGCTGCCAGCGCTTGGAGCTGCTCTCGAAAACCTATTTTACTGGTAACCCTTTACTCGTAGCGAGGCGCCTTCTTTTTTCATGTCGCCTACTTTGTAAGCTCTCCTTTAATTAAGCTGATAAAGTCCGCTCTACCTAAACTCAGCAGGGTCCTAACGAATACTCAAAAACTCAAGGTGAAGTAGATACTGTGCACGCGCGAGTGATCCTATGCGTTCTGTCGACCCAATAATAGGTGACTAGTAGCTCATATCAATGTGGACAGAAAGTAATCAAGTCTCTTGCAGAAGCTAGTTCATTAAGACGGTATTCTGGTGATGTTAGATACAATGTGGTGAAGCTGTTCTAAAATAGTGATAGTCTATAAAAACATGCCCCATCGGGAGTCGGCTCCTGGAGATAAGGTGGGCTTAGTATTGTCACAGATCAAAAATAACTGAACGCGCCCGGGTAACAATTAGAATTAGATAACTAGTTGCTTTTTCTGAACTCACAGCAGACAGCAACGAGCATTGCATCACGAAGCTTCTCCTACTGCCTCCACCAGTACCCTGCGAGCGACTGTGAAAATGCCTACGCCAGAAGACCGGCTATGTATTAGTACCACTATCCGAAAGAGTGGTCTTTCATACAGGGACATTTCAAAAAAAAAAACCTGTGTACCGTTGGCGACCGCACATACGACCGTACACATAGTTACGGGGGAATCGGAGGAGGCTATGGTGTGTCGCTGGGAGCTTTTAAAATCGGGCTATTTTTTTAAAGTTTAGTTGAGAGTATGGTGGATCGAGTATACTCGAGTACCGTAGGCTGTAATAGAGGCGAAAGGTTGGTATACGAAATATTAGTGGAATGAGCATAGTAAAAGTTTTTCCGGTTGCAACCCGGGCGCGTTCAGTTATTTTTGATATGTGACAATACGATACTCCCATCTGAAACAATTAGCCTGTCCCAATCTAAGAAACCATTCCCCGCCTTTGTTACCTCGGGGAGAGGCGAAGTCCACCAGCCTCCACGATACACCCCATACTAGCACGGTACGCTGCCGTATCATCACACTTATCACCGAACCTTATCCAATATGAATACACTACCTAGCGGGAATGGAGGACCAAGTCTCACTCGTGATCCCTACCAGTATGGGATATCCAACACCGGTAACGACAATAACACCAGCAATAGTATTCACGGTCACTCGAATCAGAACATCGGAAACGTGTTAAACAGCTATAATCACACCATCAACGTGGGAACAAGTGAAGAGTCTTTAAGGATTCAAACGTGGTTGTCGCCACTCGAACCCCATGCAAGGCACGAAAATGTGAGGAACGGGCGGCTGGATGGTGTCGGGGATTGGGTTCTGGAGAAGGATGAGTTCGAATTATGGCGCAAGAGTCAGGATGGCTCGGTAAATCGTACTGTTCTATGTTATGGGGATCAAGGAGCCGGAAAGACATATATAAGGTAGGGGTATTTTCCGGGGACGATAGGCGATGCTAACAAGGAACTGTATTAGTTCATTAGTAATAGATACCCTATGCGAGCAAGCTTGTGGGCAGAATATTGCCATTTTGTCCCTCTACTGCGATTACCAGGCGCAGAAGGATCAATCAGCGGTGAATATGATAGGGAGCCTAGTCAGGCAGGTTGCTCTAGGAGCAGTGGGGATGGTGGGCGAGATTCGGGATGCTTTTGAGAAGTCAAGGCAGGGAGGAGGAAAAGGTCTTCGATTACCAGAGATGCTGGGATTATTAGTCAAAACAATTGGCTCCTTCGAGCGAGTATATATCTGTGTCGACGCAATGGATGAGTTGCTGCCACAACATCGATCAGAGCTCCTCCGCGCGCTACGACAGATTATTCAAGAAGCGCCAAATACGCGATTATTTCTCACTGGGAGGCCACATATTCGCGGCGAACTTGACAGGCGTCTCGCGGGAGAAGCCTGTCTCATCCATATCGTGCCCGACAAAGGGGATATCGCCATATACCTAAGCCGGAAGATGGACGATGATGATGCCCGAGATCCGGACCTGATGACGGAAAATCTGAAAAATGATATTATGAAAACAATGTTGGAAAAGACTTCGGAAATGTAAGTAGGCGAAACCCTATTCCAGATTTGGGTCACTAATTGATATTCCGGTAAGGTTTCTGCTGGTTGCATTAAATATCGATGCAATCTTGGGTGAGATCTCCTTAACAAAGAGAAGGAAAATGTTGCAGAAAGTGGCCACGATGGGTGTAAATCTGGACTCTGTCTACGCCCAAACACTACAGCGGATAAGGGACCAGAAGGGTAGCCGATCAAGACTTGGGATGGAGGTGCTAATGTGGGTATCCCACGCGGAGCGGCCATTGCGGATTGATGAACTCTGCCATGCTCTAGCGGTGGAAATAGGGTCGACAGATCTAGACACTGAGAACATCTCACCGCAAGATACAGTGCTAGGGTCGTGCTTAGGGCTTGCGGTGGTTGACAAAGAGACATCAACAGTCCGACTAATCCATTATACACTTCAGGAATATCTTTCCCAGCCTAGCGTATTTCCTGATGCCCACAGGACACTTGGGCAAACATGCTTGGCGTATCTGAATTATGACCAGGTCAAAGGTCTTCAAGCTAGGTATATTCCAAGCCTCGCAGACATGCCATTTCTCGAATATGCATCTTTGCATTGGGGGAGGCACGCAAAAATTGAGCTCTCGGACTACGCAAAATCGCTTGCGCTTGAGCTACTAAGCCGATATCAGCGCCATGTATCTTCGCTCTTACTTTTCAACGAAATCCGCAATTCCTTTTACCCCCCACCCAGCCATGGCCTATTCACTGGTTTACATTATGCATCCTACTTCGGAATCGATGAGGTCATGGCTGCTTTAGTAGAGATTGAAGGCTGTGACATCAATCAAGGAGATCGTCTGGGGTTTACACCGCTCATGTGGGCTGCCCGGCAGGGGAGCCAAGGGGCAGTGACGATACTGCTCACACGGGAGGACACCGATCCTGACAAGGTGTGCAACCGTGGTCGAACACCTCTCTGGTGGGCTTCTAGTAATGGGCATGAGGGGGTGGTGAGTCTACTACTCACACGAAACGATGTCAACCCCGACAAGCCAGACAATTATGGTCAAACACCACTCTGGGCCGCTTCTAGAAATGGGCATGAGGGGGTGGCGAAATTACTACTCGCACGGGGCAATGTCAATCCCGGGGAGCCAGACAATATTGTTGTAACACCACTCTGGGCCGCTTCTAGCAATGGGCATGAGGGGGTGGTGAGACTACTGCTCGCACGGGGCAATGCCAACCCCGACAAGCCAGACAACGAGGGAAAAACACCACTCTGGGGCGCTTCTAGATGGGGACATGAGGGGGTGGTGAGACTACTGCTCGCACGAAACGATGTCAACCCCGACAAGCCAAACAACGATGGTGAAACACCACTCTGGGCCGCTTCTAGCAATGGGCATGAGGGGGTGGTGAGACTACTGCTCGCACGAAACGATGCCAACCCCGACAAGCCAGACAACGAGGGAAAAACACCACTCTGGGGCGCTTCTAGATGGGGACAGGAGGGGGTGGTGAGACTACTACTCGCACGAAACGATGTCAACCCCGACAAGCCAAACAACGATGGTGAAACACCACTCTGGGGCGCTTCTTACGGAGGGCATGAGGGGGTGGTGAAACTACTGCTCGCACGTGGCAATGCCAACCCCGACAAGCCAGACAACGATGGTGAAACACCACTCTGGGTCGCTTCTAGATGGGGACATGAGGGGGTGGTGAGACTACTACTCGCACGAAACGATGTCAACCCTGACAAGCCAGACAACGATGGTGAAACACCACTCTGGGTCGCTTCTTACGGAGGGCATGAGGGGGTGGTGAAACTACTGCTCGCACGGGGCAATGCCAACCCCGACAAGCCAGACAACGATGGTGAAACACCACTCTGGGTCGCTTCTAGCAATGGGCATGAGGGGGTGGTGAAACTACTGCTCGCACGGGGCAATGCCAACCCCGACAAGCCAGACAACGAGGGGAAAACACCACTCTGGGGCGCTTCTAGATGGGGACATGAGGTGGTGGTGAGACTACTGCTCGCACGAAACGATGTCAACCCCGACAAGCCAGACAACGATGGTGAAACACCACTCTGGGTCGCTTCTAGATGGGGACATGAGGGGGTGGTGAGACTACTACTCGCACGAAACGATGTCAACCCCGACAAGCCAGACAACGAGCGAAAAACACCACTCTGGGGCGCTTCTAGATGGGGGCATGAAGGGGTGGTGAGACTACTACTCGCACGAAACGATGTAAATCCCGACAAGCCAGACAATTATGGTGAAACACCACTCCGGAGGGCTGCTAGATGGGGGCATGAGAGGGTGGTGAAACTACTGCTCGCACGGGGCAATGCCAATCCCGGCGAGCCAGACGACGATAGTCCGATACCACTCCAGTGCGCTTCCAGCAACCGGCACGAGCCGGTGATGAAGCCAGCAGTCGCACGGGGCGATATCACTCTCGACCGGCCGGATAGCCGAGACCAAACACCACCCAGAACCTCTTCGCTGCGTAAGCGTAGGCAGATTATCGCAGAACCTGTTCCACGGCTGTCGGGAAAACGGACAAGAAAAAACTAAGAATGGCTATAGGATTTCCCATCGGGCATATGCTAGAGATATTGCTATGTTTCCTTCACGATGTTTGCTTACCGGTAGTGTAAATTGTACAGATAGGGGTGGCCATGGATAGGGTTTAGCTGTACTGCAATATATAGAATCATGATGTATATTATTATTATAAATACTGTGCGTAATAACCATAATAGTTTTACCCCCGTTCCAGATTTAGCATGCTAATAGTAACGCTGGGGAGCGTTTTACTCCCGCGGTTAATTAGGCCAGCGGTAAATATTGGACCCCGAATTATCCCAGACTCCCATGAACTATTGATCAACATGGTCAATAGCTCCTTGAATTACTACAAGGCTAGTTAGCAGCGGAAGGAGAATTTGGTTTTGACAAACTCCTGAATGTTCGGAGAGATGAAACTGCTTGCGGAAAAAGTAGCGTCCTACTGTGGCACTGATAGCATCGTGTTATATACGAAACCACCCTGCCTTAATTCTTGTGACAAATATCATAAAGCACGCTCCCAAAATTTGAAAGCCTGGCGCAAGGTTCCACGAAAACCCTCCCCGCCTTTACTGACACCAGGTAGGACTCTACTGTGAGGCTTTCAGTTAGGTAATTTGTAGATTTTCCATAGATTCATTTGTATACCCTAAGGTGCTTGTATAACTTATAGAGAAGACCTACTAATCCCACGAGCAGGAGAGGCACAAAAGCTTCCACAACTTAATTCGCAGTCTGCAGCCTACTGAAACCAAACTAAGGGTAAAGGCGGGAGTGTAAGTTAACTTAAACTATGATAAAGGCATAATCATAAACATCGTTCTCTTGTTCCGCATCATCCTAAATCTAACTAGTACGAACAGGAGTATATATGAAATGTAATGAGATCATCTGAATCCCTCCATCCCTTCCCATACCTCTCCATTTTCCTCCATGCATGTCCTCGTTTCTCTGCTTACTCACGTGATCACAAAGGAAAGACATAATCGCAAAACCATCTCCGTAAATCATTCCCACCCCGGAACAAAGGTAACGGCTCACCTATTCTTCTAATTTCTACGATCACAACACACGATCTGCCTTCGTCAACTCTCACAACTTCCCCTCTCCACCGATTCTAACACTATCCTCCGCCACTTTCCGAATAATAAAGATGTTTCATACTGACTCCTTCAATACTACCAACTCCTATAATGGCGTGTCGAGAGAGCAACCCTAATGTTGCTGATAAGTAATCTCAAGTTTTGGCTTGACTGTCCCTAGTAGAGCCAGGGCTAAGGCACCAGAACATTCAAGACTACAAAGTTGAATATGCAGGACAATGGCTCTTGTAGGCTAGGGAATTTAGGAGCTGGTGGGCCGGTAGCGGGAGAAGGGAATCCCATAATGGGTTTTGTTTTTGCTATAGAGATTCGGGGGCGGCCGGGCTTCTATTCGGTAACAAGAACGAAGTTTGAGGGATGGAAGGAAAAGGGCAAATTGCGAAAAAAACCGTGATAACACATTAATGATAGACAGTTTCTGCAATCGGGTCAGTGGATAAAATGCCACTGTTGTATGATTCTATTTTGGCTTTGCCGCTTAAAAAGTAGTAGTCAGTGATGAGTATGCTGGGCTCAATGCTCAAATGGGGTATGTGCCAGCTAAATCTTAGGGGGGGGGGGTGCCGGGGGGGATAGCGCAACCCAGAGTTTACGCATCACCCCCAAGAGGGGTTATATCATAGACATCTTGGTACTAGGCTTGGTAGGGACACAAAGCTGGATGCGATGGACCATAGCGTAGAGATAGAAATCCTGAAGAAAACTTCCGTTGAAATATGCGCAGAAGGAATCGCATTCAGGAGGCTACCTCAAGCTATTTAGTGATATATATCCAGATTTGTGCTAGTCTCGCCGAGCGTTGGTCCTCCGGCCTCATCCTGAGCTTTTTGGTACTGTACAGCTCACTCGGCAATGGCAGAAACCTAACTAAGTTATCTAAAATATTCAATAGGCTAAAGCCCTTTCGACTACCGTAGTCCTAGCCCTATCTCAAAAGCGCACCTCGGCTAGAACATTCTTGTTAGCAAAAGGTGACCTTTCATATCGCGCAAAATTGCATAAGCTGGAGTTCTCCGAGGACTACAATAACCGCATCCCAACTGAAATCCTCCTAAAAGCACTCAAACAGCATGCCTACCGCATTGGCTGCTATAAGTCTTCCCGGCCCAATGGCTTACACTATGCATCCATCTCCGGAATTGATGAGATTGCAGCTAGTTCGGAGGGCGGCGGGAGGTTGATATCAACTGAAGAGACTGCGTGGGCAATACACTTCTCGTATGGGCTGCTAGGGATTGGCACGGGGGAGAGGTGGAAATGATAGTTGGACGCTCTACGGTACTTCAACCCCAGTAAGCCTCATGAGCGTGGCCAAACATCACTCAGGTTGGCTGCTGGAAATTTCTATGTGGAATAGCGCTCCTTGCTGCCTTCGAATACAGTATATTGACATAAGGTAGTGCAGCTTGAAAATTTCCCCACATTTACTTCCCTTCCTCCTGCTGTGGCTGTGGTTTGCTTGTTTCTATGATACCGGTATCTTATTGTCTCTCTCGATTTCTGAGACGCCACGCAAGAGGATAACTTAGCAGTGGAGCGTGCGTCAATGATGCCTTGCAGAGATAGGAACCCCACTTGAGCCTCCGAACTGCGCCACGCAAGAGGATAACTTGGCAGTGGAGCGTGCGTCAATGATGTCTTGCAGAGATAGGAGCCTCACTTGAGCCTCCGAACTGCGCCACGCCTAACAGCCGAGATAGGGCCACCGATTCTGAATACCGGTACTGTAGACACAATACGGTACTGGTATCATATCATACTCGGGCGCGAATTAAATACCCGAACATGCGGGGGCAACAAAGATCGTTCCTGATCAACAATCATACTATACTGCCAATTTGTTAACCTCCCAGCTGCCTACTGCCACAACAACTGCAGTACAACACCAAATTTTTTCAGTATTTTTTCCCATATCTGTTTTGCCCTAAGCTTAACTATTCTTCTTATTTTATTTTACTACTAGGTTGTGCTACTTTTCTCTTGTTGATGATTGATGATGGGGACGATTATTGACGAGAGGCGGCAGTTGTCACTAGCACCCCCCCATGTAAGTTAACATGCACTGACTCTTTACAGCCAAGGAGGTTTCCACTCTGCAGTTGAGCCTCATCACCCATAACGACTGTCTCCGTTCTCAAAGCTCTCTCGACCACTCCCACTCCGAATCCCCACGCGAACCCTTTCTCGATCAACGCACCCCCCTCGACTCCAAGCACACACAGTTTCTCTGTATTGGAGAATACACGCGGGGCTAGTTCCTTCAGATGGCCCAAAATTGCTTGCGCTAAAGTTATTTGATAGCTGCAATAATCGCATATTCGCCAAAATCCCCTCGAAAGCACAGAAACCGAGTGCCCAGCACATTAATTTCGGTAAGATTTCCCTGCTCAATAGCCCACACCGCGGATCCATCCCCTGATCAATAAGATTGTAGTGCTATCGGTGGAGGTGGAGGGTTGTGATATCAACCAAGGGGACAGGATGCGCGATACACCTCTCGCATGGGCTACTAGAAATGGGCACGAGGCAGTCGTGAAATTACTACTTAGCCGGGAGGACATCGACCCCGACAAGCCAGCTGAGGACGGCCAAACACCACTGATACAGGCTGCTTGCAGTGGGCATGAAGGAATTGTGAAAATGCTTCTCGGACGAGACGACGTCAACCCCAACAAGCCGGATGGGGACGGTGGAACACCTCTCCATCATGCTGCTTCACATGGGCGCGAGGGAGTGGTGAGGATACTGCTCAGACGGGACGACATCAACCCTGACACGCCAGACAGGCACGGCCAAACGCCACTCTGTTGTGCTGCTTTGAATGGGCACGAGGTAGCCGTGCAATTACTACTTAACCGGGATGACGTCGACCCCAACAAGCCAGATAGGTACGGCCAAACGCCCTTTCGTGTGCTGCTAGATATGGCTACGTTCAAGTGATGGCTCTACTACAGCCTCCAACAACTGCCATCTACAGGACAGCCTAAGCCCGAGGCCACATCTCCCTTGCTACCGCCTTCGCATACTCTAGTAACAACTGTACGCTATTTCCGCAAGGACCAGAACAGATCCATAAACGTGTTTGTCGCTACAACTCCCCCCCCCCCTCACCCCCGTCCTATCTTCCCCTGCATCTCAACACACTGCGTTGTGGTAATTCGCGCCTTACCTCCCTTCTGGGGTATGCCTACCAGATTAATCCATCTTCATCCATTTTTTCTTTTGTGGAAGGAAATCATACGCGATGGGAATGCATATATCTATCACATACCCGCCCAACCCTCTATCCGCATTTTTTCTCGTGGGGTCAAGTCAGCATTTGTGAGCTTCTATTTAAAACCTAGAGTCTAACGCCGGCAGAAGGCTATTCCTACTGTATTGAAACAGCCCAGCGTGGCCTGGAATTTCCATCATATCTACGTTTATTGTTTCCTGAATCTAAATCCTCTGTTCGCATATATTCCCATATTTTTTCCAAAATCCCTCCTTCTTCCCTCCTTCTTCCCTCCTTCTTCCCTTCTCCCTCCCTCCTTCCCCGCTGCAGTGTAACCCTGAGGGTTGTTCAGATATAGAGAAAAGAGAATAAAGAGGAAGTATTTCTGACACTTGTGAAAATAGATGTAGAGGCTAGCTGTTAACCAAGGTACGATGGCGATTGATTTCCACTACTTATAGATATGGTTTAGTCAAGATCATGCCTATTTGCTGCCCTCCTGGTACGGAATTAAAGGTACTCGAGTAAGGTTAGAAGGCTACTGGGTTCAACAGCTGTTGTCGTAATCTCTACCTTTTTCGGCCGCAAGTGCCTTCCTCAAATGTGGTAAAGTAGGGGGGATAGGTGGTGAAGTAACTTGAAATTCGCACACTCTGTTGGAGGGGTAAGAGCGCGATGGCTTCCGCAACTGCATTCGCACTCTAGGATTATACAAACGGTAGACAGGTGTATAAGTAAAACAAAATTGGCCTCTCCGGACCGTCTCATGGAGCACTGCACCTACCCCCCTATCTTCCACACACTTAAAATCCTCGGTACACACCTGTGATAACCAAGAAAGACATGTTGGTAAAGTCTTGCCTATAAACTACTAAGTGCCAAAACGACCCACTGCATGCTTGCAGGATTTGTAATGCTCCGGTAACTTTCAGAACAAGCCACCTCTCAAAAAGAATCCCCATATCTCTATCTACATAGGGTGTTTAGGTGAATAGCCAATTTGCTAGTGGATAATGTATCGTGCTTGAATTTGTAAAAAGGGTGATTGAAGGAACTTCGGTGCTATGCAACATTGACTTACGAGCGAGTTGGGATATCCCACCCGCCACGAGTCTCGTTTTTCCTAATACAATTTTTTCCTTCTCCTCACGGTAGACTGCTCATGCTTAGGTTAGGCATCACGGACCTATATTGATGGAGTCTAAGGAAAGCACGAAAGAATGAAAGAACAAAAGTCCGATCGCAATAGGCCCTAGGAGGAAAGGCAAAAGATGGAGTCACTGAATCTCAAGATCCACAGTGTCACTTCGATAGTGACAATGCTCACCTGTTGCCAAGAACTTATTGTGCTGGAAGAGGAGGCTCCCATCGTGCTGTTGGCTCACTTTACCCTCACTTTACCCTTAGGAGATTTTTGGTACAGCTCGTTCGACGATTGCGAGAACATGCTTAAGTTGTGTGAATTCGCAATAGGCCAAAGCTCTATCGGCCACCCCCACTCCCAATTTTCAACGCTCCCCGTTTCTTGATCCTCCACGCCTCCCTCGCAACCCCCAGCACCGTCTCTCGAATATCCTTCTCTGTTGGGGAATCCACGCAAAGCGGGACCTTTCGGATTGTGCGAAATCGCCCGCGCTGAAGCTGTTTGACGACTGCGCTAACTGCATATATCCCACTGGAATCCTCTCATAAGAACAGAAACCGGGTGTTTACCGTATCGACTTCGATAAGCTTGCCCTGTTTGATAGTTTATACCGTGCATCTATCTTCAAGATTGGCCGGATTGTAGCGCGTTTGGTAGAGGTGGAAGGTTGTAGTATCAACCAAAGGGACAGTATGAATGATGCACCTCTCGGATGGGCTGCTGGGAATGGGCACGAGGCAGTCGTGGAATTACTACTCGGTCGGGCCGACATCGACCCTGATAAGCCGGGTCTGGACGGCCAAACACCACTGATCCTAGCTGCTCTTAATGGGCATGAGGGAGTTGTGAAAATGCTACTCGGACGAGACGACGTCAACCCCGACAAGTCAGATAATTGGGGTCAAACACCACTCAGTTATGCTGCTGAAAATGGGCACGTAAGAGTAGTGGAAATATTATTCAGACGAGACGACATCAACCCCAACAAACCGGATCAGGAGGGCCGAACACCTCTCTTATTGACTGCTTGGAGTGGGCACGAGGCAATAGTGAAAGCGCTACTAGGCCATGGCGGCATCGATCCCGACAGCCCGAGCCGGAGCGGCCAAACACCACTAATGCGGGCTGCCGGCCAGGGGCATGAAGGAGTTGTGAAAATGCTGCTCGAACGAGACGACGTCAACCCCGACAAACCAGATAAGTACGGCCAAACACCGCTCCGGTGGGCTGCCTGGGGTGGGCGTGAGGGTGTGGTGGAAATACTACTCGGGCGAGAGGACATTAACCCCAACACACCAGATAAGAATGGCCGAACACCACTCTGTTGTGCTGCCTTGAATGGACATGAGGGAGTGGTGAGAATACTACTTAGACGGGACGACGTCGACCCCGACAAGCCAGATAAGTACGGCCAAACACCGCTCTTGTATGCTGTTGGGGGTGGCCATTTGCGAGTGATGGCTCTACTACAGCCTCCAACTGCCGCCACCTACAGCACGGCCTAAGCCTGAGGACACATCTCCCTTGTTATGATACCGCTTTCGGATACTCTACTAAGTTAGCAACCTCCACGCCGTTTCCGTAGGGACCAGAACAGACTCATAAACGTGTTTGTCGCTACCGCTCCCACTCCCCACTCCCCCACGCCCTATCATCTCTCGCATCTTAGAACACTACGTTTTATTACCGTCTTGCCTTCACTCCCTGGCATGGCTACCACGGGAACCCATCATAATTCTTCTTCTTTTTTCTTGTGGAAGGAAATCATACACATTGTCAATGCACATATTTATCACATACCCGTCTAGCCCTCCATCCCCATTTTCTCATGGAGTCAAGCCAGCATTTGTGAATTTCTGTTTCAAATCTAGAGGTTGGCGCTAATAAAGGGCTATTCCTACTCTACCGAAATAAGCCGATGTGGCTCGAAGTTTTTATCATACGATACTCCCTTTTGTTGTTGCTCTTTTGCTCTAAACCCCCCTTCCCATGCCCGGGGTTAATTGTGTACTTAAAAACTTGAATTGAGATTTTTGTTTCCCCTGCGCAGTGCCATTAGGTAAACCCTTCCCTTTCCCATCCTTACATCTTCACCTTCATCTATGATAGGTTGTCTTCTTTTTTTTAACACTACCCGGCTGATGGCGTGTGCCGGATGGTACTCCATTTGAACCGATTGGGTTTGTCTTATGATTTATGTAGTGCGAAGACGACGAGAAGAAGCCGCATCCTTGATTAGATTTTTTGGCAGAAAATTGGAAATCAATGGTATCACAAGAGAAGAGCAGAAACCACACTTGCTAAAAGAGAAAATTGTCGGCGCAAATCGGCACACAGGTAGGGGGGCATCCGTGTGAATTTAGGAACCCATCAGTACCATATACTTGTACCATACCGGTAGCCCATAGCTTACCGCACACATCCCTAGAATAAATATCCGCGCCTGCTGCACAGTACCTGTACACCACGCATCACGAAGACTCTCATCATACTCGAGTACGTACTAAGAGTGGAAACTCCAACATACTAACACAAGGTCCGATTATTCGAGTTCCCATGAGATCCAATTCACTACAAATAAGCACAATTTCCAATCACGGCCTCCACACGCTTGAGCAACGGGATCGTCTATAACCCGGACCTCCGGTGTCCGAACGTGAAATACCCAACATGATCAGGGTTAAGGGTATCCATAACAATGTCATCATTGAACCTTCGAGGTGCAAAGTTCGAGGCGCATGATGGGCCTTGCGACAACTTTTTTTTTCCCCGTTATAATACTTTTTATGCCGGTTCTTTGTCTGGTGCTGAGAGGAATTGTTTTTTTTATCACCCTAATTATAATATTAGTGTTGAAATGAAAGCCTAAGCGGTATCTAGAAAAGCTGGGTTTATAACTAACTCAAGATTGAGCGAGAGGCCTCTAAAATTCTACAATGCTGGAGAATGCCCTGATGCGGCGTTCAAGGTTCTCCACTTTGAAAGGCCAGTGGCCCATAGTAGAGGACCCCCACCATAGCAAAAGCTCTGAAGGGAAATGACTGGTGGGTGGGTTGGAGACAAGGATTATGCAACGGGAGCCGGATAATGGAACATGGGGGGGACACTAAGCCTGGTCGAGTTACTTCCGTGCAGATCACATTTTGAGGCCGCCTGCTGAACTGCGCCACGCCCTAGCAGTCTACGAGGGCCAGAGAGTCTCAATAGCCACAGTATTGTTTTGATAAGGAGTTTGCTCGCTGCTAAGGCTTCACCGTGCGGTTAGCCTACTTTACCTCTCACCGCTGCCTCCTCCCTCCGCGCTCATTCGGAAGTTTTTGGCACAGCTCATTCAACTACTCCGGAAACATGCTGAAGTTGTGTGAATTCGCGACAGGCTAAAGCACTCTCAACCACTCCTACTCCCAATCTTCAACGCCCACCTTTTCACTATTTCCACCGGACCCCTCCCTCTCAACCCCCGACATTGCTGCTCGAACGTTCTTCTCTATTGGAGAATCCACGCAAAGCAGGAGCTTTCAGATTGCGCCGAATTGCTTGCGCCGAAGCTATTTGATGACCGCGGTAACCGCATATCCACCAGAATCCTCTCGAGAGCACAGGAACCGGGTGTTTACCGTATCGACTTCGATCCTCTTGCCCTGTTCAATGGTTTGCGCCGTGCATCCATCTATGGGTTGATCAGATTGTACAGTAGCATGTTTAAAAGTGGGGTGCTGTGATACCAACAAAAAAGACAGTATGGGTGATACACCTCTTGGATGGGCTGCTGGGAATGGGCACGGGGCGGTTGTGGAGTTGCTGCTCGGCCGGGCTGACATAGACCCCGATAAGCCAGACAATCGGGGCCAAACGCCACTTAGTCGTGCTGCTCAAAATGGGCGCACGGAAGTGGTGAAAATGCTGCTCGAACGGGACGACGTCAACCCCAACGACACAGATGAGGACGGCCAAACACCGCTCTTCCGGGCCGCTTACTACGGGCATGAAGCAGTCGTGAAATTACTACTCGGCCAGGACGACATCGATCCCGACAAGCCAGATGTGGACGGCCAAACACCACTACTGCTGGCTGCTTGCCAAGGGCATCAAGGAGTTGTGAAAATGCTACTCGGACGAGACGACGTCAACCTCGACAAGTCAGATGACAGGGACTAGACGCCACTTAGCTATGCTACTGGAAATGGGCGCACGGGGGTGATGGAAATATTACTCGGACGAGACGATGTCAACCCTGACAAGGTGGGTGAGGACGGCCGAACACCGCTCTATTATGCTGCTGAAAATGGGTATAGGGTGGTGGTGGTGGTGGAAATGCTACTCGGACGAAACGACGTGAACCCTAACACGCCAGATAATAGGGGCCGAACGCCAGTCAGTCGTGCTGCTGAAAATGGGCATGCGGAAGTGGTAGAAATGCTACTTGGACGGGACAACATAGACCCCGATAGAGCAGATTATTACGGCCTAACACCATTCTCGTGGGCTGCTAAAAATGGCGACACGCGAATGATGGCTCTACTGCAACAACTGCCACTTAGCACGGCCTAAGCCCGAAGACACATCTCCCTTGTTACCGCCTCCGGATCCTCTAATAACCTCTGCATCATTTTCGTAAGGACCGGAACAACTCCACAAACGTGTTTGTCGCTACCACTACTTCTCCCCTCTCACCCCCGCCCTGTCGTCCCCTGCATCTTAAAACATCACCTTGTGGAAATTGTCGTCTTGCCTTCCTTTCCGGAGTGTGCCTGCCACGGGAACCCATCGTGATTCTTCGTCTTTTTCTTGTGGAAGGAAACCATACGCATCGCCAACGCGCATATCGATCGCATACCCGTCCAACCTTCTATCCGCATTTTCTTATAGGGTCAAGTCAGCATTTATGAGCTTCTGTTTCAAGTCTAGAGTTTAGTGTCAATGAAGGGCTCTTTCTACTCTACCGAAATACCTGAAGTGGCTTGAAGCTTGCGTCACTGTCACCTTTATCGTTGCTTCCTTGTTGCAAATCCTCCTTGCCATGCTTGGGGTTAATTGTGTACTTAAAAACCTCAATTGAGGTTTTCATTTCCTCAGTACCCCTGTGTAAACCTTTCCCCTTCCCACTCTTACTTCTCCATCGAGATCTGGGGTTTTTTTTTTATAACTCCAGCCTGGCCGATGGCGTGTACCGGATCGTACTCCATGAAAACCTTTTCGGCTTTTGTTACGTAGCGCGAAGACGACAAGAAGAAGAAGCTGTTTCCTCGACCAGACCTTTTTGGAGAAAATAGGAAAGCAATTGTCTCAAAGAGAAGAACAAAAACTACACACCTGCTGAAAATCGGATTGTCGGTGCAAATCCGCGCATGTGTAAGGAAAGCATCAGTGTGAGTTCAGGAATTTATCAATGCTGAAATCATGGTCCACAACTTTCAGCGCATATCCCTACAATAGATATACGTAACTACATCATGTATCGGGAAGACTCTTATCATGCCATACTCGAGTACAATACCGTACATAATAAGAGTGGAAACTCCAACATACTAACACAAGGTCCGATAATTCGAGTTCTTACCATATCCAATTCACCACAAACAGGCATGGTTTCCAATGATGACCGTCATAATTGAGTGGGGCATAACGTAGCCCATCGGTATGGAGCGCATTATATGAGGGTATCCGGCAAGATCATTGAATTTTGGGGGTCCGAAGTTCAAGGCAGATTATGGGCCTTGCACCATATTTAGTTCCCTGCAGGGCGCAGAGAGAAATTGTTTTTTCTTACTGATTATAATATCATTATTGTTGAAATGAAAGTCTAAGCGATATCTAGGAAAGCTGAGTTTGTAACTACGGTAACTGGGGATTGAACGAGAGACCTCCAAAATTCCACACTGCTGGGGAATGCCCCGGGCCGGCATATGAGGTATTTTATTTTGAAAGGTCCAAGGTGGACGACTCCTACCATAGCAAAACCTTCTCACGACTGGTGAGTTGAAGACTAGGGTGAGGAGCAAGCGAGGCTTGGCCTAGCCGCTTTGATGTAGATAACCCCTTGGAGCAGGCCGGGAAGCCCGCTGAGCTGTGACACGCCCTAGCAGTCACGATACAGCCATAGAATCTCAATAGCCACAGTATCGCTCCAATAAGGACGAGCTTGGTAACGAAAGAAGCGACCCCCCTTCTTTCCATACAAAATACCCATTCTCAAAAAGTGCCTGCCCACCACCATGATATCAGAAAAATCTAGGGATTTTCTAGATAGCACAATGAGACATAAAGATTTAAACAATTGAGCACTAGGCTATCTAGGAACTCTGACTACCAGAGTTCTAAGGGAGAAGCCAAAAACAGTGCCAAGACAGTCGATTTGTATGTGGTTTTGGCATTGCAACCACCCGGCTAGCTTCACAGAGCTACTGTCACTGATTCGCAGGGGAAGAAAAACTGGGAAATTTTATATGCTAAATTCCCTGTGATTCTCTTTCATTTGAATGCTTTTTGAGGAGTGCGGTATGTTGTGCACTATCGCAGTGGCTAAACTTGTGCATTTTGTATGTAAAACCGGGGGGGCTCGTTGCTTTTGTTGCCAAGATCAGACGTTGCTCGCCTGTTGCCGGGGAGTTACTGTCAGGGACGAGGAGGCTTCCACCGTGCGGTTACCTCTCACCACTTCCTCCTGCGTCGCTCATCTGGAGCTTTTTGGTACTGCTCCCTCGAAACTGCAGAAACGCGCTTGAGTTGTGTGAATTCGCCGCAGGCTAAAGCATCTTTTCGATCACTCCTGTTCTCAATCTTCGACGCACACCTTTTCATCATCACCACTGGGCCCTCCCTCTCAACCCCCGACATTGTTTCTTGAATGTTCCTCTCTACTGGGGAATCTACACAGACCGTGACCATTCAGATCGCCTGAAATTCCTTGCGCCGGGGCAATTTCACGACTCCAGCAACCGCATATCCATCGGAGTCCTCTTGAAAGCAGAGAAACCTAGCGTTTACTGTATCGATTTCGGTAGGCTTGCCCTGTTCAATGGTTTGCGCCGTGCATCCATCTTCGAGATTGGCCAAATTGTAGCATGTTCGGCAGAGGTGGAAGATTGTGGTATCAACCAAAAAGCATGGGTGATACACCTCTCGGGTGGGCTGCTGCGAGTGGGCACGAGGCAGTCGTGGAACTGCTGCTCGGCCGGGCCGACGTCGATCCCGATAAGCCAGGTTTGGACGGCCAAACACCACTGACACTGGCTGCTATCGGGGGACACGAGGGAGTGGTCAAAATGCTACTCGGACGGGACGACGTCAACCCCAACAAATTAGATGAGAACGACGAAACACCTCTCGGGTGGGCTGCGTATAATGGGAAAGAAGGGGTGGTGAAAATACTACTCGGACGAGACGACATCAACCCCGACAAACCAGGTGAGGGCGGCATAACACCTCTCGGGTGGGCTGCTTATAATGGACAAAAGGGGGTGGTGAAAATGCTGCTCGGACGAGACGACGTTAGCCCCGACAGCTTAGATAATCGGGGCCAAACACCACTTAGTCGTGCTGCTCAATGTGGGCACGTGGAAGTGGTGGAAATATTACTCGGGCGGAACGACGTCAATCCAAACAAGCCGGATGTGTTCGGCCAAATACCACTCTGCCATGCCTCTGAAAATGGGCACGGGGAGGTGATGGAAATGCTCGTCGAGCGGGGTGGTGTTGATCCTGGCACGCCGTGTGGGGACGATTGTCCAGGATGTTTTGCTCTTCTGGGGGTGTGAATTGATCGGTATTTCAGGAATGGTGGCTGGTACAGCGGGATGGTGGAATATATGGCTGGGACAAGGAATGACAGTGAGCGCTTAGGGCTGGTATGAACATGGGAATGGGTGAAATCCTGATGGCTGCGTTGGACATAGGAGTTTGTATATACAAGTAGTATATTATGGCTGATGTTTGGATGGGGTGACAGGCAGGCGAGGCAGGACGAATGAATACGATTCTCTTTAGGGTTGACTTGTGATCTTGGGGACGACTAAACGGAGCCCTGCTGGCTGCTCTGAATGGATACGGGGGAGCGGTGAGGATACTCCTCAGGCGGGACGACGTCAACTCCGACAAGCCAGAAAACTATGACTAAACACCGCTCTCGTATGCTGCTAGAAATGGTCATACGCGAGTGATGGCCTTACTTCAGCATCCAACAGCTGCCACCTAGGCTCAGCACAGCCTAAGCCTGAGGACACATCTCCCTTGCTACTGCCTTCGGATACTCTAACAACCTCTACGCCATCTTCGCAAGGACCGGAATAGTTCCATAAACGTGTTTGTCACTACCACTCCCCCTCCCCCTCCCCCCTCACCCCCGCCCCATCTTCTCCTGCATCTTGAAACACTAGGTTGTGGAAATTGCCTTCTTTCCTTCCTTCCGGAGCATGCCTGCCACAGTAACCCATCTTAATTCTTCATTTTCTTTTTCCTGTGGAAGGAAATCATTCGCATTCTCAATACACATTTCTATCACATACCCGCCCGACCCTCTATCCCCATTTTCTCATGGGGTCAACTCCGAGTTTATGAGCTCCCGTTCCACAGCTAGAGTTTAGTGTCAATCAAGGGCTATTTCTACTCTACCGAAATAAGCTGATGTAGCTTGAAGTTTACATCATAGTCACTTTTATTGTTGCTTTTTTTGTTGTGAATCCGCCCTGCCATGTCCAGGGTTAATTGTGTGCTTAAAGGCCCGAATTGGGAGTTTCATTTCCTTCGTACCCCCGTGTAAACCGTTCCCCTTCTCACTCTTACTTCTCCATCGAGATCTGGGCTGTTTTTTTAGCACTAGTCCGGCCGATGGCGTGTATCGGATCGTACTCCATGTAATCTGTTCAGGTTTGCGTTCTAATTTATGTAGGGTGAAGACGAATAGAAGAAGCCGCTTCCTTGATTCTATTTCCTCTGGGGAAAATCGAAAAGTGATGCTCTCAAAGAGAAGAGTAGAGACTACATACTATACTTTCTGTTTCTGAAGACGCAGATTGTGGGCGAAAATCCGCGGACATATAAAGAAAGCATCGTGTGAATTTAGGAATTCATTATACCGGTAGTCACAACTTACAGCACACCCAACAGCACCACGCATCGGGAAGACTCTATCATATGATAAGGACAAACTATAGCACTAGAACATAAACCTAGGGAACGGCAAAGCCCCTCAACTCCAGCAACCAGCACCCAAACATACTCCCAAGTCGTCCTTGACCGAAACCGATGTTTGAATTGGCGGAAAAAACACATCCTATCAACCCTAAGAAAGCCAATGTGACTAGGCAGGTTACCTCGCTCCTACCGGTCCTTCCTCTCCCTCCATCCCTCCACACCTCGTTCCCCGCATACGCGGCTTATCAAACTCACAGGGCACAAGGCACCGGCACTACATATTCCAACACCCTCCAGGTTCTATATTACCGAACCCACCATATTGCCACTTCTCCAGGATTGCTACTATGCTTGTGACCGCCAATTGCTATTCATCCCCCCCACAGCTCCAAATTCAGATAGCACCTGTAGATTATTCCATAGAATTGAAGTTCGGCCATCTGGCCACCCTAAAGGAACAGCAAGATGCCGAAGAGGAGGGAGTAAGGGCATGTGTTGAGTGAGGAAGGTGCAAAATGAACGTGCAAACACTATGGGTGACGAGATCTATAAGGATGGGAGCTAAGGTGGGACTAAGATTTATATATCAGCTCCTCAAACAAAACATAGCACCATGAAGTTAATGGGAATGAGTGGTTTGCACAAGGCCCATAGAAGTGGAAAGAAAACTAATTTAGGTTTTTAACGCACGACTAACCGCCAGAATCGCGGATCAGAGCCTCGTGGACCAGATTTGGCTCGGTTGTAGCGAATCTCAATATCCACAGTGTCGCTTCATTAGGGGCATTGCATGTCTGCTGCCAAGCGCTTGTTGTGGACAGGAAGCCCCCACCGCGCGCTTGCCCCACTTTACCCTCGCAACTACCTCTGGGCTCATGCGGAGCTTTTTGATACAGCTCCCTGGGCGACTACGGAAACATTCTTAAGCTGTGTCAATTCGTAACAGGCTAAAGCTTCCTCAACCACTCTCGCTCTCAATCTTCAACGCGCTCCCTTTCTTGATCTCCAACGGGCCTTCCCTCTCAACCCCCAACATTGTTTCCCGAATATTCTTCTCTATCCGGGAAGCCACGCGAAACGGGACCATTAAGATTGGGCAAAATTGGTTGTGCGTGAAGTTATTTGGCGGCAGCAGTAACCGGATATTCACCGGAATCCTCTTGCAAGTGGAGACTGCGGTTTACTAGATCGATTTCGATAAGCTTGCCCTGTTTAATGGTCTGCACCGTGCATCGATTTTCGAGATTTTGTCCGCCGGATCAGCGTGTTTGGTAGGGGTGGAAGGTTGACATATGAGCCAAGAAGTCAGCTTCGGTGATTCACCTCTCGCATGGGCTGCTATGAATGGGCACGAGGCAGTGGTGAAATTACTACTCAGCCGGGCCGACATCGACCCTGATAAGCCAGCTAAGGACGGCCAAACACCGTTGATGCTGGCTGCTATCGGTGGGTGTGAGGGGGTTGTGAAAATGCTTCTCGGACGAGGCGACGTCAACCCCAACAACCTAGATGAGCACAATCAAACACCTCTCCATCATGCTGCTATACATGGGCGCGAGGGAATGGTGAGGATACTACTCAGACGGGACAACGTCAACCCCGATATTTCAGATTATCAGGGCCAAACGCCACTCAGCTATGCTGCTGAAGAAGGGCACATCGGAGCGGTAGAAATATTACTCGGACGGAACGACGTCAACCCCGACAAGCCAGATAAGTACGGCCAAACACCGCTCTTGTACGCTGTCGGAAATGGCGATCAGCGGGTGATAGCTCTACTACAACCTCCCATAGCTTCCACCTACAGCACGGCCTAAGCCCGAGGACTCTATCCCTTATTACCGCTTTCGAGCACTGCACTGGCAGCTTCTATTCCATTTTTGCAAAGGCCAGAACTGTCCCATAAGCATGTTTGTCGCTACCATCGCCTCTCTTCTCTCACCCCCGACTTATCTTCTCTTGCATCTTAAAGCATTACGCTGTGGGAATTGTAGTCTTACCTTTCCTTCCAGAGTACGCCTGCCACAGAAACTCATCTTAATTCTTTTATTTCTTTTCCTTTTGGAAGGAAATCATACTCAATGGGAATACATATATCTATCCATACCCGCCCACCCCTCTATCCCAATTTTCATTATGGTCAGCATTGTGTTTAACACCTAGAGTCCAGCGCTGGTGGGGGGGTATTTCTAGTGGATTGAAATAAACCAGCGTGGCTGGGAATTTCCATCTAAATTTATTGTTGTTTCCTCGATGTAATGCTCTGTTCGCATTTATTGTTCTCATTTCCTCTAAAATCTCTGACCCCCCTTTCCCCTTGAAAAACGCCACCCAGTCGTGCCGCTGCACTTGGGCACGCCGGATGGAAATATTACTCGGACGGAACGACGTCAGCCCCGACAAGCCGGACAAGACGGCCGAACACCGCTCTCGCGTGCGTTAGAAATGACCATGCGCGAGCGATAGCTCCACTACAGCCTCCGGCAGCTGCCACATACAGCACTGCCTAAGCCCGAAAAAAGCATCTCCCTTTTTACCCTTTTCGAATGCTGTACTAGCAACCTCCACGCCGTTTCCCCAAGGGCCGGAGCAGCTCCATTACCATAATTGCCGTCTGGACTTTCCTTTCGGAGTATACCTACTGCAGTAAGCCATCTTGGTTCTTTTCTGTGGAAGGAAATGATACGCAATGGGAATGCACGTATCTATCACATGCCCGTCCAATGCTCTATCCGCATTTTTCTCATGGAGTTGGGTTAGCATTTTTGAGCTTCTGTTTAAAACTTAGAATCTAGCGTTAGTGGAGGGCTTTTTCTACCATAATATTTTGATGCTGAAAATAGTCGCTGATTGCCTAGTCTTTTACCTTTTCGTTCAGTCTGCTCCAATCTTAAAGTACTCTTCCATCAATTGCCATCATATCAATACCAACCAAAAGAGTTAACAAGAACAAATTAAAAAAACAGTCTGAGTCTTGGCCTTTGGCTGTTATATATTATGTTGTGAAGTGAAGGATGGCGGGGTTGGCATGGTATCTCCTAATTCCCGCCTTTTATATATATATATTCTACTTTCTAGTTGTTTACTTTGTCTCTAATTTTTCACTACTTTCCTATTGTTATTGTGGTAACTACTTTAGAGTCAAAGCGTCCTGAGATATTTTGACTTTAATATTTGCAATCATTGTCTAAGTACAGTCACTAGCGGTAAGTCTTGGTGATCGCGGAATACTAGTACTGAGACGGTGTCTGCGTCAAACAGGGATCTAGCCAAAGGCGGGTAATGGTATTGCAATGGTAGGAAAAAGTGAAGAATTAAACATAGAATATTATTGTAGTGGTGGAGAAACAAGAATATAATATCTAGTATGATATCCGTATCATATTATGGTGCTTTTCACGGTGGGGATTGGTGGGGTGTCGCACTATTCTGGTGAGCCCCTCTAGAAACTCCCCAAGTCCGGACCAGAATGTTTTAATTCCGGGCCAGTAAGCTTGTAAAGAGCACAACTGCACACGGCAAATCTGGTTGGCTCTACTCAGAGTAAATTCTTTTTGCTTACTAACATACTTAATTTTTCTAGAGACGCGACATTATCCTCCCGGCGACATTGTCCTGTCATGCTCTTTATCATACGGTATAGGCTTTCATGGCTTTGAAGCTTGCTGAACTACCGGTACGCCACACCCTAGCACTCGGATTAGTGTTGCAGAATCTGTTGAAATTCTTGGTTGTGGAGGTAATGATTTAGGGTGAGGATTTTACACCGAAAGCGCTTAAGTGGAGATGAGAATCATGATTGATTGATGATAAGTTGATGGAAGGAAAGGCTTGAGGAAAGTTTTGTGTAGGAAGGAAGATGTGAAGCAAGGAAAGGTGTTGTTGTGAGGAAAGGTGTGAAAAGCTTGCGCGTCCTTTGACTAGTGTGTACGTATGCCTCTGCGGTCATAGAGTGCGGGCACATCCCGCATCAAGCGCGGCCATCAAACTACTATTTCCAACAGAATCTCAATACAGTTGCTTCGATATCACAAAAATCGGCTATTGCAGATCCCAACCGGATCGCTGTGCTAAGCCATAATAGGCTTAGAAGAGTACCGGTAGAGTAGCAAAATAATGAACACCAGTGACCAGATTTAGACCCACCGTGCCCTGAGCGAGGCGCGGCGCTCATAGTCCAAGGAGGACTCTTACTAAACACCGGTTCCGCCACAGCAACCCTACCGTGTGGGTCTACTTGTATCATACGAAGGTACAGCGCCTAAGTTTTGAATATTTTACTAGCAGGGGATGTTCGACTAACAGGGGTGAGGAGGTCAATTAGGTAACCACTATACCCAATTCGCTGTCCTTATACCCGATTTGCGGCTTTGGCCCCTGCTAGCGTAACACCCCCTGCTAGTAAAATATTCAAAACTTAGGCGCTGTACCTTCGTACGGTACGAGTAACGAGTGCTCGCGTACCAATATTTACGGCAGGGACATTGCCGGCCTGCTCGGGTATGGGCGTGGTGATCGGGGCACCAAGGATTAGAGGTGTCAAAGCTTCTTGCTCGTTCGAGCAATTTCGATACCAAATTCATCCTTTTATTTCCTACGGGGCAGTAAGTTCAGGCGTCTGGAATCCCTGGCTACCCGATCGCTCACGCCCATACCCTAGTATTTGCTAGCCTGTTGCCAAGGATTTGTTGTGGACAAGGAGGCTTCCACAGTGAGGCTAACCCACTTCACCCCCCTCACGACTACCCCATGGCTCGCGGAGCATTTTGGTGTAGCTCAACTGACGACTCCGGAAATGTGCTGAATTCGCCACAGGCCAGAGCTCTCTCGATCATTCCCGCTCCCAATCTCCGACGTGCACCCTTTCTTGGTCGGTCTCCGACAGGCCCACCCTCTCAAACCCCAACTAGTTTTTCGCGTATTCTTCTCGGTTGGGGAGTCCACGCAAAACTGAACCTCTGAGATTGCGCAAAATCGAGTGTGCTGAAGTTATTTCGCAACAGCAATACCTGCATATATCTTCTGCCGGAATCCTCTCGAAAACACAAAAACCGCGTGTTTACCTGGTCGATTTCGATAAACTTGCCCTGTTTAATGGTCTGCACCGCGCATCCATCTTTTAGATTGACTGGATTATAGAGTATTTGGTAGAGGTGGAAGGCTTTGTATTAGCTAGAAAGGCAGCATGGGTGATACGCCTCTCGCATGGGCTGCTGAGAATGGGCATGAGGCGGTCGTGGAATTACTACTCGGCCGGGCCGACATCGACCCCGATAAGCCAGGTGAGGACGGCCAAACCCCACTGATACGGGCTGCTCGCAATGGGTATGAAGGAGTTGTGAAAGCTTCTCGGCCAGGACGACATCGATCCCGACAGGCCAAATCATTGGGGTCAAACACCGCTCAGTCGTGCTGCTGAGGAAGGGCACGTGGGGGTCGTGGAAATGCTTCTGAGCCAGGACGACATCGATCCCAACATGCCAGATGTGGGTGGCCAAACGCCACTAATACTAGCTGCCTGTTATGGGCACGAGGAAGTTGTGAAAGCGCTTCTCGGACGAGGCGACGTCAACCCCGACGAACCAGATGAGATGGGCGAAACACCTCTCGGGTGGGCTGCTTGGAATGGACACGAAGGAGTGGTGGAAGTACTACTCGACCAGGGCGACATCGACCCCGACAAGCCAGTTGATGACGGCCTAACACCACTGATGCTAGCCGCTCACCAGGGGCATGAGCAAGTTGTGGAAATGCTACTCTGGCGAGACGACGTCAACCCCAACAAGTCAGATAATCGGGGCCAAACCCCACTCAGTCATGCTGCTGAACATGGGCACGAGAGAGTGGTGGAAATATTGCTCGGACGGAGCGACGTCAACCCCGACAAACCAGATAATTACGGCCAAACACCGCTTTCGTATGCTCTCAATAATGGCCATGCGCTAGCGGTAGATCTACTACAACCTCCAATAGTTGTCTCCTATAGTGATCCCCATCAGATGCTAGGGTGCGGTGGTTAGTTTAAGGCACGACCGGCTTAGGGGTCGCGACTGTTGTTTTGTGAGGGTTTCCCGTTGTGTAGCCTTTTCCTGCTTTGTTTGTTGAGTGCACTCTCGACCTGTGTTTGGTCTCTGGCTAGTCAGTCGGGGGCTCCTCGTCATCGTCGTTGTCGAGCATCTCCACTTTACACACACACCACCACCACTACCGGAGTGCTTTTCTCCTGCGCTACGCATGAGTCTGCTCCACCGCCCTGGTCGCTATTGGGTTGTGAGCGAGTTGCTATCAGAGTGTTGCTATCATATAGTGCGCTCTAACCCCCAGGACGCCTATCCCTTGTCACCGCTTTCGAGTACTGTACGGCACCTTCTATGCCGTTTCGCAAAGACCGGAATAATTCCATAAGCGTGTTTGTAGCTACCACTACCTCTCGCCTCTCACCCCCGACCTATCTTCTCTCGCATCTTAGAACATTACGTTGTGGTAATTGTCGTCCTATATTTCCTTCTAGAGCACACCAGCCGCAGTGATCCGTCTTATCTTAATTATTTTTTTAATTATTTTTTCTCTTGGAAGGAAATCACACGCAACGGGAATGCACATATCTATCATGTACCCGCCTGCCCCTCTATCGCAATTTTTCCTATGCAGTCGATCAACGTTGTGAATTTCTATGTAAAACCGAAACTCTAGCACTAGAGGAAAGCTATTTCGACTGGATTGAATAATAAACCAGTGTGGCTTGGAATTTCCATCTACATTTGTTGTTGTTTCCTCGACGTAAATGCTCTGTTGGCATTTATTGTTCTCATTTTTTCTAAAATCCTTCTCCCCCCTCCTCTCCTGCTGAAGTGTAGATTCGGGGGTTGTTTAGGTATATAGAAAAAATCATGAAGTGCAAGTATTTCTGACACTGGTGAAAATCGATGGAGAAGCTAGCTGTTAACTAAGGTATGATGGCAATTGACTTCAACTACTTGTCTAGACATGGTTTAGGTCGGATCATGCTTATATGCTTCTGCCCTCCTCATGAAATTAGAGGTAAGGTCAGAAGGCTATATATCGTACGACTTTTTAGTCTTCCCCATCGAGCAGCATTAGCGCGTTAAGGGGTATTTTTTCTAAGAAATTGACTGCGATTCTATGATTGCAGTAGAAAATCGTGAAACTCGCGGTGCTACCTCATACAATGTCCCAAAAGCTAACCGCCTATAAAGCTTGTCATTTTAGAGCGTAGTACTCAGTCTATGATGATATACCCTCTCGAATCCACCACACTCACCTTGGTCTCCTTAATTAGCTTTGATGGCTGCTGAACCTAGCTCAACAGCTTCTGTTGTGATCTCTACTTCTTTTAGCCTTCAATGCCGCCATTGGATGAACTAATGTAGGTGGAATAGACAGTAGAGTGAGAATTACAGAGAGTATATACTTGGAATCGGCACATACTCTAAGAAAGGTACGAGGAGTAGCTCCGACAACTCTGTTGGCACTCTTCTAGAACTAGACTAACTATGAAGACAGATCTCTAAGTAAAACACATTTGGCCTTTCTGAGCCCTTCCATTGAGTATAGCCCCTATATCTCTCGCTTTCCCTAGCTAGGATTATCATCCCCCGTACATATTTGTGATAACAAAGAAGCTCATATCTGTAAGAATACCGGTATTATGGTGCTATGCTCGGTCGGATACATAAGAAGACTGGGTGCGGAGAAACGGATTCTTGGCATGACGCTTTGGTGTGGGCCTCCGACGTGGTGCGGGCTTTGAAGCCCACTGAGCAACGCCACGCTCTTGCGGTAAGAGAGGGTCACACACTACCACTAGCCACAGTGCCGCTCCAATAGGGATATTGGTCGCCTGCTGTCGGGGACTTGTTATCGAGTACAAGGAGGCTTCCATTGTGCCTTTAACCCACTTTACCCCTCACGACTCCTCCAGAGCTTGTTTGTACAGCACAGCCCACTCGACAACTGCAGAAGCGTGGAGCTTAGGTTGAGTAAATTCGAGGCTGTTGTCCAGAGCTCTCTCGACCACCCCCGCTCCCAATCTTCAACGCACCTCCTTCGTTGATCGATCTCCAACAGGCCCGCCCTCGAAACCCCCAACCTAATTTTTCGCATATTCTTTCTCTGTTGGGGAATCCACGCAAAACAGAACCTTTCAGATTGCGCAAAATCCGGTGGGCTGAAGTTATTCGACGACAGCAAGAACTGCATTCATCTACCAGAATCATCTCGAAGGGACAGAAACCGGATGGTTACCGGGCCGATTTCGATAAGCTTGCCCTGTTCAATGATCTACCCCGGGCATCCATCTTGGAGGTTGCCCGGATTATAGAGTATTTTGTAGAGGTGGAAGGTTTGGTATCAGCCGGAAAGGTAGCATGGGTGATACACCTCTCGCATGGGCTGCTTGGAATGGGCATGAGGAAGTCGTGGAATTACTACTCGGCCGGGCCGACACCGACTCCGACAAGCCAGGTGAGGACGGTCAAACACCATTGATGCTGGCTGCTTGCGGTGGGCGTGAAGGGGTTGTGAAAATGCTTCTCGGACGAGACGACGTCAACCCCAACAAATCAGATGAGGACGGTGAAACACCTCTCATGTGGGCTGTTCGCTATGGACACGAGGGAGTGGTGAAAGCACTCCTTGGCCGGGGCGACATCGATCCCGACAGGTCAAACGAGGTCGGAAAAACAGCATTGATGCTAGCTACTTGTAAAGGGCATGAGGGGGTTGTGAGAATGCTGCTCGGGCGAGACGACGTCAGCCCCGATAATTCAGATAATCGGGGCCAAACACCGCTCGGTTGTGCTGCTGACAATGGGCACGCGGGGGTGGTGGAAATATTACTCGGACGGAACGATGTCAACCCCAACAAACCAGATAACGCCGGCCGAACACCACTCTGGGATGCTGCTTACAATCAGCACGAGGGAGTGGTGAAAATGTTACTCGAACGAGACGATGTCAACCCCGACAAACCAGATAACGACGGCCGAACCCCACTCTGGGTGCTGCTCACATTGGAAACGAGGGAGTAGTGAAAATACTACTCGGACGGGACGACGTCAACCCCAACACCGCAGATAAGCACGGCCACACACCGCTCTTGCGGGCTGCTTGCTACGGGTATGAGCTAATAGTGGAGATGCTACTCGAACGGGATGACATCAACCCTAACAAGCCAGATCACACGGGCCAAACGCCACTCGCTCATGCTGCTAGCAATGGGAACACGGGAGTAGTGGAAATATTACTCAAACGGAGCGACGTCACCAACAACCAGCCAGATATAGAACCAGTACTCATCACAGGCATATGGGGCATGTATCGTGACTAGCCCACAGGGGGGGGGGGGGGGGAAGGGAGACCGTAAGCGGGGGTTCGGCAGAGAGTCGGACGGAGTGTGTATTTAGATTAAGTGATGAAGTAGAAAGAGAGGCGGGGGTGTATTGTATTTTGTTGCAGCTCCTTGTGGGCATGCGGATAGAAGGTGCGCGATAAAACTGAAAAAATAAATAAATAAAATCATCACCACGTATCTCCTTCGCCTGTTATGATAGCTTCAATCCATTCAGGAATAGAATCCATAAGTGACAGAAGACCAACTTCGGAGACCTGCTTCTCGTCCTGAATAGCCTCCCGCATACCCTGTAGACCCGTGGGACAGGGGGCCCTTTTGTTCGGCATAATATCTTTAAGAATGCGACAAACGTTCTCAGGTGGGCTGGAACCGAGGGAGTATGGGGGGCTGGCGAATTTTGGTGCGCCCTAGGCATGCCGGTGTGCCGCCCCTAGCGCCATCCTCCATCCGCTAAGGTAACTGTCCGGCTTCATGGCATTCCCGATACCGGAGGGAACTGGGACCGGAACAACGAAATCTCATGCCAACTAAGGTGTCTCTTACTGCCGGGGTTCATCTCGCAGAAAGTGCAGATAATTAAGCTGACTTTTGATCATCAATCCGCAGACCTGAAGATAGTTGGACAAAGGAGTTAAGTATGAGGACTGCTGAAGGACATAGCAAAAATCCCCCCCCCCCCGAGATGAGCAAAAAAGGAATAAAGGCCGGACCTTACTGAGAGAGAGAGGCAACTCCAGCGTGCTATCACAAGGTCCCATTATTCCAGCTCTTATAATACGTAATTCTCCATAAAATAAGCAGAGCTTCCGGTTGAGAGTATTTCATAACATGGTTGGATTTTGGGGGTCTGAAGTGAGGGCACATCACGGACCCTGCACCATATTCTTTTTTTTTTATATTTCTTTTTTTATGCAGTTTCTCTACGGTGCCAGAGAGGAAATTGTTCCTATTGATAATTATATTGTGGAAACGAAAGCCTAAGGGATATTTAGAAAAACTGAGTGTATAACAAGGATTGGACTACTATAGAAGCTTCAAAAATTCCACAATGCTAGGAGATGCTCTGACCCTGCTTATACTTGTAAAGTTATGGGGAATTTCATTTTAAAAGGCCAGCGGTTCATGCTGCTCGAGCAGGGTGGGCGACCCCACCATAACAGAGCCTCCGAATGACCGGGGGGTTGGGAACTCCTCGAATGGGGGGCCGAATAAGGGAACAAGGGGTAAAAGTGTGGCTTGGCATGTCCACCTCGATCCTTGTGGAGCGGACTTGAACTCTGCTAAACTGTGCCAAGCCCCAGGAGTCCAGATACAACAATAGAATCTCGAGACAAGTATCCGCAGTATCGCTTCAACGGGGACATTACTCGATTTTTGAGAGGGACCTGTCGTGGATAAGGGGGTTCCACCGTGTGGTTAACCCGCTTTGCCCCTCACTGTTCATCCCGAGTTTGGTGTAGCTCACTCGACGAGAGCAGAAACATGCCTAGTTGAGTGAACCCGAGGCCGCCGCAGTCCAGGGCTCTGTCGACTACTCCCGCCCCCAATATTCAACACGCACCACTTCTTGATCGATCTCCATTAGACCCTCCCTCGCAACCCCCAACATAGTTTCCCGCATATTCTTCTCTGTTGGGGATCCACAAAAACAGAACCTTTCAGATTGCGCAAAATCCGGTGTGCTGAGGTTATTTGACGAGCAATAACTGCATATATCTACCGGAATCCTCTCGAAAGCACAGAAACCGCGTGTCTACCGGGCCGATCTCGATAAGCTTGCCCTGTTCACTGATCCATACCGTGCATCCATCTTCGAGATTGACTGGATTGTAGAGTATTTGGTAGGGCGGAAGGTTTAGCATCAGCCAGAAAGCCGGAATGGGTGATACACCTCTCGCATGGGCGGCTCTGGGTGGGCATGAGGCAGTCGTGGAATTACTGCTCGGCCAGGCTGACATCGACCCCGACATGCCAGGTGCGAACGGCCAAACACCACTGATGCTAGCTGCTCTCGGTGGGCACGAGGGAGTTGTGAAAATGCTTCTCGGACGAGACGACGTCAACCCCAACAAATCAAATGATGACGGTGAAACACCCCTCATGTGGGCTGCTTACACTGGACACGAAGGAGTGGTGAAAGTACTACTCGACCAGCCCGACGTCGATCCCGACTGTATAAGTGCGGTCGGCGATACAGCACTGATGCTAGCTGCCTGTGAGGGGCATGAGGAAGTTGTGAAAATGCTGCTGGGGCGAGACGACATCAACCCCGATATTTCAGATGATCAGGACCAAACGCCACTCAGTTATGCTGCTGCCAATGGGCACGCGGGGGTGGTGGAAATGTTACTCGGACGGAACGACGTCAACCCCCATAGACTAGATTACTACGGCCAAACACCGCTCTCGTATGCTGTTAGAGGTGGCCATGCGCAAGCGATAGCTCTACTACAGCCTCCAACAGTTGCCGACTACAGCACGGTTTAAGCCCGGGGGCACCTATCCCTTGTTACTGATTTCGAGTACTGTACTGGCAACTTCTACGCCATTTTCGCAAAGACCAAAACAGCTCCATAAGCGTGCTTGTCGCTACCACTGCCTCTCGCCTCTCACCCCAACCTATCTTCTCCTGTATCTTGAAACACTACGTTGTGGGAACCGCCGTCTTACCTTTCCTTCCGGGGCACGCCTGCCACATTAGCCCATCTTAATTCCTCTTTTTCTTTTCTTGTGAGAGGAATTATACGCAATTGGAATGCACATATCTATCACATACCCGCTCGCCCCTCTAATTCTGATTTTCTTATGTGGTCGGATTTGTATATGTGGGCCTCTGTTTAAAGCCTTGGGTCTAGTGTTAATCGAGGGCTATTTCTACTTTATTGAGATAGGTTAGCGTGGCTTGGATTTCCGCCATATCTACATTTGTTGTCTTCCCCTAAATGTAAATTCTCCTTTCGCATTTATTGTTCACATATTTTTTCCCAAAACTCCCCTTTCCCCCTCCTTCCCCACTGCAGTATAAATATGAGGGTTGTTTAGGTAATAGAGAGGATACACAAAGTTTAAGCATTTTTGACACTAGTGAAAAACGATGTAAAGGCTAGCTACTAGCCAAGGTACGAGGGCTATTGGTTCCCACCACTCATATAGACATAGTTTAGCTAAGATCATGCCTATTTGCTGCTGCCCTCCGGATATGGAATTAAAAGTAAGGTTAGAAGGCTATACATGACTTTTTAGTCTCACTCACCAGGGAAAATTAATACATTAAGGAGTCCTTTAGCGGAGGAATTGACTCCTGTTCCATAGGTACTCTATAAAATTGTGAGACCCGCTATGCTACTGTGTCTTCATCCACTGTTCTCAAAGCAGGTTGCCAGCGGGGCGTGAAATTTTAGAGAGCAGTAGATGAAGCTACAAGCCGCTCAGAGATCCCTCCCCTTCTACTCCTACCGGCACTGACTCGTTAATTTCCCATGAAGAAATCACTAGCCGAGCTCTTCACTTGTAATATTTTATCGGGTTTGCCACAAGAAAGGTTTCTTTTTCAAGTCTAGCAGCCCAGCGAGGGAGGTGTCCGAGGGGATCGTGGCCTCGTCTGCCCATCCTACGCTGAGTGCCCAGGGCATAACGAGTTTTCCGAGTACACTCGGTCCGCTCCCTAATTGAATAGCTGTGATTGAATGCACACATTTCTGCGCAATGTCGACTTAGGATATTCCATCTTCTCCTAGTCTCCCTCTGTCTGCCACTGTTTATTTTTCACCCCATAGCATTCTGTCCACGCTCAGGTTGGGTGTCACAAATCTGTGCGATCTCCTGAGTCGGGTGGGGGAATCTAGCCGTGCCAAGAGATCGTAGCCTTTGAGTAACAAACCGAGTTAGGGTATTGTAACTAACTGACCGTAAGTTACGGTCTTAAGGCACGGTACCGTACCGGAAAAGTTACCTCAAAATATGAAACCTGATGTCGAGAAATGGTGGCATTTATGGTAAGACCTCATCTAGTAGGAAGTGCTGGCAAATAAGGTCTCTTGGCGGCTACTGGGTTTTGGATCCCCGACCTTCAGAGAGAGGGTAATTGTTGGAAAAATGACTTGAGTAGGAGGGTTTGGTAGCATATGAAAATAGTTGCATACAAGAAAGCGCTACTGAAGGTCCAGGAAGGTCTGATCCAAGGTTCCTGGGGTTAATCATCTTTTTAAAAACCTAAATTAGGTCTTCTCCACTTTGGAAAGTTATTCGTAAACGGCCCCCTTACACCTCTAGCTCCCTAGTGAGCTTATCATACCTTACCTTACAGTTTGAACGTTGAAAATGGTCTGTGAGGTGGTAACGGTCTGTGATGAGGGTTTTGCGCAGAAGAGTGGAGAGGTTCAAGCGAAGGCACTCAGCTCGTATTAAGCGGTGAAGACTTTCATGAGTGACTGTCTTGAGTGAGAAGAGAGGAAATGTGTAAGAAAAGTTGGGAACAGGAAGGAATAACATAGGCGCGGAAAGGATAGGAGGAAGAGGAATAGTTAGGAGGAAATTTTTCATACCTCGGGCGTCCCTCCACTAATGCATACGCGGACAACAGCGGCCTCAGAGTGCTGTTATTTCCACTATTGAATGAAATCAAAGGTCAACCCTAAATAGAATCGTATTCGTTCGCCTTGCCTTGCACTGCCTTATCATCTTGTCCGATCAGCCACAACAGACTATATATATACAAACTTCTAAGTCTATTACAGCTATCAGGATCTCATCCATTCCTATGTCCATACAAGCCCTCATTCTCGCGCGCGCTCACTGTCATTCCTTACCCCAGCCACACGTTCCATCAGTCCATGACAGAAGGCATCTGTCACGCAGTGCTTTGTGCCAAAGTTGGAGAAGGACATATACTAGCAGACCTTACGGAGTTTGGGTGCGCTCTGCTTGATACACGTGGTATGTAGAAATGGCGAAAATAGATATCTACCGGCATATAATGACTGTTACATACTACCGCCGTGAAGATACGAGTGATCCATGATGATTCCCAGGGGAAAGGTATGTCTTCTCATAAATTGCTTTGCATTCACGGGCATATGCATGAGGTCAAGGAGAGCTTGAGCAGGAGTGATGATATGGCAATGGGAGCTAATAGAAATAGCACTGCATACAGTCTGAGCAAAGGCACACCATACAGCATTAGGACATCTGACTCATTTCAAACAAACTCTTTCATTTCAAACAAACTCTTTCATTTCAAACTAACTCTTCATTCCACCACACCTCCTTCCCGCTCAGACCACCCCCACTCCTACCCCCATCGTGAAGCAACCTCAGCCGGCAAGAAACTGGCATGATTGCGATCCCTGGGCTTTCCCATTAGTACCTCAAGTCAATTATGGCATTGCAGACCCATACCATGAGTGACATTAGGTGTCAACCGAGCGGGGTTCACAGCACTTGAAGCTGGCGGGCCCAGGGCATTGGTCTACTCTTGTTAGTGCAGACTCAGTGTAAACGAACAGGAGAGGGATTACTAGGGACGGTTGTGCCGGAGCATTGGTCGGTCCATTTACAACTTCCGCCGTTACCGCAGTAGCTTTTGGTGCAGCAGCGGATGTCGGGCGGGTCGTTGGGGCAGAAACCTATGTGGGACGTCCCCCCAGCTACAGCGCAGTTTCCGGTGGAGACGCACACACCAGGTGTACCATTCACGCTGCAGCGGCCGTTTACGGCGGCTTGGGCCGTTGCGGAGAGGAGGAAAAGGGAAGTTATTGCAAGGAACTTCATTGTTGGGGATAAATTGGTTTGAAGGATTCAAGTGTATGTAGAAGTCGATGGCGAGGCCGGTAATGGTGAGGAGGAAAGGGTGTTTGGAGAGGTAGGAGGGGGGTTTATATAGATATTTGGTTCCTGGTCTGGTGGAGACATTTTGTTTTCCCAAATCGCTGAATCGCTGCGATGTGGCTGCCTGTTCTCCGCTAGGTGGTCAGCTAGCTGAGAAGGAATCTCCCTAAGGCCTGCGCTTGCTTCTCTCCTTAGAATCTCCCCATCACATCCTAAGCTTTCACTACCCCCCCCCAAGACCGTTCCTACCACGAATCAGCCCAGAGCGATCCCGACAAGCACCGCTACACTACCATTAGCCCTAATACGCCAACCACTGCCCATATCCCCTCAGAGCCACCACCTACATCATTGTACTACGTTCTACCCCGTCCCTCCAACTTCCTATCCGGGCATAATCTCAATCATGCAAGAGGAAAATCAAATCTTCCAATATTCTAGTTAGAAACCAATGGCAACGTACATATAATTCTACCCTTGGTATACATGTTTATTCCCTACTGGCACGTTGAATACTCGTACTCAGCCGCACTCTCCCGTATTCGGAGCAAGCACAAATATTTGATATTCCCGGGTGTGACACGACGTAGTACAGGGGAACACTGAATTCAGCGTCTGGTACACCGTACGATAGAAGTGGAGAGGTATGCTCTCTCTACTGGCTAAGGTTAAACAGCAGGGTACTCTAGACCTTGTGCGCCGGAGATTAGATAGATCGATATGATATTGTGATAGTCCTTTGACGATATTTAACTGTATAATACCGTAAAGACCGAAATAATTGGGCATCACGCTAGGACGTTGGAGTTGCCTCTCCTGGTAAGGTCTGCTGTCTCAGGTGAGGGCTGAAGGAGAATCTTCGCGGTGTGTTTTGTCCCCCTAATCAAAAGGGGCAATTCTGGACGTCCTAGCGCCATGCCCAATTATTTCGGTTTTTACGGTAGGATAATCATAAAAGTTCATGTGAATATTTAGCGAATGCGCTTTTCCATTTGTGTTTTTTCTTTTACTTCGCTCTGGGCGTTGGGAGTGGTCTTGGAGTATTTACCAAGCGTGTTTCACGCCCCAGTGGAGTGATCTTGACTTTTTCAGCTGGGACAAGCTCTTGACGATTCCCAAATTAAGAATACGAAGTTTTTCACCCTAGGAAGCCGACTGACTCCGATACGACATTCGTATAGTGCCCTCGGTGACTGCCTAACACTCAAATATATCTAATCCCTAGCTCAATGCTGAGATTGTAAGTTCGTGGTGATAAAAAATATGATTGGCTGTCAGTGCTCACCCAACTACAGGGTGATTTACGGTCTGAAGATCTCCACCTTGATAACACTCCAATTGGATCCACATATATTTGAAACACATTCCCGTATACCAAAGCCTTGCCCTCTCGGAGGCACCCGAACCTTGCTTTTGGTTGACCTAAGAAGTCCAGTATGACTCCCCAGCATGGCTGAGCAGAGTGTTTGCATGGTGGAGGGAATCCGCGTGTATGGGGGTCTTCAAGCTAGCTGGTATGATATAGCATTTGCGTTTTCGGGGATTCCGGGAGGGGGATGTAACGGGTCTGAGAAGCCGCTGATCCAAGCATCGGATTGCTCGATGATCGCTACGCTCTGGGATCCACTATAGGTAGAGTTGAGCATATAATGATTTAGTTTTCAGTTCTTTAGCAATTCAACTCCCGTGGGTACTTGCTTACGTAGCCCCAGAAGGGGTTATCCTGCTGGCGATACGATATGCATACTGGCGATACGATGTGGATACTGCCTATCCGTGATACATGCTCGTAGGAGACCGGCAGCCTTGAATTCTAAGGGCAAGTTTATCAGTTGACACTATTTGAAGTGCACAATGGAAAGGCGTAATGGGTGCCAATTCTGCTCGATCATTAGTTTCATTGCCTAGTAAGGGCAGACTTAGTTGGGCTAGATGGTCGTTCTTAGGTAATAGTAAGAGGAGGACAGGGTTTTCCGAATCCTCTATTTCCTTTGAGAATACGGACCTAGAGATCATTTCTCGGAGTATGGTGGTGTGTTAATAATATAAGATTAGTTAAGCGCCCGCATAGGGTACTTGTATATATTTTATGCACTCCAAGGCTGGCTTAAATATTTGTAACACTCGACACAGTGAATTTACTGTGCTACAAAGTGTACAACAGAACTCCGCTTCCCTAAAAATCTACATCACTTTAGTGAATATCAAGAGCCTGAGCCATTTTCTAACCCAAGCTAGTCTCATATTAAGTCTAATCATGAGTTCTCAATCATCCAACTCCACCTCCACAAGCAACAAACTTCTCTTACCAATATCCGCACCCCCAAGGGAGCAATTTTTATTACAGTCCCTAGACATAGGTCTTAGTGATTGCGGAATACTAAGAGAGTCTGTGTATCCAACGGGTATTTAGAAAAAGGCGGATAATGGTATTGCAATAGTGGGAAAAAGTGGAGAATTAAACATGAAGTGTTATTTTAGTAGTACAAGCGCCATGCAAGATGTTTTCATATGAGGGTTGCCAAGTAAGGTCCTTTATTGGTGGAAGAGAAGCGAGAACACCGAAAGGGAAAACAAGGCGGTTGCATGTTGCTGTGTTTTCCTGTGCAGCAAAACTCGATGTCCTAGGCACCACTGATATTCACACCTTGTACGAAAACATCTTGCCTTGTGCTTGTAAATGAGCAAGAATATATTGAATACTTCGTATCATGATATGGGGGTTTTTCCCGGCGGTGGAGTGGGTCTCGTCCTACCGGTATTCTCGCTTAACATCTGCCGAGTAAGCTTTCACCAAGACTTTTGTCTAGTGACTGGATGCAGAGTGTTCCAGAGACCTAGGCACCCAGTAAACAAGCTTTAAAGAAAACACCAGAGTCATATTTAGATATTAGAGGCTTCGTAGATCCCGATCTTGGCGTGTTTGCCCTGTTTTCCTATTATCCCGGGTCTAACATATCCGTAAAAACCCGAATACAGGGCCGGTGTGCTATGTCGTTGTAATTTCCTCTTGTGGTAAAGCGCTGTGTATTTTTCGTATTTTTCTCAGCTTGGCGGGGGGGAAACACCGCAAACTCGGCCCAAAATCGAGCCGAACAAAAAGAATATGCGAAGCGAGAGGCAACTGCAACGTCCCAGCACGTTTCTCTGGTAAAACACCAATTTTATCAATTAAAAACTTATAAAACATTTGATGTTCGTTCTAATCCTTTGCTACTATAATCTGGTGTTTTTATATTTTGTTCTATAATATTTAGGAGAGTGTGGGAGAGAAGCTTGTAAAGGCACCTAGTCCTCTGGACTGTACAGAGAGGACGGCTAAAAAATAGTTAAAATGTAGTGAAACAGAATATAAAATACTAGAGCGTTGTGGCAAAGCATGGGAGTGGGGGATATGGGTTTTAGAAGCTTTTTGATTCTTAAAATTGGTGTTTTGCTGAGTATATTTATTGTGGTATGTAGTAAATCTATCGTCGAGCCGATTCTATCGTTGAGCTGTTTGGCACCCCTAGGGAGTGCCACCTACCTCACTCGAGTACGTGTATCATACGACTTACCGGCCTTTGAAGTGGTGGGAACCTTGGCACTGTAAACCCAGAGGGGGAAATTTCAACAACATATCATACCGGCCTTGTATTCGAGTTTTTACGGTATCATACCAGTACATAAACTTTTTTAATACACGCACTCGACAACAACCCTTTGGAATACCATCGGCTGGGAAATATACCATCGAAAAAGTGAAACTCTTGCAAAGAATTAATTCAACTTTAGCCCATCATAAAAGGAATAGAAATTCAGAGAAATAAAAATAGGCTGAAAAACAGAAAGGACAAGCCTAATGAATTGTGAGATTTTTAATTTTTTTAGGGGTCAGAGAAGACAAAGAAAGGCGTGGTGGTGGTGGACCGGGGCGAAACCTTCCGATATTGTAGCGATGCGGTATGCCTCTTCCGAAAGAGTAGACTCATGTATCGATGCTCTGGGAGAATGCGTGGTAGAACATCAAGCCAAACCCCCAAATCTGCCAGAACAGATATCCGAAAGGCCTCCTGGAACTTCCGTATTTATTGTTATAGAGAGCGACAAAAGATCAACATAATATTATGATACTCGTATCGTAATGACCGATAGGTTGGGGCTGGGGAATGCTTGACTGTACAGTCGCGTAACAAAAGTCTTGGCACCCTGGTAAAATTTTATTATTCAACTTGCTTCACCTCGACCACTCCACATACCTCAGTGCTCAAAGCAGAAATGCGATCATGAGAAACAGAACCTTGTA
>Ga0307517_10000882_pt1 | contig 51094 bp, 55 predicted proteins | sample 23_EM_MG_FD_194515 | JGI IMG/M metagenome (GOLD analysis project Ga0307517, IMG submission 194515) | Populus trichocarpa ectomycorrhiza microbial communities from riparian zone in the Pacific Northwest, United States - 23_EM | ecosystem: Host-associated > Plants > Roots > Unclassified | place... | reverse complement strand
TCACCCTCGTGGGATCCATACCAACGCACACGAACACGTCCCCTCTCCCCTAAAAAAGATTTGTTGGTTTCGTGGAACAAAAAACAACGCAAAACCAGGTGAATTGATCTCTCCGGGGGGGGGGGGTGTGTGGTTGTTGCATCACGATTATTATTATTTCGTTTTGCGTTGCGACCAACTGTTTTCGTCTCATATATTTCGCGGTATATTCACGGAATCAGATCCACTTTAGTCCAACTTGTAAACGTGTAGAGACACTGCCCCGGATCTCAGCGGAATACGTGTTGCGGAAGTGGGCGGCATAGTGGGAAATTGGCAAAAGCCTCTATCAAAAAGACAAAAAAAAAAAAAGATCCCCTTCCCCTCCGCCGTTGGATTTCAGGCGCATCAGAGGACCGTGGTGCGATCGCCGTATTGTTTATTGAGATATACGAAGTGCGGTGATCCTACTCTGAGGGGGAGTGTACTCAAGAGAAGATCAAAGTGGATTGGTCGGAGAGAGGAGTAGTAGAGTGAGGCTGTCCACTGATATATTTCGTTACTTCGGCCGCCCGTTCGATATCTCCCCCCTCCCCCACGTGTAGGGTACTCAGCCGAACGCGGGAGTAAACCAAGTAACCACCGCACGGCATCTTGGTCCACAACCCATCCCATAACAGAGGTGGTTCCCGTCCGTCCCGGATGCACTCTTTTCAGGATCTCTCGTTCTGATATGAATGAATGGGGTGAATGGGTGGGACGCGGGGTTATATTTGAATACGAGCACCCCCCCCCCCCCCCTCCGTGAGCAATGGTGCCGATTAAGATACCGATGTATACATACATACACACCTTGGATATCCGATCCTTCGTTTCCGGGTTTGTGAGATGCTTGTGTGGCGATATATGCATTTCGTTTCGTTTCAAAAAGTCTGCCCGCGGTTCGCGATCGCGATACTACACACACACACTAGAACGTCTCAGATTGGTGTTGGAATCTTGGGCTTCTCTAGCTCCCTGGCGACACTTGACCATCAGGCGCTCTCGAAATTGCGGACAAATAAAATAACCTTGAGTTTGATTTAATGATGGCCCGCCTCGGACGCAGCGCTCTTTGGTGAAAGATAAGGAACATCCCTCGAGGTGTACACACCTTGCGTAGGAACCGAAAGGCATAGAGGCTAAACGCTCACACAAGTCTCCCTGAAGGGCAACCATCCTTAAGATCAAGGCGATGACGGACATGAGGCGGAGAACAAGAGAGAGATTCTGATTTACAACACCCGCGATCAAAAGGAGTCGGCCGGGTCGCGATTCGCATCCAAAGGTTCGAGTGAGGAACGGAACTGACGAGCGAGTATCCGGCGTCTCTTGGGTAGTCAAGTTGATATAACATAGACACTGGGCTCATTCCCCAGACAACACGAAGATGGTGCGACAGGAAGAACAAGGGCGGTCAATGCTAGAGAGTGAGGCTTTGGCTGCCGCAACGATGTGCGGGAAACGGAGGACTTGGGGGTGTGGGGGGAAGTGAATAAAACAACTAGTACAATAGAATTGAAAGAATAAAATAGCAAGAAATATACACAAGTGTTGTGCCGACTGATTATGAAAAAAGAGGGTGGTCAATGAGTCGACTCGAGGTTGGAGGGAATGGGAGGTAATAACTCGAACATGTGGAGGATGCGGAGGGGGAAATGGTATGGCGGACTAGGAGTAGAAATGAATGAGAACGGATGATGAGAGGGTCACAGGTATGAGGGAGAGTGTTCGAGGGGAGACAGAAGAAAGATTGCGATCGATTCTGAAAAACTGTAGGGACCGATGAGAACGTAGGGTAAGGGGATACCCAGACTGTACAGGAATACGAAAACATTCTACAAGCCAGAGAGTTACCCTTGCATCAACGTCCCCCGGTACAAGGGAGAAAAGGATGGAGAGTGCAGAAAGCGAGAACGGACGAGATTGCAGAGAATGTATGCATGGGTGGTTGAGGTGCGAGAAGACGGGATGCGTTGTATTGACTTGCCGAGGAACGACATGTATGGTGATGGTGATACATTTTGACAACTTGCTATGATCAAAGGTCGGTTCGGGAGAGGTCGAGGGTGACCCCTCCTACGCCACTGCTGGGGATGACACGTTGTAATTATGCAGGGCTGGCCGACCGTAGGCGACGAAATCGTGAGGGAGGTACTGTTCAGGTGCGCATTCGACATGCTGCTTGTTGATGGCAGGCTCGAAAGTGGCGTTTAAAGGGTAGTTCTCCTTGTCGCTGTCCATCATGAAACTACTAGCGTAATCATCACTGGGGAGTGAAGGAGCGATGGGGCTGGTCGGAGTCATCGGCATGTAATCCGAATAATCTGAGCCACATGTTGAAACGCTGGTGGGAGTCGTGACGGATGACCGGGAGGATTTCGAGCGAATTGGGGTCATTGGCAAGGAGACGAGAGGCTGGCGAATGAAACGGCCACCCTGGAGGTAATATTGCACGACAAACGTGGAAGCCTTGGAGTAGAAAGCATAAGAATACTTCTTGACCAAGGTTTCGGAAAGGTCGTTGACGTGCTTGGATAACCGGGTGTCGAGGAGCTCAACAACTTCTAAACATTCGTCGGTTTCCTCATAGAACTGCCGTGGCTGTCCGCAGAGGTACCTAGCGAGCGTAAGAGAAGCCAAAGCGATGGCCGAGGGGGTGTAGAACACGAATTCTCGATAGAAGAGGGTGATCTCCATCAAGAAGCGAGTGATGTGCTGCACCCGCTGGTCCTCAGGAGTGGCACCGCAACAGATGAGCCGTAGCCAAGCCTCAGCGGTAGGATGACCCAAAGTCCACTGGATGGTAGAGAGCACGTGCTGTTCCATCTGGATGAAGGCCGACTCATCATAAGTATCGCGGCAAATTTGCACCAGATCCTGTACGGACGGGACGCGTTCCTTGGCATCCTCAAACTTGGCCGCAATCCACAGAGCAGCACAACCAACAAGCTGGTAATGTTTAACGTAGACGATGCGGCGAGAAACATAGCGATCGATGATGTTGAGGGTCAGATAGAGTGTTTCTGGTCGGAGGCGGAAAGTGAAGTGGATCTCCACGAGGAAATCAACGAGACAAGGTCGCATGTGCCATCGAATTTCGGGTTGTTGATCCATGGATTGAGCAGAACACATCGTATATTGCTGAAAACAAGAGGTATTTGAGCGGGATTATTTGGAGAAGGAGGAGGGGGGTTCAAACCTCCATCTCGTGCATATACCGCCGGATCTCTTCTCGGTATTCTTCTTCTAGATAGATGCCTTCCCGCCTAAGGGCAGAAATCTGGGTCTCCCGTTGTTTGCGGGCCACCTGCTCGGCCTTGACATTTCGTGGCGATTTGTGGATGTTGGAGTGGGATGAGTAGGCCAGAGGGGAGTGGTTCTGCCCACGTGATTTTGAGACGCCGTGTGGGGAGGGCCTCTTGCGAGGGTAAACGCTGGGGCGGACGTTCTTGGAGGAAGAGGTGATATCTTTCATTGTGTAATGGGGGTGGATCTGTTGTACAGACATGTTGAGGTGAGAACGGGGAGAATGAGTGGAAAGAGAGAGAGAGAGAGGTGGAAAACGTGGACAGGAGTGTGGTGAGCGCACCGACCGAGGAATAAGAGGGAGAGAGAAATGAAACAAGGTGGGTGACGGTTTAATACAACTCGAACCATCGGTAGATTGGCGGGTGGACGGCCACGGCGAAACGGCCGCGATCGCGTGGATGTGAAGGAAGAACGAAGAGAAGGAGAACTCACGCGATATCTAGATCGACAAGACGGTTCGGGGTGATTCGAAGGGGGGGTAGGAAGCTGCCTGGGTTGAGGTTGGAGGTGAGCGTTCGGGTTCGTCAAGGAGCAAGTGTGAAGGGCGATAAGAGTGAGAAGAGGGATTAAGTCGTGACGGATTATCGTCGGGAGGTCGTTTATGTAGACAGCCCGGTCTACAGATCGTGTCGCTCGTCGTGCCGTCTCCGTCGTTGCATGAAACGACGAAGAGGACGAGGGAGAGGAAACAAAGATGGAACAGAACGAATAAAAGGATCCAGCTGGAGGCTGTAGTTGAAAAGATATCCTTCCCAAAAAATAATTGGGAAAATAAAACAAAATAATTAAAAAACGAAATGAAAGAACGCCAAGATGAATTTGATGATCGCATAACGACCATCAACCTGGACCGGCTTATGTCCATCCTGAAATCGGGTGAAAATGGCGGGTCCATTGCCGGTTCTTCGGAACATTTAACCGTACCACGTTTTACGACGTAGAATGCATATTCACACTCTTAAAAACTACACGGGGCCAGCGCTCTCACCTTTGTGTACGGCTTGCTTGCTCTGAGGTTCCTAGCACCAAATAGTCAGCACTGTGAAGAATAGTCGGAGCGCTTGGGGTTCTCACTGGGTGGGATTCTGTCATCGGATGAGAGGGTCAGCGGAAGCAAATATCGTCAGAGCAAAATGAAAGCAAGACACACATTCAAGAAACAACTGTGCTCTCGACTTGAGGAAGATCAGAATTAGGGAGTGTGACGTGGGCTGGTAGTTTATGACGAGCAAATGAGTGTGTGTGCGTGTGGGGGGTGGTGGCGGGGAAAACGGCCGAAAAAGAGTGCAGCGAGGTCGGATTCGGTTTGGCGGGGACCCAAGGGGAGATCACAGTTGCCTTTCGAATTTAATCAAAGGTCTGGACGGAGTTACTCGACGAGGATTGGGTTCGAGGAGCAGCAGAGAGCGAGCAGCGGCTGATCGACGCCAACACAGATATTTGGGGATATCCGTTGTGGGTGTGGAGGGGTCTCGAACGAGAGAGGGAGAGAGAGAGAGAGAGTAGAAGGAGAGAGAGGGAGAGAGAAGAAAAATAAAGACCGACGGACAGCTGCTGGCTGTCTTTGAATGTGGTCGAATATTGACCTGGCGTTCTGCAACGAGGCCGATTTCTTGTACGAGAACGCACACCGCCTGGCCAGGCAAAGTAATCGGGTATTTTCAATCGCGCCTATCACCTTCCGATTAGTCAGAGCCGCTGGCTGTCCTAAGCACTTCCAGTTCCCACACCGTATTCGACTTTTGCCTTTGGAAATGCCCCCTCCACTGTACAGCAGACTATGTTGCAGAAACCCATCCATGTGTCCTGCTCTCGTTCCCTGGACACGAGACAATGGGACAGATGAAACCGCATTGAAAACCAAAACTGAAATCCCTTTGATCAATCACACTCTCTCTTATCATACCGCTCATCATTTCTGCCACGGACCGTGTGTGTGCAAGTGTCGGTGGCTACTCTTGCAGCACCACCGTACCTTTGAAAGGCGTTGACTGAACCGAATTGCGCTTCCTCCGGCGCCACGGTTCTCCTTCTTGCCATACCGGTACCCGGGCACTCCTCTTTGTGGGGACCGTCTTGAAGTACCGAGCATTGGCATTTCTTTAACCGCCGGATGACACCTTGACCCGGGAAGAACACAATACCGGGTCAGCATCTCGCCACTGCTGATGCACTTCGGTTGGTAGTCTGTGTGCCCTGTCAGGCCCATGATCCGTCTACCGATTTCCTCGCTCTCGTACACCACAGCTCCCGAAGGGGTAACCACCAGCAGACCCAGCATCAACGAATGCCCCACAATACTCCCGTCAGCGCATCTCAGCCACCAATTTCGTCAGAGACTCAAGGCCAGAACCCGTCTTTCGGATGGAAACCCACGGCATGTCTATCAGTCAAATCTGGGAATACACTCCAATATCCGCAGGCTGTAGCAGCGCCGTTATCCGCACATCTCCCACCCATAGCAAGGGAGAGAGCGAGACAATAACAACGTTATAACCTCCGTCCCACCCCGGCCATCTCCTTTGGGCCATTTATTTTGTCCTTGGAAGAATGGGATCATATACACCAAACACCCACCCCGACGCCTTATGCCCGCTCGTCATCATCACCGCGTAAGGCAAGCTCCGGGATCCACACTGGGTGCAGAGAATGACTGTCCTCGCTGCGGATATTTCGTCTGATAGTCCCTCCTGGAATTCCTTCAAGCCACTCCATATTTAATAAACCGGCGCGGGGTGTTCCAAGTTTCTTGAACTCGGTCTTTGAGTGTTCCCCAATACGCTCGAAGAAACTATTCTTCCCTGCGTGCGATGACGCCTTCCCGTTGAGTGTATTTCCGCGGGAGCAGATATCTGACGACCTGCCGGACAGGCGGCGCGCCCCGTCCCATTTTCGAAGCCGAAATCACGCCCGTTGCCGATGCTCGGGGCAGCAAGCATTCCTCCTGTCAATCTCGACTGCACCCGAGGGCCATCCAGATAGTATCCAAAATACAACTATTGCGCCTGATCGCGTCCCTTCTCCCGATCGCACCATGACGTACAACTTTTCTGATATCATCCCCATCCCCGGTGTCAGCCAGGTCTTTAAAGACGGGAACCAACAAATGGTAGAAGCAGAGTTACAAGAGAAGACACAGAAAACTCGAGATATGTATGTTTGCATGAATCTTCGAGTCCATTGAACAAGACGGAAAAACGAATACCACCAGTCGCCTCGAAAAAATGTCTGTACAAGAGGATAGGCTGCCAGCAACTCATTCCCTGTGTATGCTGCCGTTACCCATTAGCAGAGCCATCAGATCCTGCGCCGGTTGGTTGTGGCCGTGCACACTCCCAGACTGTTGTAAATGAGCGAGGTGTGGGACCATTCCCTGTGAGAGAAGTTGCTGCTGCTGCTGCTGCTGCCGTTGTTGTTGTTGCCGCAACGCGAGTTGAGCCTGCAACTGGGCGTGACTCAATTGCCCTTGTCCTCCATATCCCCCAACGCCTTGAAGACCGCCGAGGAGCTGCTGTTGGGCTTGCGTTGTACTGCCCCTCACATCCAAACCACCGGAATGCCCCAATCCGCTGAGGAGGTTGTGTCCAACTAACCCCTGGAGATGGTGTTGCTGTTGTCCAGGACCGAGACGGGTCTGAGGTCCTCCGCCACCACCGACTCCCAATCCGTTTCCGCCCTGGAAGTTGGGATAGTTGGCCTGCTGTTGCGTGAGACCATTCGAATGCGTGTGAAGCACATTCTGGTGGCTTGGTAGTTGTTGGATCCCGTTTCCGAAGAATTGGTTCGAATCGTGCGGAGGACGCCCACCGAGGTTCGCCAAGCCAGGGGGCAGTCGCTGTGGTTGAGAGATCGCCTGGAGTGGATTTTGACTGGCGGTGGGCGACGGGTTTCCTCGGAAAGGAACCTGTTGTAAAGGTCCACTGCGCATGAAATTCTGCTGTTGCTGAGCCTGAGCGTAAATCTGCTGAGGGTTATTGCCAAACAGTTCACCATTACGGTGCTGCGGCGGGGGCCGATTGACGCCGAATTGCAGTTGTTCGTCCAGATGCTCGGGCAAGTAGTTCAAACCTCCGACGTCGCGGACCCTATTGGGCGGAACTGCAGATCGCAAGCCAGGAACCATCCCATCCGGAACGAAACTTTTGTCCTCGAAACGACTGTCATACAGCGCATCCAAGCGGTTGCTCGGGGGCAGGTGATGTTGTTGGGCCGGGATATTCTGTCCGAACGAGTTCCCTTGTTGTTGCGAAAGCATGTACAACTGATTGACTTGGTTGGATTGGCCACCACCGCGTTGCCCCTGTCGCATAGAAGCGTCAGAAAAGGTACGAATTCCGTAGACTGGATGGCAACTTACTTGGTTCGCGGAATTCTGCAGCATCGCGAAAATGTCATCCATCGTTCGATCTCCTTGAGGGTCAGCAGGCAGGCGGTTGTCGGGGCGGTGTCCTTGTATCGGTGAAGGTGATGTGAGACCGGCAAGCATCGGCTTCCCGCCAACCATTTGCGGCTCCCTCCCACCCTTATTATCGAAGAACTTCGCAAACCTACTTCCTTTGCCGGAAGAGTAATTCGCTCCGTTGGGGGTCCCAGACACGAGATCGATCGCGCTTCCACTTCCATTCCCAATAAACCCAACGTCGCCGAACGACCCCTCTGACGACACGCTCGACATTCCTGACGCTCGGCGCTGAGATTCAAATTGTTGAACATAAAGATCTTTATCATCGAACTGCCCGCGATGAGCTTGGTCGAATGGAGATTGGTCTCTTTGACGGATGACATCAGGTCGGCCAAGTCCCAAAGTTGAGTCCGGACGAAGTCTGTAATTAACGTCTGGTGATTCCCGTGAGCCGAGGTCGGACTGGAGGGGGGGTAGTTGTTGTGAGGGGTGCTGGGGTGCCGCGATAAAATTCTCAACAGCGTTCTGAGGTTTTACGCTGCTAGAAGTTGATGAGGTGCGGGAACTTAGACCGAGCAGGCGAGAGGTTTGAGGAGGGTTATACTCTGCAGCAGGGGATTGTGTCGGGATCGAGGTTTGTTTTTGGGAAGCAGCTGCAGAGTCTTGATTGGGAAGATTAGGGAAGAACCTAGAAGCACTTCGTTGGGTTTCCAGAGGAGGAGCAGAAATATTTGTAGATGCTGGCTGGGGGAGGGAGGTGTCCGGGGGAGCGGAGGAGATGAGGGAAACGAACGAACGAGGATCGGCGGAACTTGGGGTAAGGGGGGACGTTGTGGTCTCAGTCAAGCCATCGTCTTGGCTACGTGCGGGGTCTGGTCATGGTTGAGAGAAGGTCACCCGATGGATGCGTGTTCACTTACTGAGAGCGGGCGCGGGGTCGTTTGCGCCCTGAACGACCTCTTGTTCACCCTTCTTATCGGCCTCGCGTTTGATCATCATCTTGAACAACTGTATTTCGTCCATCTGCGGTTCGGCGTGCCCGGCTGTGTCTTGTTGGGGGCCCGAGGGTAGATCCTTCGTTGCGGCAGCCTTATCTTTCTCCTCCTTCTCCTTCATACCCTTCTTCCAAGCCTGGATGCTGTCCATCTCACCGTCAGCAGTCCTACCACCCAGGATCCCACCAGAGGCATCAGGAACGTAAGTTTCCATCCATGCAGGCTCCTTCTCCTTTTCTTTGTCGCGATCGTCCCGACGATCCTTGTCTTTTCCGTCATCCGCGTTCTTCCTATCCCGACCAGTGACACGTTTGAGGCGACTATCGCGGTCTTCTGTAGTCTGCCAGCGATCCTTGTCCTTGTCTTCTCTCTCGCGCTCCCTCTTCGTAACAATCCTCTCATCTCGCTTTCCATCGTCCCGCCATCGTCGTGGGTCGTCATCCCTGTCCCGTGGGGGAGAGTAATGGTCCGTGCTTCGGATAGGTCGGTCTCTGTCGTCTCGGTCAAATCGACGCGTGCGGTCCCTGTCCTTATCATCGTGGTCACGATCCCGCCTACCGGTGGAAGTTTCACGTCGACCACGAGATGAGTCCCGGACCTTTGAACGTGGCCGCTCGCGGGTATCCCGGTCTCGTCGGTATTCATTCTCTGAAAGGGAGGGTCGCATCCAAGTCAACACCTAATCTAAGGCCACTCACTGTCGTCACGACCCTGTCGCACAGGCTCTGCGCCTAGATGAGTACAGTCAGCCCAATAAAAAAGGACGCGGTGTGTGGTTCAAACCTCGTCTCCAATCATCACTTGCTTCTCCATTCCTTCTCTTAGCCGGTTCCCTTGTTTCTGTCCGCCGTGCACCGTTCGTTAAGGAGGATTGACCATTAAGTCTATTCGACGCTAGATTCGATAGGTTAGGGGAAACTTCACGTTCTGTATCGCGATTGCGTGCTGCATAGAGGACGAACCTAGGCGATCTCGATCAAATTTGTCGGAAAGCTACCATGAAGGACTTAGCTGGCAAAAACGAGAGCGGTGGGAGGAGATACGCATACACTCCGAAGTCGTTCCTGTCCATCCTTGGCTTCTCTGTCTTCCCCAGACCCCTTCTCACGGTCCCGTTCTGTTGTTCGTGTTGACTGGTGTCGGAAATTGCCCATTTGCGAAGGTTGTGCCAGAGTGGTCCGGAAGTTCCGGGCTGTAGAGTTTTCTGCAAAGAGTTGATTTCACGCAGCGCATGTCCGAGCAGAAGGAATATACCAGTGTCGTCTGCATCCCGCCTGAAACTAGGGAAGCCAAGGCTTGATAAACCGAAGAAGCGCTCGTGAATACGAGCGAAACATACCGCCTGTCTCTGCCATTTGGAAGCGACGTGGAAGCGTCCGAATCTTTCTTTGTTGAGGATTGTTCATTCCAGTCGCTTTTAATAACATGGCGATGCTCAGGACGAGGGAGAAACAAATCCGAGACGAGACCTACCCAAACCAGTCCTTGAAATCTGGCATTCCTTGCGGGCACTGTACAAGAGGTGACTTGGAGAGGTAAAGGGCTTGAGACCTGGTATATATGTAGAAAGGGCGCAGTGCATCGGTTGGCTTTGGGGAGGTGTCTTCATCATCCTCCGTTTGCAGTGCGATTTTTCTGGCCGACTCTGAAAGGTCATCAATATTACCGAGAGCCAAAGGCCCAACCGGAGTGGAGCTGGATTCGGTATCAGCGAACACCATGGTGGAGTAAGGATGAGTTGAAAGGCGGCGTGGTCAAAGTCAGATGAGGTGTTGGGGGTCGAGCGTTCAAAGTCACCCTTGCGATGATCGTCACAAGCTCAACGGCGAACTCAGCCAGGTTCCTAGCCGGTCCCTCTCTCAAGCATTTTATTCTCAAACAGCAGGTTCTCAACCTGTACAGAAGTGCGATACGCGCGGCACGGTGTATGAACAAGTCCTTGAGCCTCAACCTTGAAATACTCATTCACGAATCCTAAAAAGCGTTACCATGCCACGCCCGGTCCGAAACAATAGTCTGGGTACGCCATGAATTCGAAAGGAACCGACACCTACAAGACACTGTAAGTCTCCGCACGCCCGACCAGCATTCGCGCTCAAAACTTGGACCATAGGAGAAGATCAAAGATAAATTGGCAGCCTGCGAGAGAGAACTCCGCCAAATCCTACCAGCACTGCGGCGGTGATGGAGGTGGGATGGAGACGGCGGGTTGTGGACGTCGCGTTGCCCGGAGGTTGTTTTCGTTGATGTGAGGGTAGCTTTTCCCTGAACTTTGGGTCTGTTATCGGCATGGCGCATATCACGGGACGGGGTGAATACAGTTTCGGCAGTCACCTGGTAGAAAAGAGAGTTCGGCCCTTGCCCAGAGCCGCCACAGTCCCTTATCGCTTTGACGTCGGAAACATCGTAAGTAGGAAACGAACCCCCCTACTTCGAAGCTAATAAACGCCTCAGATGGAGGTCTTCATGTGGGGGGTGAGCTACTCCGCCAACAAGGAGCAGGTGATCATCGAGATCGCCCGAATTCTACGCCATGAAGATTACCTCGGGTTGTGGGGCTCGGTTCCCGTTAACCTTGAGGTCCAACTCCATAAGAATAAAAGGTCCGGGATCGGCCACGGCGGTACTGGGAAGTTCACCGTTGCAGTTGAAGATGTGGCGATCCGATTCCTCCAGGAGTATGGGGGAGAACGTCCTCTCAGGACCGTCCACTTTGCGCAAAGGCAGGCCTTCTTCAAGCCATCGAACAACAAACCCCGCAATGACATCGTCGATAAACTTCTACGCACTCCTTACGTCGATCCCCGCGCCCAGGAAGAGAAACAGAAAAGGGTCGCCGAAGCGGAAGCGAATCGAATCCCCATCTGCGGGATTGAATTCGGATGGGAATGCAGGGATACCGTCTTTTCCTGCGAGTGGGAAAAGCTCCTTGACCCATTGGGGCTCATGAGCTACGATGAAGACCGACGGGAATTCAGAATCGTTTTTGGGTCCAAGTCAATCGCCCTACGGTCGGCACAGATCAATTGGGCGTCCTGCGGAATGGACGGCCCTCTCCCAGTGATCTGTTTCAGCCTCGGGTCTTCCCCGATTTTCGAGGAAACTTTGACGGCCCCCGATCATCTGGCGCAGATGATTTTTGGAATTCCCCCCCGGTCCTCCCCTTTCACCAGAACAAGGATTTCGGCGCTCGACCCTGACCACGAGCGAGTCATAGCCTATACGTCTCTTGCCGTTCGTTTTATATGCGATTCCGCGAGGTCATTGGATATGTTCCGTGCACTCCGTCGAATCAGCCCTCTTGGGGTGTCGGAGGACGGCATCTACGTCTACCACAAGGAATACCGACGACTATTTTCTACGGAACTCATGGGGCGGTTCGAGTCGTGGTTGGCCCAGCTCGATTTCGAGGTCGCTTTCCAAGTGGAAAAGATTGTGCGGGACGCCCTAGTCGACTTTCAAGAAATATTGACTCTTCGAGGGGCGGTAGGGGACCTCATCCGGTCGGAGGGCACTGAACATACCGTTGGCGTTCTGAGCTCGTTCCATTCCGCACTCAAAGAATCTACGTGGAAAGCCGACCCCAATTACATCCCCGCCCTATTCCTCTCGACTGCACGAGAATACGTACCAGAAACCAAAAGCCTCGCAGACATGGCATCGGAAGACACCTTCTCTTGCTACCACGTCTCAGTGACACCCACAGCAATGAAACTCAGCGGTCCGTTCCAGGAACGCTCAAACCGAGTCTTCCGAAGGTACCCGGACCGCCACTCGTGTTTCATCCGAGTATCCTTCGAGGAGGAGACCCGCTTGCAGCTCCGCTTCGACCGAGAGGTGGACGGTGCCGCCTTCGTGAAACAGCGATACGGCACAATCCTTCGCGAAACTGGCCTGAAAGTTGGCGGGCGATGGTATTGGTTCCTCGCCTACTCGCAGTCAGCCCTCAAGGAGCATTCCGTCTGGTTCATGCGCCCATTCAGGAACAGGGACAGAGACCTGGTCGACCCTGCCTTCATAATTGATTCGCTGGGAGACTTCGCCAACGCCCCCGACCCGAAGCTCATTCATTGTCCAGGGAGATATGGAGCTAGGATCAGCCAAGCGTTTACCTCGACAGACTCTGGTGTTTCTATCCAGCCGGAGGAAATCCAAGAAGTGTCAGACATTGAGGTACTCAAGGACCCGGATGATCCCTCCTCTGGGAAATGGAACTTCACCGATGGAGTTGGGACCATCTCACCTGAGCTCGCGAAACTGATTTGGGACACCATCCGTACGAGGCGGCGGAGCGCGAGACGGGTTCACATTTGCCCAAAGTGTTTCCAGATTCGATTTCAAGGCTGCAAGGTACGTGCATCACTCTGTATTGTTCCCCTTCGAACCTCATACCAACGCGTCTCGATTGAAAGGGGATGGTTAGCGTTGACTACCGCCAAAGCGGCCGCGAGCTCGTCCTCCGTCCTTCAATGATCAAGTTTCAAGCACCGGAGTGGTCGGAGATCGAAATTGCCCGAGCATTTGACCGTCCCAGTCCCTTCTACCTCAACCGGCCACTAATCATGGTACTCGAAGCCCTTGGGGTTCCATATGAAACCTTCAAGGGTTACCAGGATGGAGCCGTTATGGAAGCTGAAGGATCCAGACATGATTTCGAACGGGCTGGTCGGCTGCTTGAATCCTTCGGTCTGGGTGCATCATTCCGCCTCCCCTCCGTCATGTACCACCTACACAAACTCGGCGTTCCGATGCAGAGGGACCCGTTCTACAAACATTTGATGGACTTTGCCATCAACCATGTTCTTCGGGAACTCAAACATCACGCTCGGATCCCAATCCCTGGGTGCACTTTAGTCGGTGTTGCCGATGTTCACGGATGGCTTCAGCCCAATGAAGTTTTTGCTTGCATTGTCAACCAACAGACGAAGAGATTGGAATATCTCGAAGGTGAAATGGTAATTACCAGGTATTGTTCCCCCCTTACCCAATCTTTCTACCATCTGAACGGCTACAGGTCTCCCGTAATCCATCCAGGGGACGTGCAAACTGTCAGGGCGATTGGAAAACCACCTCCTGGGTCCCCTTTCGAGAGGGAGCCATTGCCGAACGCTGTTGTCTTCTCCATCAAGGGTATTACCTCATTCCTTCTTTGTGTTGCGTGCACGCTCAGAGAGTATTGTACAGGTGACCGACCGATTCCCTCAAAAACGGGGGGTGGGGATCTCGATGGGGATGTCGTGAGTGACCTAACTCTCAATACTCCCACCCATTATTCATTAAAAAAACACAGTACAACATCGCATTGATAAATGACCTGCCTATCCGAAGGACGTACGAGGCAGCCGCCTACACAGACGCGCCAAAGAAACTACTCGACCGGAGGTGTACTATGGATGACGTTGCCGACTTCGTGACGGATTTCATCAATTCAGACGTCAGTACATTCTTTGGCGAAGTGTGCCATCGACCAACCTTTCACAGGTTTTGGGCCTTGTGGCAATCAACTGGCTAATAATCGCGGATCAAAGCGGGGAGTCCATTTTCGACAAGGACTGCATGACGTTGGCGCAGCTACACAGCGACGCTGTCGACTATCCAAAGAGCTCCACCCCTGTTCCGTTGGAGAAGATACCAAAGCTCAAGTATAAGGTGAAGCCAGACTGGAACCGACCGGAGACGATGGGCGATAGCAAGAGCGCGGACTATTATGAAAGTCAAAGGGCCATCGGCCGACTGTTCAGGGCGATCGAGTTGCCTGCTCTCGATATTGTCCGGAGAGTGAGCCGGGCGCAACGCAGGAAGCTGGAAGAAGAAGAGGTCGATCATTTGGTGGCGCAGTTCGGGCGGATGGACATCCGGGATGGTGATCAGGTTGACACCGCCGTCTATGATCGCATTAGTGATTTTATAGACGTAGGTGTCGGCGCTGATCATCGTGAGCGTGCGTTTGCTCTTTTTGACAGGTACACAACGGAACTCAGAACGATCTGTGCTGCTCACACCATCTCATACCGTCGCGACGCCATGCTCACCGAAGAGGAAGCAGTTGTCGGCACAATTGTTGCGAAGACCTCCCAACCACGACACCGACGCGACATGATCTCGAAGCTGAGAGATCAGACGAATTTGCAGGTGAAAGGCGTCAGGAACGAGCTCATTTCTGAAGAGGACGGATTCGAGACCAAGTTGGGCAAGGCTTGGGCGTTGTGGAGAGTTACGCAGGATGAGAGGGAGGTGACGGGAGCAAGAACCTTAGGGTTGATTGCTTTGGGTGTCATCTTTGACACGATCAAAGAATTCGAGGAGGAAATGAGAGGACATAACTAGGATACATGACTTGCACCGTTGTACACTTACTAGGACCCAAGCTCTGAACGTTATGAATTGTGATACTCTTCTCGTTTTAACAAGGCGCCACAACTGATACACGCTCCGAGTCCTAGGCAGTGTTTCGCAGAACTGATAATCGGATATTAGCAGTGATAAGTAGTCGGAGTCCTTTCATCCCACTTACTCAAGATAACGGAGTCACCCCTAAAAGACACGTTAATTTGGTGTAAACACGTATATCGTGGCGTTGAAACTTACCTGAGGAACATCTTGCTGATGAACCGATCCTTGTTTACTGGTTTCTTATTCTTGCCTTTTGGCATCTCTGTCCACATCTGGGATGACATGAGAAAACCGTAAGGGAACCTGAAATGTCAGGGCTTCACCTCCTTCACATTTTCGAGCACCTGCTGGGCGAGTTAATCCCTGCTTCTCAGCATAACGCGAGGACGCACCATATTGCTATGCCTGTCAAAAGCCTTGACCCTCGCCAGTAGCTTCTTGTTATTTCGCAGCGAGATCAGCACTTGTGTATGGTTTCGAACCGCTTGTTGGAGGACGGACAATGGTCCTTGGCTGATCTCGTGCTCCTCGAGTGCTCGCAGCTGAGCCTCGTCCAGCTCGGATTTGGGGACATGCACGTATTGACTAGAATAGCAAGTCGGTTAGCCCACGGTCTGCGGACGCGATGAACGGTTTTTTTCAGGTTGACGGCGCGTACCTCATGGTGGGTTGGTGAAGGATCTGTCGCGGCGCCTTTTCAGTGATCGACTTTTCATCTGTTTCTCCTCAGCCCCAAAATATGGCCCGCTTAAAACAAAAGGGCAAGGCCGGTGCCGCCAAAGCCTATGTCACACGTTCAGCCGCTGTAAAGAAGCTGCAAATCTCTCTTGCAGATTTCCGGAGGTTATGTATCCTGAAAGGTGCGGGATTTTGTGTTTAAGAAAAACCCACCTCCCCCACCAACTTTTGGGTATCCAGGTATCTTCCCCCGCGAACCCCGGCACAGGAAGAAGGCAAACAAGGGATCATCCGCCCCAACGTCATTTTACTACGCCAAGGACATTGCTTATCTCGCTCACGAACCTGTACTGAGGAAACTTCGGGAACACAAAGCGTTTGCAAAGAAACTTTCTCGGGCGATCGGTCGAGGTGAATGGAGCACCGCCAAGAGTTTAGACGAGCATAAGCCAACCTACCGCCTGGATCATATCATCAAGGAGAGGCAAGCGATCGTTTTATCCCTGCACTGTTCTCGAGTTTGACGTGAGGCACAGGTACCCAACCTTCATCGACGCCGTTAGAGATATAGATGATGCACTGTGCATGGCCTTCTTATTTGCGAACCTCCCCGCTACATCTCGAGTATCAACGACCCTCATCGATAACTGCACCCGACTCGCAGCCGAATGGCAATTGTATATCCTCCACTCGCGTTCGTTACGCAAGGTGTTCTTGTCCATTAAGGGTGTATACTATCAAGCCGAAGTGATGGGCCAGAACGTTACATGGCTTGTACCATATCAGTTCACTCAAAACGTGAGTAGTCTGCCCGGTATCGTCGACGGAATTCTGAAGTTTCGACAGATTCCTGCGGATGTCGATGTACGAGTGATGTTAACTTTCCTGGAGCTATATCAAACGCTCCTCGGATTCGTATTCTTCAAACTCTACACTGATGCCGGGCTGGTGTACCCTCCACCGCTGGATACGAAGAAGGACGAAGCTGCGGCTGGTGTTGGCGCTTTCACTCTGCAGCAGGCCTCTGAACAGCTCGTTTCGGACGCCGGGAGGCCTTCTGAGCTGAGGGTGTCTGTTAGGGACGTTCGGCGGACAATCAAAACCATCTCGTCTGAGGTGCCAGACGACTCGACGGAAAACCGGGCGGAAGAGGACGAAGATATGATGGCTGAGGAGGACTTTGTCCTGCAACCTTCCAAGTCCAATCCCGAAGAAGCCGATGTCTTTTCGACGTTCAGGTCGTTATCAACCCAAGAAGGATCGACAGTTGCAAGACTTTTTGCACCGTTCACGTTTTGGTTATCGAGGGAGACGTCGCGCCCAATTTTCGAATTCGTCGTGCGCTCCTGTGGCGGGAGAATCGGATGGCCAGCATCCTCCGGTTCCGGATCTCCTTTTGATGTGTCCGACGAGTCAATCACCCACGTCATAATCGACAGACCACTTGCAGAGCGACCGAACGAAACGCAAGAGGAACGACAACGTAGGCTACAGAGGAAATACATCCAGCCTCAATGGGTGATTGACTGCATCAACGCCGGGAAAATACTCCTGGAGGACACGTACGCTCAGGGAAAACCTCTGCCGCCCCACCTTAGTCCATTCGGTGATTACGAGGGTGCTTATGACCCTACAGCAGTCAGCCCCGGCGATGACGTGGGGATGGTTGAGAACGAAAGCGACGGGGAGGAGGAAGACGCTGAAACTGGGGAAGATGGCCCCGGATCCAGACTGCCCACGTTGGTCGCGGGTGTCACGGGGGACCCGGATGCTTTACGCGCCGCAGAACTTGCGGCTGAGGCGGCTGGGATCGATTATGGTGTCTTCGAGCAGGAGGTCAAGAAGACGAAGAAGGGTGAGGGGAAATCTGCGCCGGTTCTCGTGGAGACAGAGGAGGAGATGAACAAGATGCTTATGAGCAACAAGAAACGAAAACTGTTCGAGAGGATGAAGTATGGGCAGCGGAAGAAAGATGCCGAGGTGGGTTCACTGGCCTTCATCTGCGGTTGCTTAGTCGTGATTACTAATTTCTGATTGCGGCAGCGAACAAAACTGGAGCAAAGGCGGAAAGAGCTGGATGGGGAGAAAAGGCAGCGGTCGAAGGGGAATTATCCATAGTCAGCCGTAGCAGCATCCAGGCGGAATTTCACGAGTCCATTTCCGATCAACCCAACCACTCGTCTGAAGTCAGCCCCCACAGCGATCCCGTTGACACACTGGTGTGCTACATGAAGCTTCCCGTCAGCCGCTTAATTCCTCTCTCTTGACCCGACATTCAGGTCGTGTGCCAACCCATGGCACCTTTCGGTCTTGGAGGCAAGAGTTCGCCTCCAAAGAATCCTCGCAAACCCGCCAGTAACCCACGCAACGCCCACCACACCGATAACTCGTCTCATACACCCCACCACTTCTTCTCATTCCCCCTCTGGAAGAAAAACAACGTTTACACATTCTCCGCCACTAACCCTCCCCCCGCTCCAGATGACTTTGGTGGCTTGCCTAGCCGGTCGTCATTCAACGCCAAGCAACGGAATGATTCTCCTCCGCCAATCCCGCCCAAGGACCGCACCCCTCCGACTATTATCCCTAGAATATCAAGCGTCAGCGACGGCTGCGACTACCGAGAGCCCTTTCCGAGTTCTTCCACGATGGCCTCACCGGAACGCACCCCACCGAGACGGAGACGAGAGCCCCCTGCTCGACAGTCAACAACCGCCCTCGCACACGCTTCTTTGGGATTAGGACTCCCTCACGTTATGCCTCATCAGGGAGCCTCATCCTCATCTTTGGATATTACTATACTCCGGAACACTTCCAATCACCACGACGACACCGGTACCGGTGTTACGCGGTCAATTATGCGCAAGGCGAAAAGTTTCCAGAAGCTTCGGCCAGATCCTCCCACGGAGGATCTCCAGGATCTCCGGCAACGTAGGCGGACCAGAGGACTAAGTTTGGGCCCATTGCATATCGCGGTCGAGGGCAAGGGAAAAGAACGTGAACCGGAGAGTCCTGCCAAAGGTTTGTCAAGAAAGTCCTCCTTCTGGCGTCGCAGAAAGGACTCCTTGAAGACTGTGGTCCATTCGGAGCTGCAGAAACCGCTTCCTCCTATTCCGAACCCGCCGGCTGATGTAGAAGGACACGTCCATCTACAACCACCCCTCCCCTCAATGAACATCAACGACAGAAACGGTGTGCCTGAGCAGCCATCCACGCACAAACGTAGCACCTTGCTTCGTAGCCGTTCGAGTTTCCTCCAACGGAGTCACTCTGAACGCATGTCACCCGGAATCCGGCCGTCTTCTGCACACGGTTCATCCCCGTACACTACTTCCAAATCATCTGAAATGAAACGTCCTCCTGGACGACCGTCCACCGCAGGTGCCCTGTCTCCGAGTCCCAGATCCTCACACCTCACCCCTTCCATCAGTTTTTCCTCCATCACACCCCAAGCCATAACGGACCGGGCAGATTCATTCCCCCTCGACCCATCAAAACCCCGCGCCCGTGCTTCCACAAATCCCCCCCTTTTCCACCGCTTGTCTATGAATCTCTTCTCATCTTCCCCACCAATCCCTGCTCTTCCCCATACCCAACTGACAAGCTCTCCTGACACGAGTACCATTAGTTCTCCCCGTCCCTCCACATCCAAACAATCGATCGATATACCAAAACCACGCATTGACGAAGAATCCCCAAAGCAGTATGTGGATCGCCTCACGGAGAACGTTCCAAAGTCCGACATTGCCGCTGTGTTGGCTTCCAGGTAGGGTCCTTTGTATTGTCTCGTTCCAACGAGCTAAACCTGTTTCAGTGGAGAGACATTCTATGTCGATGCTCTCAAGCATTATCTCTCCCGGTTCAACTTTAAGTCCGATCCGCTGGATGTTGCTTTGAGAAAGCTCCTGATGCACGTCGGCCTTCCTCGCGAGACGCAACAGATCGACCGTGTTATCGAGTCTTTTGCCGCAAGGTATTCTCAATGCAACCCTGGATTGATCGTTCCTCAAGGCAATAGATTCCAATCTGGGTGATTGTCCACGTTCTGACCTATGTCTATCCAGATAATGCATACATCCTTGCATTCAGCTTAATAATGCTCCACACCGACGCGTTCAATAAATCGAACAAGCACAAGATGACGAAACCTGACTATATCAGGAATACCAGCCTGCCTGGAGTTGCACCAGAAGTTCTTGATGTGCGTTATTCACCTCGGACTTGAAACGCTGTTCCCTCAATCGCCTCCCAGTGCTTCTTCGACAATATTGTGTTCGCTCCTTTTATCTTCATTGAAGATCCCATTGATCTGAACCCGACGCTTCCTCCTTCTCTGGAGGGCGCACCGTCAAGACGCGGTTCGACCTTCGCATCTCCAAATGGAAATGTTAGCACTGGGACGAGTCTCCTCAAGAGCAACCGGATTGACCCCTACTATCTGATAATTCGGGTGAGTTATATTCATCAGTACTCACGCGACCGTACCCGAACCTCCTATACAGAATGAACTTGACCCTCTGCGAGTTGACGTGGAAAGCGTTATACCGGTCGCCAGCCCTTACGCTTTCCGAAGCTCCATGTGTGATGCAAACTACGAAGAGGTCCACGAGAAGTTTTTGCGAGCTCGTAGTGCCGATCTCAACATGGAAACCTCGCTGGTATCTCCTGTGTTCTTCAACATCTCTAGCCCCATGCTTCCGATGAGTTCCGTCAACGACGATGCCGTGCCGCCCTACGCCGGTTGTGTTGTAAAGCTTGTCAAGATCGGGATCTTGAATAGGAAGGACGACGTCGTCGAAGGAGGCAAACGAGCAATCGCCCGCAAATGGAAGGGGTGGGGTGCCATTGTGACGAACACCCAGCTCCTGTTCTACCGCGATGCGACCCAGGTGATGAACATCCGGCGACAAGTCAAGGAATCAGTGAACCTTCCCCCCCCGCGAACCGTATTGGCGAGACCCGACGAGCTTTGGTCACTGAAGAATACCCTTGCCGTTTCGGATAAATCGTACACTAAGGTATTTCTATGTTCAACCCGCACTGTTTTCAACACTAAGAGGTGACCACAGAGGGAACATGCCTTCCGGTTTGTCATGGCCGACGGTCGTCAATCACTGTTCCAAGCCGAGTCGGAGGAGGACAAAAACGAGTGGATGGCGTGCATAAACTACGGAAGCTCCTTCAAGACTGCGGATGTTGGCATACGTGCTGCTGGGATGAACAAGAAAGACATCGAACTGACGGGTATCGCCGCCGCGGCCTCACACCTGCGTGATTTGGAAACGAAGGGGAAGGGATCACCGCCTCTCAAAACCTGGGACAGGAATGATATCTCAAGACGGTCGCGTGTAGAGTCGTTGAATACAGCGGCTTTCCGGCGGTATTCAGACAGCTCCGAAACGGAGCCGATGTCACCACGTTCCGATAGCTCGTCGATTCAAGTCAAGAACACTTTCGACCTCGTCAAGGCGGATCTTGCCAACGCCACGCCATCATCTTTTGAATTCCCCAGCTCGTTTTCGCGAACACACAGTCTCGATCTGGCGTCAACGCTCTCCGCCCTTCCGAACGGTGCAGATCGTCGGTCACGCAGTACAAGATCTACCAGGACTCGCGTAATCGAAAATAAGATCAAGGGGATCGAGTCACAGCTTTCCGAAACTCGCTCTCGGCTACGCTCAGATCTGTCGTTGGTTCAGAACATAGCAACCCTCGCACCCTTCCAACGGACGACACGCGACCGGCTTCACATGGCGATTTTGAACACCGCAAAGCGCGTCAACCGCCTTCGTTTGGAAGAAACCAAACTCCTTTGTCACCGCGACATTTTGACCCACGATTTATTGACCGCAGATCTAAATTGGCAACGGACAAAGGAAACGGCCCTCAATGCTGCGAAGGAGGTGTTGCGTGTCAGGTCGTTCAGCCTGACGGAGATAGATGTGATAGACGAAACCACGCCCGCAATCGCTCCGTTACCCCCACAGGGCCCGCTATCTCGCTCGTTTAGTAGCGACTCGTTCTACTCGGCGCTGGATAATACAGCGGACTCCCCCGTTACACCCTCTCCTTTACCATTCGCTTCGCATATTCTTGAATCTCCTGCATCCACCCAATCGATGGCGACCCCGGCTGCGACCCCTGGTCATGCCGGCGCTTCCTCGACGTCGTTCCCATTCCCGGTGGAATATACCACGGGAGAAAGCACCCGCACTTCATTCGATCATCTGAGCGGACAGGAGAGCAGTCCTGGAGGTTTACACACCCACGAACGGTTCTACACAGCCCCAGAGATTCCGGAGGAACAGGCAGAGGAGTGGAACAAAACCAAGGCAGCCAAACGAGTATCACTCGTTCGCGTGCCCAACGACCTCCGGATGTCACTCCCGGTTCGGGCACCCGATGAAGTTCACGCATGCTTGAGAGCCAGCCCAACAATCCATTCATTGGCGACTGCCTTGTGAAAGAACCCATAGACTCTGACATCTTTTCCGGAAGGGACTATTTATTCCCTCGTGCAATTAGGTAGTTTTTTGGTATGTATCTCTAAACCCTCTATGAAAATCGTACATGATAATGAGTAAGAACGTTTCTAGACTGCTTGTGGGGTGTGCGCGAACAGTTCTGGGAATATCCATACGACCCCCGAGACCGAGATGCGTTGCCATGGATTGAATCCGATCAATTTCACCATCAATACCGGTGTCCACCCGAGGACCTCAATGTAAAGCTATCGCGTTTCACCCTGCTAATCTCAAATAGTACATAAGCACATTCTGGGCAAGGCGGTGCATCGCTCCTCAGGGCTGGCAACCACCGTGACGAACAGCCAGCTGTCCTGAAATCTGGCTCCGTCGCCATCCTTGTCGGCCGTATCTCACGTGCAGTCCCGGCCTATACCACCGGGCTCAGCCCCAATCAGCCACAGAGAAGGTTCACGACCGAGGATAGATAAGAGCCAGAGACGGTCGTCGCAGCTTCCCCCTTGTGCCTCCACGATGAGCCTGCTGCTGCCTGGCCCAACCCCCTCCGGCCTCCCTCTAATTGCTTCTTCCACCCCTCACTATCCTTACTCACGGGATCGTACTACGTCCAACAGGGAGAAACGACTCGGCTGGGCTCTTTCTGCGGTTGGACCCACCTCTCTTTCACATACGAGCTCCACCTCTCTTTCGCATACGAGCACCAACAGACCCAACAATGAAGGGACAAGCAGACGAATGCGAATTGTAGAGTCCCCAAAACCCAAACGGCCATCGCTTGATTTGTTCGTGCCCGCCCCAGCATTGTCACCCAACTCCCAAAGAGCCCCTTGCACCTCACGCAATCGGGCCAAGCTAAAACGCCAAGTCAGTGTTGACGTGACCTCCACAATGGACCGGGTCACACTCGCTGGCGGCGTCAAGCCGAAACCAGTCACAACATCCGGCAGTCGGTCCCTGTGGACTCACAAGAAAGGATCGGTCACCATCGGAGACGATGCACGGGACGGGGAGCCCCGTCTTGGCAGATTTAACACGCTGCCAGAACCTCTGGCTGAAAAGCAACGGGTCATGAACGTTCGTAGGGCCAAGAAGATGCAACAAGTGCGTGCTAATTTTGGACACTTGTTTTTTCTACCATGGACTTGGGAGGATCCTAATTCACTTGCTTTGTATTGCAGGTTTTCGGCTCGGAGCCGCCGCAGGCCCTTTTCCAGGTCAAGCAGATGGGTTCCTTATCAGGTGTAGAGAGCGATAACACGGGTAGATTGGATAGACGGACCTCCGTTTCTACCCTGCTCTCGATATCGACGATATCGCCACAACCCCTTTCCCGTAGGCAACAACGAGGGTTCTCGATCGCATCAACGTTCACGGCATCGACTCCACCTTTGACACCACGACCAGGGACCCCGGAATCAGTGTTGCCAAAATTTGAGCGATCATTCGCGTGTCACCCATCCGCAACACCCCCACCGTTTTCTGACATGTATCGCGCCGACATCCAGAAGACAGTTGATACCCCCGGGGCGTCCAAAAGCACAGCCCGTGCGGAGACGACCAGGAGACGCGGGGAAAGGAATTTCAGGCAGAGGCGGAATCAGGCAGTGAAGTTATCGGAATTCTTCGGGGTGAGTTGTCAGGACCTCGAACCGTACCTTTCCCCGAAGGAAAATCGTACCGACGTTCGGAAAGTCGAAGTCGCGATCGAGGATAGGCGTGGGCTGCCGTGGGATCGACGTGAGCTTTATACCCCCGAGATGGAAGATGTTATCGTGCGGCTGCGGGACCTCCGGTCGTCCTGAAACTTGGAGATCGCCCACCGCAACCCCCGGTGTTGTCTTTCATTCGAAATTTGGGTATATCGTCTTTCCAGCCGGCACTTTTCTAAGTTCTCGCTTCTCGTTCTCCGTGCTGGACACATGGGGATTGGCACAAACACTCTCGTTTCCTTCGTTTCCTTCACACGTCTGGCTACTGTACCGTATGAACCCTCCATTATTTCACCACATCATGACGAGCTGCCGCACGCTGCCGTTTTCCCCCCTCGTGCTCCTCTCTCCAAAACATCTCCGATTCATCTTTAATTATATGTACGATTGCCTTGTCCTAAACTCCCACCCTCTGGTCCGGGTCGCACCTTGTATAGACATGTAAATATTCGTTTCATCGGCGTAATAACACGTAGACAGATTCCCCGAGAACGATGTTGGTCATGTGTCGGAATGAACCGGTGAGTGACATCAAGAGACCTCCGAAGGAAGCGTAGGCGGTCCTGTAGTGGAGAGGCGTTAATCTCGAGAATGCAAGTTAGGCCGCAGAGATAAACGATACGTACGACACTTCCTTTCCTGTGTCAAATTTGTACACCTGTTCATAAGCCGTTCGTCAATGAAATCAAGGGACCTTCAAGATCTCAAGTCGCCAACGCACCCTTCCAAACATCACATACTCATAGTCCTCTTCGATCCCCTTCTGGCCCTTGCCGTCCGGTCGCCACTGTTGTTCCTTGTCTTCCCCTTCTCCGTCCTTCCCGGGGACGCTTCCACGGGACAAAGAGGTGGCCAACGACAAAGTAAAAGTCTGGCCGGTTTTCAGAGGGAAGAGCTCGATATTGTAGTCTAGCGTCAGGTCCATCTCGTAGTTCTTTGATCTCGCGTGCAGACGCGAAACTTCATCGTGATGAGTGGAATTCACGAATCACGAGAAAATCGTGGATGAAGGATGCGAGAGCCTGTGAGTCCATGTCGTCATCCCTTGGAGGTGGTCTCACCTCGGTCGAACTTCCGACCTTCCTTATCAATATCGTCGATGGTAAATTCGTCATTGAAGACGATATGTGACAACCCGGAAGCCATGGAGGGGAATGGACAATTTTGATCGAAGTCGATCACCATCGGAGAAAAGTTCGTGCGTTCACGACTGGGTCGGGAATAAACTGGATGCTCATGTATTGTAGGCGAGGACCGTCTCTCTTGTAACGCATCCGCATAGAGATATCTAAATTGGTTCTACGCTTATCCAATAATAAGTTTGCCATCTGCCTCGCTGAAATCGTACTGGGGAACTTCCAGGTTGAGCTGAAGATCAAGGATGTCAGAACCAAACAATGCATCATAACAGCAGCTAAACTCACAGGAGCGGGACCCTTACGGATACGACCGGCTGGGGGGACGTAAATGGGTTAGTTATAGCCCAAAGAGCGAGAAACAAGACCATAACGCACATATATCGTAGTGAGAACCGTGACATGGACAGAACCTGTAAGGGAAATAGTGAGCGAGAAAGGTGGGGGCATGGTAAAAGATGCGTACCAGCCACCGAAATCCCCAGCCTCGCCGATGGGGACACATCCCAAGTGAGTGCAAACACCCAACATGACCAACCACTCTGGTTTCTTCACCCTATTCTCGTCACTCTCGGGGTCACGGAGAGTCTTCCAGTCGGCGTTGTTAGCCTCCTCGATCTCATCCGGAGTTCGGTGACGGATGAACACGGGCTTTCCACGCCATTTGATGACCACGTTCTTGCCTTCTGGAATACTTGAAAGTTCGACCTCAACCTTGGCCATGGCGAGGACGTCAGCGGAAGCAGCCATAGTTCCTAAGAACTCGGTAACGGTGGATTTTGCAACGGAGGCGGAAAGGACACCAAGAGATCCGACCATGAAGTATTGGAGAGCCCGGTTGGTAGAAGAAGAAGCGGCTTGGTAACCGGAGAAGTCGGGAACATTGGGAGCATCTTTAACGGGGGTTGAGGTATGGATATACCGTTGTTGTGAGAAGGTATTGACGGGTGCTGAAGAGCGTTATGGTGAGAAATTGCGTCGCTATGAAAGAAAGGCAGAAATCTTCGTACAGGTCACGAAGGTCTTCGACACCAGACCCGAAGAAGTCCTGGAGACGCCTCCAGACCACTTGGGTTGCACGTCGGAGCGAGGACCAGAATGACCATGGCCGTGGTGTCCACCGCCTCCGATGGCGGCGAGGTTAACGAGGGTAGGGTGGGGGACACCGGAGGAGAGTGTCCTGACGGTTGGTGGGAGCGTGACGGCTTTTTTTACGACTTTGAACGTCGACGCCATCTGGTAGCAGGAGTGAGGGGAGAGGGTCGAGAGAGAGAGCAGTTGTCTGGTCGTGGTAAATTCCGGGACCGTCCGACGAATGAGCTTCACGGGAATTTCAATCCAGGGTCGAGATCTTATTTCCGAATTATTCTACCAATTATCTCTTGTTCGACTGCCCAGTATCCTTCGTATCCTTCACAGACACGCTCTGCGACGTGCCCAGGTTCCCCATCCCAAGGTTTTTCCAATCGTCGCGTTCCATGAGTCCCCTACAAGCCCATCAATCATTCACTCCCAACCAAGCTTCAACCCACGCGTACCGGTTCATGCGACAGTCAAGATAATCCTTGCCGAGGACCCTGCATGGCGTAGACGAACTTCCGTTCGTTTTGAGGCAGTCTAGGTACCTGACCATATACTCCTTGCACTCGCCTGCGAATCGAGTTTACGTTCCGTTTTCGAACTCTCCAGTTTTGAGACCAGGTGCGCACCGTAGTGGTCAAGCGGGAATGACCCTCTGTCTGGCGGTGTAGCAGTGAATCCAGTCGAGGAAAGTGAAGGGGGTCGACCGAATGACATCAACGCGAAATCACGACGGTCCAACTGTATCCGAGTGATCGCGTTGCGAGCAGCATCTGTGGCCAAATCGGTGTGACCTGCAACTACAGGCTCGAGTTCTGGCCTGCCATGTACCTGCCTTCCAAGTACCAGCCGACCACTCGCGAACTTGCCGGGCGGCGTTGGCTGGTATCGTGCCCAGGACCTGTGGCCCCGGGCGCACGCAACGCGGCTATAAGAAATGCTCGTGACGTTCCGATGGGCTTGCCACTTTCGGTTCGCCCCTCGGGGCTCCAGTCAACGGGGACGCTCAACGTCACAGACGTGATGAGCGGGGGTACATGGGCCAATCACGAGCAGCCTCCACGCCCAGCTGTCTTCTTATATGTAGGAGACGAGGTCTCCACACCGCCCATCCCAAGGTCAATTCTGCCACCATGAGCTGCCCCGACTGCACCTCGAGAAATTTGCTTCCAGGTTCTCCCAAAGGAACTGAAGAGGGTAGCGCCTACCTTGCCAAGGGTTCCAATCGAGGAGACACCGCAGACAAGGCCGTCGTCGTTTTCACAGATAGCTTCGGTCTTGCCATCTCCAACCCAAAGATCATCGCCGATACTATCGCCGAGCGCACTGGATTCGACGTCTGGGTCCCGGACCTCTTTAACGGTGTGTTGTCTACATGCATCCGTGATCTAGACGCTAGGCGCTCACCCTATACCACTCGCCCAGGACACCCGCCGGTTCCATCTAACACACCCGATTTCGCTCCCCGTAGTCCTGGTGAGAAGGTTGGATTCTGGAGAATGGCCAAATTCTACTTGACCGCCTTGACAAACGTCCCCGGGTTCATCGCTGCTCGTCCAGGCGTGGTCGACCCACGGGCCAAAGAGGTCTCTCCTTTCGCATTGCGCGCCGTAGAGTTAGAATTTGATTTTTCTTCAGTTCTTGACCAAGATCAGGATAGAGCGCAGTTACAAGAGCATTGGTGTTGTGGGGTGAGCATCTATCTTCACTTCTCTGCTCCTCTGACCCTTCGTGATAGATACTGCTTCGGCGGCGCCCTTTCAACTCGTATTGTGCAATTCGATGCCATCACCTCTGTCGTTATCGCCCATCCAGCCTGCCCGGCCTTGAAGGACATAAAGGCAATAAACGTTCGCGCAGCATTTTTCGACCGATCGACGAAAGCATCTAATATAACATCTCCAGAAACCTGTCTCATGGATTTGTGCAGAAGGTGACGACCCCCGTCCGCGATAACACCCTTTCTAATGACATGCTGCTCCCTGTACAGACGATTCCTACTTCTCCAAGGAACTTAGGTTGCAGACAGAAGCGCACTTCAAGTCACGGATTCCCGAACTTCAGCATGAGTTCGTCGACTACCCTGGTAAGTGCGTCCATTTTTACCCAATCCAATTGGTCCGACATGTCTCGTAGGTACTGTCCACGGGTTCGCCTGTCGGCCTGCAACAGAACAGCCACTATCCGTTGAAGGGCAGGAGAAGGCTTTAGAGCAGACTATCAAATGGTTCCAAAGCACCTTGTAACGGACCGTTCACTTCGCCACAAGGCGTGTATGGGGTACCCCCCTCCCACCTATGTATCGATGTGTTAGATATCGAACCTATGACCTGGGGCATCCGACCCCACGAAAAGCTCCTGGATCACAGCGTCTCTGCTATGTAAATTAACGATCCGCGCCTTCGAGTCCAACAACACCGTGCGAACAAATCCGATGGAGTTCAAGCTCCTCAAAGGTTGCTGGAATGGACGCAAGTGTTCGCGGTTCTGAATTCGTGTTTCTTGATAGTGTAAACTTTACAACATGGCAGATAAAAAGTTTGTACAATCTAGTTCGGCAAACCTCTCTTTTGTACTCAGCAACGCGACGTGTGGTCGCAACCGGTGGTGAGACGGCTTAAACGTCATAGGTAGAGGCGGACACGTTACCACCGCGTCCGGTCCAGTTGATGTGGATATCCTTGCCGGCCTCGAGTTTGGCGTTCTCCTTTCCGGGGAGGACACGGAAGGTGTGGGCACCAAAGTAATCGCGTTGAGCCTGGAGGATATTGGCGGAAACGATCTCGCTCCTGTAGCCGTCCAAGAAGGCAAGAGCCGTCGAGAAGGCAGGAGTGGGGATACCCCAGAGAACGGCTTGAGCGATGATACGCCTCCAGCCAGGCTGAGCCCTGTGGATGGCTAAAGAAAAAGTATGAGAAAAGGCTCGTCCATTGTCGTTGGGGACATACCTTCGATGAAGAATCCGTCGAAGAGGAGTGACTCGAGGTCGCGGTTCTTTTTGTAGGCGGCAGCGATATCGTTAAGGAAGACGGACTATCGGGACGATTCAGAAAATACACCCCCCTGTAATGGGGGGAAGAATTCTTGCCTTAATGATGCATCCTCCACGCCACATACGAGCGATGCCGGCGTAATTCAGATTCCAGTTGAGCTGCGGGAGGATTGATTAGAGGAAGGTAACCGTAGAACGTGATGACCCACTTCCTTGGCAGTTTGCCGCATGAGCATGAATCCCTGTGTGTAGGAGATGATCTTGGAGGCGTAGAGAGCTTGTTCGAGGTCATCAACGAACTGCTTCTTGTCGCCGTGGAAGACCTCTTTCTGAGGACCAGATATGACTTTGCTAGCGCGGACACGCTCCTGCTTGAGGGAAGACAGACACCTGGCGAAAACGGCCTCTCCGATCAAGGTAACTATCGAAGGGTAAGTGATTACCAAGAGGTGGAGGTAAGCCTAGGTTTCCGACCCACCTGGAATACCGGCATCGAGGGAAGCAATAGCGGTCCATTTACCGGTACCCTTTTGCCCAGCGGAGTCGAGAATCTTATCAACCATGGATTCACCATCGTCATCCTTGAACTTGAGGATGTTTGCGGTGATGTCAATCAAGAAAGAGTCAAGGACACCCTTATTCCACTTGAAGAAGATATCCGCGATCTCATCGTTCTGGAGATCGAGACCGTGCCTGAGGATGTCATAGGCCTCAGCAATCAGCTGCATGTCACCGTATTCAATGCCTGGGTGATCCTCAGCACGGGTATCATTGTGATCGGCAAGAGTTTGAATCACCGTTGTGAACCATCTTGACGTAGTGACCGGAGCCGGTCTCACCAACCCAATCACAGCAGGGTTCACCAAACGCTTTGGCAGCAGCAGCTTGGAAGATGGGCTGAATTGCGGGCCAGGCGGCTGACGAACCGCCGGGCATGAGAGAAGGGCCGTGGCGGGCACCCTCCTCTCCTCCGGAAACACCAGAACCGACGAACAAGAGGCCCTTCTCCTCGAGCTCCTTGGTCCTTCGGATAGAGTCGGGATAATGGGAATTGCCGCCGTCAATGATAATATCACCGTTCTCGAGATAGGGGATGAGTTGCTGGATGAAGGAGTCAACGGCATCGCCGGCCTTTACAAGGAGAATGATTTTGCGTGGCCTTTTCAGTTTGGCGGCAAGCTCCTCGATGGAGTGGGCGCCCTGGACATTGGTGCCTATAAAGGGAAGAGACGGTGGGTTGGATCATGAGAGGAAAACAAGGTCAAGGGAATTAACCGACCTTTGGCCTCATTGGCAAGGAAACTATCAACCTTGGATGTGGTTCGGTTGTAGGCAACGACGGTGAAGCCCTTGTCGTTGATGTTCAAAATGAGGTTTTGGCCCTGTTGAAAGAGGGAATTTGTGGTGAGAACCTATGCGATATGGAGGTGATGAAACTTACCATGACGGCCAAACCAATGAGACCGATATCACCGCTGAGGAAAGATAACGATGGTGAGCAGGGTGTGAAAAGGCATTGGGGGATGCAAGGACATACGTTGGTTCAGACATTGGCAACGTTAAACTTTATGGGTTGAGGGCGGTGAGGGAGAGGGGGACGGGCGGGGAGTAGGAGATCGATTCGACGGGACAAGGAGGGATTGGGTTGATAACGATAGATGATCACGTGCCCTTGAGAAATCTGTTGGTCATCCTCCGGTCATAAATCATCTACATCAGCGTACTCTTTGGTCAACGGAGGTGTAGTATGTACACTGCCGGGGACGGGTTCTGTTGGCCGCTATGTATTTACTCGCCGTCGGGGTCATCCAGGGAAAGACGGCGGGCGTGGGTTGTTTTGCTCTCGCCGGCACAGTTTGCCGCCTACAAGCAGTCTTCTTTACCGCCCGCGCATTACACATCTTGCCGAGCGATCAGCATGGCCGGACGCTCGTCACCCGATCCACTTGCACGCCGACCGACACCACCACCGCTGCTTCCAGGATGCCTCCGCCGAACACACACGGCGTCGTCCGCGCCATCCCGCCGGTCATGCACGAAGGCTGGGTCCTTAAGAAACGGAGGAAGAAAATGCAGGGTACGGAGGTATCATTATCCGCCTTCGCGGTGCATTGACTCTCTCAACCCACTCGGTCACTCCAAATGACTTAGGTTTCGCTCGCCGGTACTTTACCCTTTATGAATCTGGAGTCCTATCTTATGCATTTGGCCCCGGAGAGCCCGTCCGCGACCAGATCCCTCTCGGCCAGGCTGCCATCTCGAATGAACCCTGTTAGTGTAACCCCGTTGTCATCCGCGAAAGCAACTCAAAGTCAGGTGCCAGCTCGCAAGGAGATACATGTCGATGCGAGCAACGCCACGTTCCACATTCGATGCCTCAATACACCTGATTTTCAAGGCTGGATGACCGCCCTCAGGTATGCAGAGCGTTCCTCGCTCCGCCTCGATCATGCTGAACTACCTCCTTTAGGAAGTACATCTCGGCAGATGAGCGTGTGAGGAATAGAAGGTCTCTGCAACGAGCCAACTCTCGCATAGAGAGTTTGTTCCGTGCAAATTCCTTGGTCATGGACCTCAGTTCCGTATGTTATCATCATCTACCCAGGACGCCAAGCTCACGTCCCTCAAGACTATCCATGACTTAGAAGCGGCAATCAGCGCTCTACCGCCGGAAGATTCAAAGAGAAAGTTTGGGAACGGATCAAAGAACAAAGAAAAACACAGCAAAGAAGTTTTTGGATTGTTCAGGAAATGTACGAGGCACAAACAATCACCAAGTCCTTTCTCATCTCCTACCTGCAGCCGGTCCCTCTGCTCCGGAAAAGGACGATGTTTCAATGTTTGATTCCGGCGCTCATGGCCGACTTTGCGCTGTCCTGAACACTCTCAAGGAACAACATGCTGCGCTTGCCAAGGCCGTCTCGAGTATCTCTTACACAGAAGCGCCATCAAGTTCCTTGTCAAGCTCGTTGGTCCTTCCTCCAAGAGTCGAAGAAGGAGAGGAAGTGTTCCACACCGAATTTCCAGCTTCGGCATCAACGTCTTTGTTCAGATCCAGGTCGAAATCCGCTTCTATTGCCACGAATACAAGCGATAGCCTTTGGTTCGACGCGCCCGAGTTCGACGGCGGCCCTGAAGAATTCCTTCTCGAACCCACTGGAGCTGATGATCACGGTCCCGATAGTAGGATAATCGACTCTAACGACCGAGAAGACTCGAATTCTATAGATACGGACATCGAAGAAGAGGAAACCCCCAAGCACGAACCTGCAGAATTACCCTCATGCCCTTCACAGATTACTCGGAGGACCCAGCTTCCATCGCTCCCACCTGCAGATGAAGGTAGTCTATTCGCCGTGCTGAAAAAGAATGTCGGAAAGGTATGTCTTATTGACCTTTGAAGAAGCGCAAATACACACTATGTTTTAGGATTTGGCCAATGTAGTCCTGCCTGTGACGTTCAATGAACCTCTCTCACTACTGCAGCGGGCTGCTGAAGAGCTCGAATACTTCGACCTCTTGAACCAAGCCGCCCAGAGCACAGACCCGGTCGACAGAATATGTTATGTCGCAGCTTTCGCCATATCCGGCTATGCGCATACGAGGTTCAGGAGTGGTAGAAAGGGATTGTAAGTGAATCCGAGATTTAATCAACTTCATCCACTAACGATATTCAGCAACCCGATGCTTGGTGAGACATTTGAGGACCCCAGGATGAAATTTATCGCCGAGAAGGTTTCCCACAATCCCGTCATTATGGCGTATCACGCAGAGGGAGAAGGCTGGGAGCTGTGGGCCACGTCGGCTGGGCGGACGAAGTTCTGGGGTAATGACTTTTATCAGCAGATGTTATTGACCCGAAAATTCACCGTTCGTTCTTCGCCATAGGGAAGAGCCTCGAGATAATCCCCCTCGGCACGGTACATGCAAAGATGGGTGATGATCATTATCAGTGGTGGGTTTTCATGGTTCCGTGCGTCGTTCGGGATTTAAATCAACTCTTACCGGCTCTCAAGGAAGAAACCCTCGTCATTCATGCGGAACCTCATGATGGGCACCAAGTACCTCGAGCATATTGGCACAATGACCATCGAGAATGTCACCACCAATGATCGATGCGCCCTCGAATTCAAGGAGAGCGGATACTGGGGTGCTGCTAACGCAGTCTCTGGCACCGTTTATTCGGCTGCTGGAAAATCCCTGGCAGACCTTGAAGGCAAATGGGATGAGAACATCGTTCGGACCCTTGATGAATCACGCTTTCAACTACTCTGGAAAATTTCCCCATTCCCGAAGAACTACAAGGACTATTACGGTTTTACGCCCTTTGCGATAACGCTAAATGAGATAACCCCGGACTTACAGCGGAGGTTACCGCCAACGGATTCGAGGTACAGGCCAGACATGCGTGCGTTGGAAGAGGGGGATCTCAACATAGCGGAAGCCGAGAAGCAACGAGTCGAGGAGGCACAGAGAGAGCGCCGGAGGAACGGGAAGGACCAGCGACCTCGGTGGTTCTGTCAAGAGGGTGATGAATGGGTGTATAATGGTGGTTACTGGGGACAGCGGGAGCAAGGGTGGAAGGACATTCGTCCTCTTTGGTAATACCTATAGTTTTCTGGTGCTGTTCAACCTGATCACTTCATTGAGCTTGGGATCTAGAGTGACGATAATGTATCTAACGTGGTGCTATCACAGGATTTTGGAATGCAATCACCCCAGGATCTATCGAGTCGTCCAGGGCTTCCTTCTTTTTCGACTGGATTTTGAAAGTAAGGGAATGAGGGACGTCGTCTACCGCGGAAGAAAAATAGGTAAAATCAGGGTCGAGTCCCAGAGCGCTGCAAATCTGTGACGTAAGGGCAATGCCTAAGTATTGGGTGGGTCGGACTTTTCGGACTTCTCCAGCTCAACTCGATCATCACCACCTTCATTTCATGCACCATGCCGACGGCGGGCCACGGTACAAGATTTCCAAGGAGTCCTACATCCTCACTATCAGGTACCCAGGAGATTCCTTCGTAGCTTCCCCGCCACCGTGTTCCGTTATTTACCTACCATCGTAGGGGTCAAGCTCTTCGCCAACGCCGTTTGGTACCGTTCCAAAGCCAAACTCAAGGACGCACTCGCACACCAGGGTTCACATACCCCCACCGGCTCTCGCCGGCCATACTGGACTCCTCTAGAGATATTGGAAATGATTATTTCCCATCTCACATACGACGTTCGAACTCTCAAAGCTTGCGCCGCAACCTGTTTTGTCTGGTACAACGTTGCGACTCCTCACCTCCACCACACCCTGACGCTCCGTCAGTGGGCCACAGATACCTCACGGACGTATCTCAACCCACTCGAGTCCTTGCACGAACTCGAGCTACTGCCGTTCGTCAAACAAATGCAGTTCGAGAGGGGGATCTTTGGGACTCCTTGGGTCAGTCCTGCAATTTTTGACTCGGAGAGTGTACGATACTTCGGTGCCCTAGAGAACTTACAGGATCTCGTGATTGCGGGTCTGGATTTTTCCAAGTTCCCAGTGGGGGCTGGAAAATACTTTGGGCATTTCTCACCCACGTTGCGATCGGTGGCGTTGAGTGGCCCGAGGGGTACTCGTCGAGAACTGCTTGACTTCTTCAGGCTATTCCCAAAGTTAGACGACGTCAAGATATTGCACTACCATGCCTGGACCGGGGCGCATGAGGTGTTCGATGCTCCGCTCATCCCCATTAGGGGAGGGTTACGGGGTCGGCTGACCCTCAAAAACTTTGGTGACGAGGGGCTGTTGAAGGACATGATCGTCGCATTTGGAAGAATGCGGTTCACCTCTATGGATTTGCACGATGTGCTAGGGATGCAACTCCTTTTGGAGGTTTGCGCAGACACTTTAGAGACAGTGCATATACATCCGGGTGGTGCCCTTCAACATTGTAAGAGAGTTTCGGATCCCGGGGGTGTTTTCCCAATACCTGAGCTGACGTTGTTTGTCAGTATCCCCCCAACTCTTCAACTTCTCGTACAATATCACTCTTCGATCTCTGGAGATCCCGGGTTCGCTCATAGTCGAATCGCCAAGACACGCTCGCACAATCAAAGAACTTGTTTCCACCATCATCTCTCCAGCGTTCTCCGAGATTGTTGTCGTATTCTCCGAGCTCGATGTGCGCTGGCCGCCACGAGGCTTGGATGAGGTGCTACGCGAGATGCACGAAATCAAGGGATTTCGTGTGGCGTTTTGTTTGGAGACGTTAGAGGAGTTGGAGGAACAAAATTTACATCAGTTGACGTTGGAGACGAGGGCATCGGCGGCGGCGGGTGCTTATGATTTTCTCCCTTGTCCACCTTTGGTTTTTTCTCGTACGGTGACAAGGTATGATCGTCTTTCGCTTGAGAGTATGTAACGAATAAAAGCCGTGTGATGGATACAAATTTAGATTATTCAATCGCTGGGACGAACCTGAGCCGAAAGAACTTGACGATCATCTTCGGAGACCCACCTCTTGTACACGCTCCGTCGCGACAACCACCTTGGACTGGTCGGGGTTTGAGACGAGGTCCATCGCTCCTCCCATCCCTATCGTTGGCGAGTTGGCATGGCTCCACGAACCTTTCACCGTCGTTCCGAGATCATAAAGTCTGCAATGTCGGAGTCCCGCCCGAGATACCTGGATGGGGTCCAGGATTGAGACGTCGGCATGGCCACCTCGGATCATAGCGAACGATTCTACAGAATCGAAGGTTGCCGCACCAGGTAGGAGTGTAACTCATTCGACACGACAATGACGCTACTGGCTTTGGGTAAATTTCTTCATCGCTCTGGATTCCGGAGAGGGGTATATCGTCGTGAAGGGCCGTGAAGACTATGGGAATGATCCAAAAGCTTGGCGCAACGTCGGAGTAAGTGATACGAACGTTTTCGAATCGCCACGTACTGATCAAGCACAGGGTACTCTCGTTACGGTTAAAACCCCAACACAGTTGCGGCCATCGACAGCGTTGTAGCGGTCGGTATCGGGGCGTGGATCACAGACTCGAATGGCACCTCGTCGATTCCTCGTTTTCAACGCAACAGTTGACCTGAAACTTCATCACAACAGTCGGGGCAGTGTTACATGCAGGTGCAGGCCTCTTTGGACAGAAGGCTGGTGACTTGTTGACCGAGGACCTTCATGGGGCATAGAATCCCAGGTGAACCGGTTCGGCCAAAGGAGGTCATGATGTGGGGTTCGCTCCTTCTGCCCAGCCGCCGCCTTCCTTTCACCATCGGCAACAGCATCACCAATTACCCATCGCAGGTGATCATCTCTGGGGATCGTCAAAACCCCATACGATGATGGTATCTTCGCAGATTATAGGGATTTCAAGAAGGCACACCAGAATTCCGTCTTACGGTCAACACAGTCTGATTAAATGTGTGCCAGAACGTTGCGCCGCGATTTGAATTTAAATTCAGCTCGCCGTACGCAACGTTTACCTACAGTAATCAGCCATGCGTGGGCAGAACGCAGCACTACGCCTGGCAGCTTAGGTCAAATCCTATTCAATTTTGGCATTAGCGCCGGCCGGTTGGGGTCGAGAAAGTTCGGGTAGCATTACCCGGGATGGTGGGTTCTGTGGATGCCCTGTCCCCCCCCCCCCCCATCCGGCCCTGTTGTGTCGCGTGATCACTGATAATGAGACGCAACCCAAATCACGACCTGGGTTTCACACGGATGCCATCACTGTCATCTCCACTCTCGTAAACAGTGGATCGATATCTGGCGCGGAGGCGTGTAAATTCCACGGTTGACTGGTTCGGTCGTCGCCCGATCTGAGATTAGATTGTTCAGCTGTGTCTTGGATGTCCTGCGGTGGCTAATGCAGCACCCAAGAAATTCGATGGTGGGTACGCGCTGCCGATATGCAACAGCGGTACGCAAGTATTGTATTCAAACGGAGAGCACAGATGAAATCGGAGATAGCCATGCAGTGGATTGTTGAGGAGGGGATGTCGAGGAGACGTCTAGAGCGGTTGCCTGATCGACCGTATGCCAGAGGAATTCGGAATTCAACTCTAAAGGAATTCGGAATTCGAGGGCAAGATGACGAAACTTTTGATCATCCAAGTCCCTCGGTCGACACCTGCTGTACGTTAGATTAAACTCTTGCAGCGGGTGAATCCTGGAAAGTGGATGGTACAAGGATTGCGTTTTCTGTGCTTGAAAAAAGGCCATTCACCCGAGCATTGCGCAATCGTCTCGTGTACTGAGCAATGATTACGGGATGTGATCGATTCGGCGCATTTACCTCCTCGTTCTCAAAACAACGGCGAAATAAATGGTGGTCCCGGTGCTTGCTGGAATCAATGAAATACTTTATCTACCCCGTACGTCGAGTCTCACCCTCACCGTTTTTCTCTCTTCTCGCACTGTGAATCTCCAGCGACGACGAGCACTTTCAACTCATGAACAACAACATTCGGCCTCGATCACAATCTGTTGGGGGAGGTGAACGTAACCGACAGCACCCTCCCAACGCTATCCCTCCTGAGATGGCGCCTCTGATAGTGAGTGCTGAATTGACGGCAAACGTGCCGCCAGCTGACCAATTCTTAGCAACCCACCCCCGTACCCCCATCATTCCCATTCACGTCCCAATCCACTGGTCTCTATTCAGACCCGTTCGACGATTTTCTGAACTCACTCACCGCCACGTATACCACCCAGCCCCTCCCACAACAGCATCAGTATACGCAATCTCTGGTGGGCGGATCTGACCTATCCAACATGGCACCCCACCACCAACAATTGGATCCGACTGCCCTGGCCTGGTTGCAGCTCCTACAATCTCAGGCCCTTGCGCAGCACGACCTTGGCGCCGGCAGTTCAAGCAAAACGCAAGCGGGCGTTCTGGAGCAGCCTGAACGGCCAGCCACACAACCAACGCATCTCCCCGATGACCCTGCCAATCCAGAGGAGGAGAACGACTCTGAGGCAGAGCAGGCAGCGACAGCTGAAGATAAGCGACGACGAAACACAGCTGCTTCCGGTAATTTGTTTTGTTGCTTCTCCCTGAGGCGATAGTTGATCTATCCTCGTAGCCCGATTCCGGAACAAGAAGAAGCAGTGGCTGACGAATATGGAGCGAACCGTCACGAGCCTATCGCGTCAAGTCGACGACTTGGAGCGAGAGGCAGCCGACTTGCGACGAGAGAACGGGTGGCTGAAGGAGATCGTGATGTTGAGGACACGAAAGTTAACCAGTGGAGGTCCGGTAAACTTGTCTGGGTCCCTCGGAGATCAGAACGATACTGGTCAGCCAGATGCTGGCAAAGGGAAACAGCGACAGCAGTGACTCCCACTCACCAGGGCTTAGTAGTATATACCAACTCATTCTCATTGTCATCGTTACATGTCTCGTTCATGCACACATTACCCACCCTCGGCGCTCAGCGTGTCATTTCCCCCGCGTGTCTGGAACGCGTCGGCAAACTCCGGCACGACTCGCACCTCTATCCACATCTTCAATTCCCATCCTATTTTGCTCTTCCTCTGTACCCAAGAGGGCCTCGAACGCGACTTGTGGTCTTCCCGCGACGATAGAGCTGGCGACCGCTTCCGCCGCATTGTGGGAATTGCCACAATGCGCGCCCCATGACGTGAATGAGTTTGCGTGCATTCCTTTCCTATTTTGCAAAGCGTTAGCGCTGCCGTTGCCCTAACTATGTTTGGGGTCAACAAAGTGTGGCGGCCACGCTTGGTCTCACACCAGTATCATGCCGCCAAATCGCACTTCCTCTCAACAAAGCTTTAACACCAATCTCCTTGAACCAGGAGCGCTGGTCGTCCCAGGCGGGCTCCAAACCGCCGTGCGCTCGATTGAAAGGGTCTGTTATCACGACGATTCCTCGATCACGGAGATGATTATGGGGCTCGACAGTCGTCCCCACATCCTGGAGTACATCCTCTCAGGTATGTTGTGTATACCTGTGGTTCCTATGCGTCTGATAAAACAAACCGCCCCCGCAGTCTTGGACGACAAGGCCTATGAGAGATTATCCAAGTGGATGATCGCCCGGTTCCCTACGCCTGCCACACCTAATGTGATGGAGGCTTTGGGCGTCAAACTCCTTCAACGGTTATCCTCTTCTTTAATGTCCGTCGAAGGGGTGACAACAACGGAATACCGTCAGGAGCTCAGAGAACTTCGAAGGAAAGTTGGCTTGTATTTGGATGTCTTGAAAGAGCTTGGTGGATACGTAGACCGAGCTTCGGACAGTCCAAATGTGTCCCCAATTAGCCGTAAAAGACCAAAGGCGCTGGCGAGACGCGCACAACTCGACCCACATCCCTTCGATTGCATGGGGATTGCAGTACCAGTGACAGAAGGCGAGGTCCGTGCTGTATGTGGCGACATTCTACCTCAGCTACAGAGTATATTGGGAGTGCGTGTGTCCCTATCTCTCCGACCTACCTCGAAGCACTTACTCGGTTTCAGCACTACCTGCTCGTTCTGAAGCGACCTCGGATATCGGATGTATTCAAGCGCCAACTCGAGGATCTCTCCCCAGAGTCCATAATACAACCAATTAAGGCCGCTCTGTACTTTGAGAACGTGAAGGGGTTTGGAGAGTGGCGGATTTTGCTATCCACCAAGGCGCAAAAGTACCTGCGGGGAGCCAAACGTGGCAACGGTGTAATGTTCGAGATCGTCGTGAAAAAAATTAAGTGAGCGGGACCCTTTCGGTTTGTAACCTGCACGTTCTGACTCGGTAATAGGGAATTATCTCATGGCCACTTCTCTGACGACAACCAGAAAAAACTCACCGGCGCAAAGATGATCATCCCAGTATACGAAGCTAAAATGACCGGTGATACAAGGCTCGTCGTGAGTTGGCATCCTGGGGTTTCCTCGCCCCGTGAACTAACCTCTCTCCAGTACCGTGTTGACTGTATCCCTGATGGCGATGTGAGTTTCTTTTGCCAATACTACTAGCATCATTCTCACGAGCATCGCCAGGGCGAAACTCAAGGTGATCATTTTCTAAGATTTCTTCGGGGTCCTACAACCAACTATCCATAAAATCAAGCGATCAGTGTTTTTGGTATCTACACTCATGCCCAACTGGATCATGGACGTTTCTGGGACACCCTCAGCCGACAGCTCCAATACAAAGGCTCGGAGTACATCTCGAGGTGTACTTTCAGAAACAAGCCTCTGAACACCGGGGACAACGCTATCCCCCCTGCCAGTTTCCCTCAACTACCAATACAGGAAGTCCAGGAGATCGCGCCTCTGGTCAAGGTTTGTGAGGAGGACCTGAAAAATGTGTGTGAGCAATTCGGTTGCGAAACTTCCGTCGGCACACGTGCTGACACCTCGGATGTATAGATTCATTCCATGCTTGTGTATGTCCCTACAGAGCATTTCGTAGTGTATTGACTCATCTACTCCAACAAGCCTCGAGAAATTCGTTGTTCTGTCCCAGGTAATGCAACACAGTATCGAATGAACCCGTTGTTAATCATTAGCAGGCTCTTCTTAACAGTAGGCGATCGTTCCGGTCTCCATAAAGTTCAACCGTTCACTTCCGCTTGAAGGTATCCTCGCGGATCAGGAGGTTGCGCATGTGTTTGCCGTCTCGTACGTGACTAGCTTCATTTGGACGTCAATCCCTGATACCCGGAGACAGTGCACAGGAGCAAGAAATCATCGAAAACACATCATCTTGTTACGTTATTGGCCGGAGTGGTACGGGGAAGACAACTACGATGCTCTTCAAGATGCTCGGTATCGAGTATGCCTGGAAGCAGTTCCCGGATATGTGGGACAAACCCCGCCAGATCTTCGTCACCCAATCCAGAGTCCTTGCAACTAAAGTAGAAGAATACTTTTCAAAACTCATGCTGTCGCTTGAGGCCGCTTCCCACTCACCCGAGGAACTCCGCAAGATGAACAAGAACTTCGAAAAGGAGATGGAATACATTGACCTGGATGACATAGATCAATGGCGACCGGACCTACCCAGGAAGTTCAGCGAACTGACCGATGACAATTTCCCCCTGTTCATAACGTACGACCAGGTGCGTGCATCGCGATCGGTTTTTCTAATCGTTTGTCTCTGATAGACTTGAGATAGCTTTGTCACATGCTTCAGAATGACATCACGGAGAACGACAATGATGGGTTTATCATTCCAGCGACCCCAATCACGCCAGCAGCAGGCAGCTCACCCACAAACCCACTGTCACCTCGGAGAACCCGGTCCAGGGGGATTTCAATGAGCGTTCCTACACTAGATCGTACCGAACGAGGGGGTGAACAGTTTATCTCCTACCGGCAGAAGTTCCTCTCACGGTACTGGAATCACTTTCCCCAGCACATCACGCAAGTCTTAGGTGCGTGCACAAAATGTATGACGCGATGCATTAGTAACTGGGTGGCAGATCCTGCTTTGGTTTTTGGCGAGATTCTGGGAGTTATCAAAGGTTCCGAAGAAACCATAGGCACGCGGCACAGGTGTTTGGATCGAGATACCTACCTATCCAGTGGTCGTCAAGGAATGTTCTCCCGCACGAAGGAGGCTGTCTACGACCTTTTCGAGATATACACCAAGCTGAAGCGGCAACATCAGGAGTATGATGCGGCAGATCGGTCAGTTTCACCCGAATGTTCTTGCGACGGTAGACAGCTGAACCCGGCTCCAGGACACATTACATACTGAAGGAGTTGCGTGATGCTGGCTGGAAGGAGGAAGAGAAGGGTAAAAAGGTTGACTTTTTGTCAGTGCAATGGAGATCGTATCTGCTTCAGTAGACTGTGTTAACTCGCGGTGCAGGTATATCGACGAGGTACAAGATAACCTCCTCATAGACACCCTTGGTATGTTCACAGAACCCTCCCCTCCGCGGTGTGACTAAGCCACTTCCTCCCCTCAGTTCTTCGAACCTTATGCAACAACCCGCACGGGTTCTTCTGGGCCGGTGACACTGCACAGGTGAGCATTATTCATTTGCAGACAACACCTTCCCTAATCTACCTGTAGACGATATCCATTGGGAGTTCGTTCAAATTCAGTGATTTGAAAGCATTTCAGTACCGGATAGAGGTACTAGTGTACCTTCACGCTCCTTCCTGCGCTTGCTCACATTTCGATAGAAGGAACTCCGCCATGGAACAGAACCAAAAGATCCAAAGACCTACGAGCTAGTCGTCAATTATAGGTCTCATGGAGGAATCGTGAATTGCGCCCGCTCCGTAATAGAATTGGTGACGCTGTATTGGCCGCACTCCATCGACATATTGCAACCAGAAAGGGCATCCGTCGACGGTTTCCGGCCAATTTTCTTTTCCAGCCAAGGAAACGTAATTTTGTTTCTGATGCTGCTCTGGTCGTATCGTTCAACTGACATTCGTGCGAACAGTGTGACTTCGAGAGATCCTTCTTTGGTGATGGTCAAGGGGAGCCGGTTGAATTCGGAGCAGACCAATGTAAGTACATAGTTTCTTCTCACCTCCGCGAAATTTACTCACACGACTCGACCAAGGTATCCTTGTCCGTGATAACGATGCCAGGCAACGACTAAAGGAGAGATTGGGAGAGGGGAGCATCATCATGTAAGCACTGCCTCAGTGTAAACTCGCACCGGTATAACACGCCACACTCCAGGACATTGTACGAGAGCAAAGGTCTAGAATTCAACGATGTAAGTCCTGTCCAGAAGGGGATGTCATAGATCTTTAACGCTATATAGGTCTTGTTGTACAACTTCTTCAAGGATTCGACTGCGAATGTTAACCAGTGGCGGTTGGTATTGAAGGGTGGTTTTGACGGAACACATGGAACCCCTGCGCCCGATTTCGATGAAACTAGACACGCGGGCATCTGCACGGAGGTATCATCCTCGATTCTTCCCCGCCCTACGGTCACTAAACCATAAGGTGTAGTTGAAGTTTCTCTATGTTGCCATCACCCGTGCCCGGAAGAATCTTTGGTTTTTGGATAACTCTGAAAGCGCCGAACCGATGAAGGTGCTCGACCTGTCGATATATTTCCGAAATTGCTAACCGCTTCACGCAGACTTATTGGGGCAGCAGAAATCAAATCGAAGTCTGGGGGTCCACTTCTGAGGTTCCTCGCTTGGCCACGGAGTCTTCTTCGCAAGATTGGATCGACACGGGGAAATCGTCTGTTGCACGCTCTCGTTCCAAACCAATGCTAACGCAAATGCTCTAGGATGTTCACCAACAAACGCTATGCACAGGCGTTAGTTGCATTCCAGCGAGCTGGAAAAAACCGAGAAGTCGCAATATGTCATGCATTTCTCCTCCGGGAGAATGCCAGGGCGGTACCGGACGACCAGGTGAGGGAGAGGGCAGATGCTTTCACGGAAGCCGGGGAGAAATTCTCTACTTGCGCAGAGGAGTCCCAGCTGCAGCAGAGGAGAGAAAAGTTGGTGTATTACACCAACGCTGCAGAATGTTTCGTCCAGGGCCGCAGATTGATGGAAGCGGGTGGTTGTTTTGTGCGTGCGGAGCAGTACTCGAAGGCAGCCCGCGTCTATCGGGAGGGTGGTCACTTTGACGAAATGGTGGAGGTGCTCGAGGAACATGGGCATCAGATCGAAGCCAATCTCGTTGCTCAATTGAAGAAGGTCGCCCAAATGAACTACTTCAAGGTGAGCAAACCGTCTACCACGAGAGACCGAATGACTGAAGCTACATGTCCTTAGCACGGGAAGGTCAAGTGAGTTGTTACAGGAAAACTCACAAACCAAGTTCTAACAGCCGGGGACAGGAAAGCCGAGAAGTTGTTCACCTCGAAAAAAGAAGCCATAACATTTGCGGAGGGCTACGGCTTCGACGAAGCACACGTCGAGTTGCTCCACACATCGGGAATGATTTTTGAATCTGCAGAGGTCCTTGTAAACGGTGGCAAGATAGCAGATGCAGTCAGGACCTTAATTGCCACGCCAAGGGCGCGAGATCGCACAAGACGCGCTGTGGAGTATTTGTCAACCGGACTCTGGCGACATCAGTCATTCGGCATGAACCATCCTACAACAGATCCAGAGGTGGTTTCCGAATTATTGGGGTTAGCGGACACTTTGAGAAATGATATGCACGAACAAGAAGCCCAAGAGGTGTGTCTACTGTCCCCCCACGGTACGTCGCTAACCCTTGAGGAATGCAGATCGCAATGTTCAGAGCGAGGCACAAAGCTGATGTCAAAACACTTCGTGTTTTGTATCCCAAGTTCATCGGAGTAGAAAATTACTCCGCTGCTTTGCTGTGCCTTGATCCGACCTTCATCTCCACTCTCCCTTCGCACGGCACTCCCACGGTCGATCCTGGGCCTGAACTTTCCTTCCATTTTGCCTACTTCGAGCTTTTAGACCGACTCAGGCGTGAAGACTGCTTGGACGCTGGTTCCTTACGCCAGAAGCTCTTCGCATTCCAGCGGCGCGAAGATGACCGATTTTTCATCCCAGCAAAGACCTTCTTGCACTCGGTCTTCATACCCAAGCCCGACACTGCGCGGGAAGAGAGTGGTTGTGTTGTCACCCATGAGGAGCTCAGGCGTGTACTCGATCGCGAGATTCTGGATTACATCCGCCTCCGTGCAAAACAACAAAACGATGCCCACCGTAGAAGGCTCGGAGCCGCTCCCTGTCTTACAATGGTGACCAGGGGTGAATGTTGGAGAACGGACTGTCAATATCAGCACCTCCGTCCCGAAAAGATAACGGCTGGGTGGTTCAACGCTCGCGTCCGGTCCGTGTTGATGGAAATCCGAATTTTGAATTTGGCCGGCTTCCACCCCAAGGGCGTCATTTTGTGCGTGGTGCCGCTGGCTATAACCATACCAGACGCTGACCTTGCACGAATAGACATTGGATCGGTGTCCTTTACTCTACTTTGCATCCCCCGTTACCAAGTCTTGGGTCTATCGCAACGCTCGACCTCGGGAGCTCACCTGAATCGATGGAAGGGATCAGGATTCTGCGGGAATGGATCTGGCAGGCGTGTGACACGCTCTTGTTCAGCACACCAGCTCCGCGGTACGACTATATCGAATCCTTTATCCCCGATTTTATGCCTGTTTGCACGATGGCATACGACTTCGACTCTGAGCGGGCACAAGGATATGTCCCTCGCACGCGTATGTACAGATGGCGGAGGTGGCCGTTGTGCCTTACTCGGCAAGGACCTATAATGGGGGGTCACTTTGTTGTCAGGGATTTCGTTCAGTTTTTACAGGGTGGTCCCCACCATTCGTTGATCCTTGGAACCTTGTATCTGAGGCGAGTGTTGCAGTTGCACAGGATCCGGAACCGTTTGACTTATACGCCTGCAGACAAATTCTTGTGAAACGCATCCCTGTGGACATTGGTCCCTTCTGTGATGCAGTGGAAAAGCTATGCGGATTGTTTATCCTTGCTCATCGATTCATGACGGGGCGTGGTACCTTGCACGGCGTTACCTTGCCCCGCAGCTGGTTCATTGGCCTCTTCCGTTCACTCCCCACCCTGGACAAGAACACAAGTCACATCCCGCATTTCGTGAACGACATAATTGAACTTCTCCGACGCGTCGATTTGCAGCGCGAGCTCTATAACCCTCAAACCGTCGATAACCACCAGTTCAAGCACAACGCATCGAGGTTGATTCCAATTTATGCATCTGTATATATCAATCGAATGTAAGCCAATCCCTCCCCATCTTTTAACACCGAGGTTGACGATTGTTGGTAGCTGTCTCTGCCTTTGTCTCCGTGAGTACTTTCCAATGGGTGGGTTATGCACACATCCCCTAATGTGTTCTTTAGTGGGATACAACATCAACGACAACCAGCTTAGATGCAAGGTGTTGCGAGCAATTCACGGGCTGCGAAGGCCTGAGCGAGTCAATTGGATCTATCGACAGTATGCGACTTTATATACTTTCTGGTCAAGTGCTCATCAGACCTCGATATACTCAGGTACGCCGAAGCGCTCGATTGGCGAGGGTTGGTAAACGTGTTCACCAAGTCGTTGTCCGACTCAACGCTCGACGAAATGGTCTTGCTATTGCACTCCAAGGCCCCGAAATTCCAAGGATGGGTATCACGATACGTCCGGACTGTCACGTACGAAAACCCCGAAGAGATCCCGGACCGCCTTCGTGCGAAGGCCGCAAATTGCGTGGACCCACGTAGACCGGCTGACTCTCCCGAGGAGCACCCGATCGAACCCGAGAACGAGGATGACCAACAGAAGCACCCTGCCCTGCCCGAAGAAGACGTACTCAGCCCGGGTGACGGTGAACCTCCTGTCGATAATGGCGGTCATGAAGAAACTTCCACGTCCCCCGAGGAGATCCGAGCTGCCCGTAAGATCGAGGTTGCATACCATCGCGTCATCGCACGGAAGAAAGAGGTCCTCAAGGGTATCGATGCCACAAGGGCACGCCTCTGGTCCCTTCTCCACGATCGGGCATCGTCAATGGATTGGCCGAGGCACAAACAGTACAGGCTGCTGATGCAAGGGCCACTTGTACATGTGTTGGTGTGCTTGGACGGTATCAAGATGTTTGCAGACTATATCAGTAGGGATTCGAAGAAACAATTGCAAGGGGATGACCACAGGAGGCTGGAAGAACTTATCAAGAGGTCCGATCGATCAAGGTGACATCTACCCTACCACGGCGAAACCCCATCTCACCGGCTTCGTATCCAGTGACCTTCAAAAAGCCACCGCCGAGCTTCAAACGAGGCTAGGGCCCTCGTCTTCACTCCACGAAAATACCAGCGTTCCGGCAATGAAAGCTGCAGTTTTGGAGGTGGGGAGACTGATTGACCGGCTCTCGGAATTTCCAGGACCTGCAGCGATAAAAACGAAGGAACGAATCCAAGACGATTGGAAGTTGGGAAGGGATGGTATCGTTAAGGAACCATTCAGGGCTCGGAAGGTGCAGAGGCCGAAGTTGACCCTGGACGAAGAAGATCTTTTGTACTTGTAGTATCAGCCGGTGCACTGGTGCCCGCCGTTTCCCGGGGTGTGCCTGGAAAGCTTCGGCAGACTCCGACCCAACTTGTACCTCCATCCACACCTTCCCATCCTGTTTTAGCCACATCCAGTGATTGAGGGAGCCTTTAACGCGTCCGGGATGCGTTGTCCGCGGCCACCCTTCCCTCGTGGAGCAAGAGCGCGTGGTCAACGGCGTCTTCCGTCAATGATCAATTGGCCTCGGCCGTTTCCTATTCTGCAAGGCGTTAGCGCCCCAGTAGAAGCCAGAAAAGTGTGGCGGCCACTCTTGATATTAGACTACTGTTATGCCGCCAGATCTCCGCTCTTCAAAACAAGCATTTGACATCAGCCTACTCGATGTGGGAGCATTGGACTCCCCAGATGGGCTCAAAACCGCCCTACGCTCAGTTGCAACCGCGTGCTTCCAGGCTGACCCCGCAATTGCGGGGATGGTTATGGCGCTCAACAGTCGCTCCCACGTCTTAGAGTATATTTTCTCGGGTACGTTGCGTGTGTCCGCAGCCCGCTCCGAATTTCGTGGATCAATTGTTTTGTCTTTAGTGTTAGACGAGAAGGCATACCAGAGACTGTCCACTTGGATCATTTCAGGGTTCCCGACACCCACAACCACAAAAATGTCGGACACCCTCAGCATGAAGCTCCTCCAGCGACTTTCCTCTTCGTTGCTGTTTGCAGAGTACCCATCTGCTACTGACGCTCCCCCAGACCTCCGCGTTTTCTGGAAAAAAGTGGAACTCTCGTTCAATGTGATAAAGGAACTGGAGGAGAATGCCAATAACGCTCTCACCAACGGGAGCACATCCCCTGTCAGCCGTAAACGGGGTAAACAGGCCTCTAAGAATCGTCATATTAATCCACTCCCCTTCGATTCCATGGGGATCACTGTGCCGACTACGGATATGGAGGTACGCGATGCGTACGCCGGAGTCTTGTCACAACTTCAGAGCATATTGGAGGTGTGTTAATGTATAGCTGGTGGCCCACGTTGAACTAAACAGCCGTAGTACTATCTCCTCGTTCTCAGGCAGCCACTGGTATCAGATATATTCAAATCCTCGTACGCCAAGGCAAACCTATCGTCGGAAAGAGTACCTCCCCCAACAGCGAAAAAAGCGGTCGTGGATCAATTCCGGAGCCTAGCGTTCCCTATAATCCAGCCGATGAAGGCTGCACTCTACTTCGATGACGTCGAAGGGTTTGGAGAGTGGTCGATCTTAGTATCAACTCGGGCCCAGAAAGACCTCCGAGAGTACAAGCGCGCCGATGGTGCAATATTCCGGATCATCATGAAGAAGATCAAGTGGGACTTGATCCTTTATGCTTGGGGTCGATGCTAATCCCTTCCAGGCACCTGTCCCAGGGACACTTCTCTAATGACAATCAGAAGCCGCTCACGGGTCCCAAAACGAAACTCCCCGTATACGAGGCAAAGATGACGGGGGACACCCGGCTCGTGGTATGCGAAGAATACTCGTAACTCAAAGCATCCCACTTACCGTTCTCCCTAGTATCAGATAGATTGTATGCCCGATCTCAGAAACCCCCACGCAGCCGGCCCTCAGCACGAAAGCCAAGGTACTTCCCCCGTTCCATCCGCCCCAGGCAGCCTGACCCATAACCCCGCCAGTAATCCGGATGTTTGGCATCTTCACCCACGCGCAGCTTGACCACGGGCGGTTTTGGGACAGCCTCAGCCGGCAACTTCAACAAAGGGGTCCAGACTACATCGAGCGGTGCACTTTCCGGAATAAACCTCTCAACACTGGTGACAATGTCATACTACCCGCCGTGTTTCCTCCATTATCAGACCCGGCTCAAGATACCCCACAAACTGCGCAACTCGTCAAAGTCCGTGAAGAAGATTTGAAGAACGTGAGTGAGATGGATGGGTGGCACGTTTCGAATGTACTGACCGGGCGCGTGTGTCAATAGATCCACTCCATGCTAGTGTACGTCCTCTTATCGTCGTAGTTCCACTCATAACTCACATATTATATGATCAGCCTGGACAAATTCGTCATGTTATCTCAGGTGATTAGCTTCAACCTCGGTTTGATTATATACTGACTTCCCACAGGCGCTCTTGAACAGTACGTCACACAGGAATGCCTGACGTGAAAACTGCCACTTACTCATCCAAGGCATCCTGGCCGACAAGGAAGTCGCACACGTTTTCTCTGTTTCGTACGTACATGAGTTGCAGGATATGACTCTGTGCATTAATTTATAACAAACAGCGCACAAGAGCAAGAAATCATCGAACACCCTTCTTCTTGTTATGTGATCGGCAGAAGCGGAACCGGAAAGACAACGACGATGCTATTCAAGATGTTGGGTATACAGCGCACTTGGCAACAATATCCCGATATGGGTCCAAAGCCTCGCCAAGTTTTCGTCACCCAATCCCGAGTCCTGGCTACGAAGGTCGAAGAGTACTTCGCAAAGTTGATGTGGGCTCTCGAAGCCGCTGCGTATTCCCCTGAGGAGCTACGCATGATGGACAAGGATATCGAACAGGATATTGATTTCGTTGATCAGGATGACAACGAACAATGGAGGTCCGACTTGCCGGAGGGGTTCAGTGAACTATTGGATGAACATTTCCCATTGTTCATCACCTATGATCGGGTATGAATGTTGGTATCTTCAAAGCAGCCGGTCTCACTATTCTGTTAACAGCTCTGTACAATGCTCCAGAACGACATCAGGCGGGGCAACAACAATGATGGTTTTATCATCCCCAAGACGCATGTACTCGAAGATGAGGCGACATCTCCCACAAGTCCAACGTCGCCTTGGATGTCTAGGCTACGAGCGGGATCCGGGAGTACGTCGTCCTCCGATTACATGCAGCAATTCCGGAGAAGCTTCGTCTCCTATGGCGAATTCTTGACATCGTACTGGGATCACCTCCCCCAGACCTTTACCCGAGTCTTAGGTAAGGATTGATGGATTATGCGTGATTTTGCTGTGACGATTTTCAACCTAGACCCTGCGTTGGTGTTCGGGGAATTCATGGGAGTAATCAAGGGGTCCGAGGATACAATTGGGACGAAGCATAGGTGCCTTGATCGTGAATCTTACAAGATGCTCAGTGTTCGAAGTCAAGGAACCTTTTCCCATAAGCGGGATGACATTTATGACTTATTCGTGGCATACACAAAGCTAAAACGACAACGACAAGACTATGATGCAGCAGACCGGTAAATCTCTTCCACCCTGCACGGTCCATATTTCGCTGATTCCGCTACCAGAACTCACTACATATTGAAAGAACTCTGCGATGTTGGCCTGGCCGGCAAGAAGGTGGACTTCTTGTACGTTTCCATGAGAGTTCACTTTTCTTCTGCCAAACTAATTCCACCGCCCTAGATACGTAGATGAGGTCCAGGACAATCTCCTGATCGACACACTTAGTATGTGTCACACTCCTATTCAAACTCTCACCTGCCTGACGGTTCTAGTCCTCCGGACGATCTGTGCCAATCAACATGGATTATTCTGGGCCGGTGACACTGCACAGGTAAGGGCGTCGTTTACACGCGGAGATCACTGGGGAACGCTTTCCTAGACAATCTCGATTGGTAGCTCGTTCCGGTTTGCTGACCTGAAAGCTTACCAACACCGCATTGAGGTCGAACTTTCACGGTGCTGACCCACGCTGGAGCTGACAATATATCCAGAAGCAACTTTCGTATGAGTTGGGCCTCACCACTGTCGAACCAAGAACCTTTGAGCTCGTCTTGAACTACCGCTCCCACGGCGGCATCGTGAATTGTGCGCGTTCGGTTATCGAACTCATAATGTGCTATTGGCCGTACTCGATCGACGCTTTGAAACCGGAACGAGCGATCGTTGACGGGTTCCGGCCAATCTTCTTCGCCGGTCAGGG